>CEOC01095943.1_pt1 | contig 10517 bp, 9 predicted proteins | sample 356191 | NCBI WGS metagenome assembly CEOC01 (sample SAMEA2619952, study PRJEB7988) | marine metagenome | biome: marine biome (ENVO:00000447); feature: deep chlorophyll maximum layer (ENVO:xxxxxxxx); material: "saline water (ENVO:00002010), including plankton (ENVO:xxxxxxxx)" | depth 17 m
TTTTACTATCACAACAAATAAACGAATAAATTTTCTTTATAAATATACCTTAACTATTATTAACTTTACTTTGATTTGAGAAATTTATTATCCCTTTTTTTATTATATCCGTTAGCTTTTATTTCACAGACCAGCAATCTTGTTTTAAATGATCATTGGTATAAAGATAGTTTAATAACTACAGCAGATGGTGAATCGATTTTTAATGAAGTATGGGGTCTTGAATACAATGATGAGAATTATGCAGTAATTGGTTCTACAATGGGAACACACATATTAAAAATTGAAAATAAGAAATTCGTAGAAATTGATTTTATTGAAGGAAGATATGCAGGTTATCAAGCTATCCATAGAGATTATCATGATTTTAATGGATACTTGTATGCAGTGTGTGATGAAAATTTAAGTTCTCTGCAAATTATGGACTTAAGTTATCTTCCTGATAGCGTCCATTTAGTTTACGATAGTGATTCATTAATTACTAGGGCACACAATATATTTATTGACACTGCGAAATCGAAGATGTATGCTTGTGCTGTAGCAACTCAATCTGGGTTTCATGCTATGAATATTTACGATTTGTTTAATCCTACAAACCCTCAGCTTTTATATAGCTATGATGATGTTGGTCATGTTCACGATGCTTACGTATTTAATGACACTGCTTTTTTAAATTGCGGTTCTCAAGGTCTGAAAGTAATTAAATCTTTAAATAATTCTTATGTGCAATTAGGAGAGCTAAATATTTATCCTGATAAAGATTACAATCATTCAGGCTGGATTAATGAAACTAAAAGTACTTATTTAATGTGTGACGAAGCTCCAGGAAAAGATGTTAAAGTTTTGGACGTTACAGACCTAAATGATATTCAAGTTAATTCTCTTTTTAATTCTGAAATGGGAGATGATGAGTCGTCAATTCCTCATAATGTTATTATAAGAAATAATATTGCTTATTTAAGCTATTATCATGATGGATTACAAATTTTTGATATTAGTAATTCCAAGCAACCCCAAAAATTAGCTTTTTATGATACTTATTTGCCAAACCCTAATGTAGCTTGGGCTGGATCATGGGGTGTTTATCCATTTGAAAACAATAATTTTATTTTGGTTTCTGATAGAACTTATGGTTTATTTTTATTAAGTTTTGAACTTCCTCCTAAAACTACAGATAATCCATTTTTTGTTTTTCCTAATCCAGCGACTGATTATATCTATTTCTATAAAGAACATCTTGGGTCTGCAGATTATCTTTTAAACATTTATAATTCTTTAGGAGGATTAGTGGATCAATTTAATGGGTATAGTGATTATTGTAAAATTAATTTATCAAAATATAGAACTGGAATTTACATTCTTGAGTACATTTCAAATTTTGATTTAGCTCCAATAAAGACCAAATTTTTTGTAAAGTAGATGAGTGATTTTTTTCTAGATGTAATTGAAGTTGTAAAGTTAATTCCAAAAGGAAGAGTTACCACTTACGGCAGAATTGCTAAATATTTAGGGTCAGCTAAAAGTTCTAGATCTGTTGGATGGGCTCTAAACAATATAAAATTAGATGATACTATTCCAGCTCATAGAGTTGTCAATAGAAATGGTCTTTTAACTGGAAGAAGCCATTTCCCAAAACCAGATTTTATGAAAAATAAGTTAATGGCAGAAGGCGTTTTAATAGATGATAATTGCGTTGTTAATTTGAATAAATATATTTGGGACCCAATAAAAGATTTAACACTTTAGTATTAAATAAATTATCTATTTAAATTTATAGAATGAATTTTAATGTTGACTCTGTTCTGAAAGCTTTGAAAAAAGTTAATGAACCTGATTTAGGCAAAGATATTGTTTCGCTCGGTTTGGTCTCAAATATTGAAATTTCTGGTAATAATGTAAACTTTTCTGTTCAAATGAAAAATGCAGCAATGCATGCAAGAAAAAGAATGGAAGAAGCATGCGCTTTTGCATTAGAAAGACACATTGGAAAAGAAATTTCTGTTAGTGTCAAAATTCAAGCTTTGAAAAAAGCTGAAGCTGCTCAAAATATTTTACCAAATATTAAGAACACAATTGCCATTGTTTCAGGCAAAGGAGGTGTAGGTAAGTCTACTATTGCCTCAAACACTGCAGTAGGGTTGGCTAAAAAAGGTTTTAAAGTTGGAATAGTTGATGCGGATATATATGGCCCATCAGTTCCATTAATGTTTGACGTACTTCACTATAAGCCTCTTTCAAGAAAGATTAATAATAAGCAATACATAGTACCTGCAGAAAATTATGGAGTTAAAATTTTATCAATAGGTTTTTTTGCAGAATTAGACCAAGCTGTAGTGTGGCGAGGTCCTATGGCTGTAAAAGCACTAAAACAATTAATATTTGATGCAGATTGGGGAGAATTAGATTATTTAATTATAGATACTCCTCCAGGTACGGGAGATGTTCATTTATCAATTGTTCAATCCTTACCTTTAACTGGAGCTGTAGTTGTTACCACCCCTCAACAAGTTGCATTAGCTGATGCAAAAAAAGCAATTGCAATGTTCAAAATGGAAAACATAAAAGTTCCTGTTCTTGGAATAGTTGAAAATATGTCATGGTTTACACCTAAGGATCATCCTGATGAAAAGTACTTTATTTTTGGAGAAGATGGTGGAGAGAATTTATCTAAATCCTTAGACTTAAACCTTTTAGGAAAGATACCGCTGATACAAAGCATAAGACAAAGTGGTGATGCTGGTAGACCAGCTGTTTTACAACAAGAAACAACTGTAGAAACCTATTATGATAATTTTTGTAATGAATTGATTGCAAGTATTGATAAAAGAAATACTAATTTAGACAAAACTAAAGTGGTTCCAGTTGAATATGGGGATCCAAAATGCTCAACATAATAATAGGTGAATAAAACTAAAGAAATAGTGCTAAAGGCAATTGAAGATTTAAGACCTTATTTACATAATGATGGAGGAGATATGGAACTAGTTGAAATAACTAAAGACAATAAAGTAATTGTTAAATTACTTGGGGCTTGTCAAACTTGTTCTGTTAGTACTGTAACAATGAAGGCAGGGCTAGAAGAAAATTTAAAAATCTTAGCTCCTGAAATTACTGCTGTTGAGGCTTTGCAAAATTAATTTAAAATTCAAATTGTATTCCAATAGACGGAAGTACTGTACCTGCAGTATTTTCTAAATATTTAAGTTGGTATCTTGTTGGGTCGTTAGAATCTAAAATTTTATTGCCATTTTCATCTGTTACTGCAATCAAACTTCTCGGAGTTTCCGCCTGGAAATTATACAAATTTTGTATATCTAAATATATGTTCAGAGTAACTTTTTTCCAATACCATTTTTTATCAATTCTAATATCAAGACCATGATTTGATTTTAATCGTTCACCGTTTAGCTGATTGTAATCAAAAACACCAAATGAGTTAACATCCCAAACATTAATAAGAGAAGATATGGTATCATTATATGGAGTATATGGAGAACCTCCAGAAAATCTGAATCTCATTCCTATTTCCCAGTCATTTTTTAATTTTATTCCTCCTGTCATACTAATTATGTGCTTATTATCCCATGCAGATGGTACATAATTATCATTCTTATCTTCAAATTCACTTCTGACCCATGTATAAGCAAGAATGCCATAAAAAGATTTATTTAATTTTTTTTGAGCTAAAAATTCAATTCCATAAGACCTTCCTTCAGAATTGCTAGTTACCGGTTCATTTCCAATTACCCCAAAATCTCCTCCTAAATTAGCTAATGATATGCTGTCACCTAATAAGAATGGATAGTTGTCGTATTTCTTATAAAAACCTTCTAGAGTTACTTTACTAAAATTACCTGGATTGGTTTCTAAACCAAATACTATGTGTTTATTATTAATATATGTTATCTCGTTAACTTTATTTACTAATTGATTTTCATTGTTTCTATAACCCATTACAGTATAGGCTGGAAGCTGAAAATACTGGCCAATATTGAAATTTAAACTACTTTTTTCAGCTATAGCATAAGCTATACTAAGTCTTGGAGAAAATTGTTTTAATGGGTTACTCATTTCTTTAGAGTAGGAATTTTGATCAGTTCTTATTCCAAAAGAAGCAATAAGTTTGTTATCTAAAGCTTTTTTGCTGATCTGACCAAAAAAACTAGTTTTTACAAAATTTAATTCTGATTCAAATTCCAAAGTATCAGAGATATTTTGATAAATAATTTTTTGAAATGTATTATTTTTAAAAGTTACATATTCAATTCCGGTCCCAAAGTTAATTTTCCACCCATTTTTTCTAATGGTATTTTCAAATCTGAATTTATTTTCAATTTCTTCTGAAACATAATTTTGAAGTAAATTTTCTGGTACTTCATTATTGTCTTTATATTTAACAGAACTGTTGTTTAAGTGATTTCTAGAAAAAACATAATTTTGAAAACTATTATCTTTAAAATGGGTCCAATTAGCTCCAATAGCATAATTCCATTGTGTCGTTACTGGTATGTATCCTAAAATGTAATTGTTGCTTTCTATATCATTGTAATCTTGAGCTGTTAAACTGTCTTTAGATAGTATATTATCATTAATACCCGTATTTAATACAAAATCATCAATAGCTCCAAGACCAATAAATGTTATTTGATTTTTATCATTAATTTTTGTTTTAATTTTAAATTGAGAATCATTGTAAGTTGGAAGAAATGGTAGTCCTATGGCACTAAAAAGTAGTTGTAAATAAGATCTTCTTGCAGAAAAAACAAATGTTGTTTTATCATTTATTGGACCATCTAGAGTAATACCAAAATCACTTGATCCAACTGTTAAAGTTTTAGCAATTCTATCAGGATTTCCATCAATTTGTTTAAATTCTAGAACTGAACTCAATGTATTTCCTCTGTTGGCTGGGAATGCACCTGAATACAAGTCAACTTCTCTAATGAAATTCACATTTATCATTCCTACTGGACCCCCAGAAGATCCTTGAGTGGCAAAATGATTAATATTAGGAATTTCTATTCCATCTAAATAAAATCTATTTTCATTAGGAGCACCTCCTCTTATGATAATATCATTTCTAAATGAAACCGTAGATGCAACACCTGGTAAAGATGTTATTACCTTTGATATATCTCTGTTTCCACCTGGATTCCTATAAATTTCTGTAGCATTAATACTTCTTTTACTAACGGGGCTCTCCTCACTTTTTTGAAACGGCGATGCTGTAATTTCAACTACATCTAAAGAAGTAGAAGATTCAATTAATTTAATATCCAAAATGGTAGGTTTATTTGGATTAACTATGACTTCTGCATAAACTACTGGGTCATATCCAACGAACGAACATTTGATTGTATATAATCCAGGTTTTAAATTTTTAATTTCATAAAAACCATCAAAATCGGATGCTACACCAGAATTTATTTGTTCTACAAAAACATTAGCAAATGGTATTGTCTCATTGTTAGTAGCATCAAAAATCTTTCCTTTAATAACACTATTTTGACATATCACATTTGTTATATTTGATAAAAAAATAAGAAAGTAAGTAAGTTTTTTCATGTTGTATAATACGCTTTTAAAATAAATTTTAAATAACTAGATTGTTAATTACTCGCCAGTTTTGTTTATAATTTTACGGACAATATTAAACAAAATTCCTTAAAACCTTTGTTTTATTAATAATGTTTAAGTAATTTAGCAGAAAATTAAACAAATGCAAACTTACTCCATTGCTGATTTAGAAAAACTATCAGGTATTAAATCTCATACAATAAGGATTTGGGAGAAAAGATATAATATAGTTAGCCCTGAACGAACTGACACCAATATTAGAGCCTACAATGATGATCAACTTAAGAAAATATTAAATATTTCATTTTTAATTAATAATGGCTTGAAAATTAGTAAAATAGCATCTTTAAGTCTAGATGAGTTGTCAACAAAAGTTATATCATTAACTTCTAGTACAGATTCTTTTGAAGCACAGATAAATGATTTTGTCATATGTTCACTTCAATTTGATGAGCCATTATTTGATAAAACATACAATAGTCTAAGAAAAACCCATTCTCTATCATACATTTATGAAAATATTTTTATTCCTACCTTAAGAAGAATTGGAGCACTTTGGTCCTCTGGTGAATTATTTCCTGCTCAAGAGCATTTTTTATCAAATCTTATTAAGCAAAAGTTTTATCATGCGATTGAAGAAGCGGAATCCACTATAAAAAGAGGCAAAAAAGCTTATTTATTTTTGCCCCCATGGGAAGATCATGATTTTGCACTTTTGTATTCCCATATGGTACTTAAAGAAAATGGTTTCGATGTTGTTAATGTTGGAAAAACAATTTCTTTTGAAAGTATATTACAATGCGTTGACAAAATAAAACCTGATATTTTATTTACTACATTTATAGTCGGTCAAAAAGTTACATTATTACAAAAATTTTGCGATGATTTATTTAACCATTCTAAAACAAAATTATTTTTTGCGGGTAATCCTGAACTACTAAGACTTGTCAATACTCACGGAAAGGTATTTTATTCTCTTGATGAATTTGATAGATTCTTTAATAATTCCTCTTTGAATTGAAAAACATTGCTGTAATAGGTTCTGGTTTTGCTGGACTTACTTCAGCCATTGAATTAGCTAGTCTTGGATATCAAGTAACTGTTTTTGAAAAAAACAGTACGGCTGGCGGTAGAGCAAGAAATTTTAAAACAAATGGCTTTACTTTCGATATGGGCCCAAGTTGGTATTGGATGCCAGATGTTTTCGAAAAGTTTTTCAATAAACATGATAAAAAAATAGAGGATTACTACAAGTTGGTTAAGTTGGATCCTGGCTTTTCTGTAATATATTCAAAAAATGACCAAATCAAAGTTCCAGCTTCATTTGATAAACTAGTAGATATTTTTGAAAAAATAGAAAATGGAAGTGGTGAAAAGCTTAAGAAGTTTATTAATAAAGCAGAAAAAAAATATAAAATAGGAATGGACAGCTTGGTTTATAAACCTTCACACTCCGCATTAGAATTCATTAATTTAAAGGTTCTCAAAGGACTTTTTCATCTAAATGTTTTTTCTAATTTCAGATCATATGTGAAAAAATATTTTTCTAACAGCAAATTAACCAGACTCATGGAGTTCCCCATACTATTTCTAGGTGCAACTCCTCAAAATACTCCTGCTCTTTATTCCCTAATGAATTATTCTGGTCTTCATCAAGGCACTTATTACCCAATTGGCGGATTTCATGAAATAATAGTAGCACTTTCAAAATTAGCTAGTGAAAAAGGAGTTGTTATAAATTACAATTCTGTTGTTGAGAATATTTCTGTTTCAAATAATAAAGTTGATAACATAACTGTAAACGGTGATCAATTTGAATTTGACGGAGTTGTCGCTGCTGCTGACTACCATCATGTAGAACAAGTTTTAATAGATAAAAAGTATAGAAATTATAACAGCGAATATTGGGAAAAAAGAGAAATGGCTCCTTCTAGTTTATTATTTTATGTTGGTGTTGACAAAAAACTAAAAAATGTTCATCATCATAATTTATTTTTTGATGAAGATTTTGACCAGCATGCAAAAGAAATTTATGATGAACCAAATTGGCCAAAAAATCCTTTGTTTTATTTAAGTTGCCCTTCAATTACCGATGCAACGATTGCTCCTGAGGGTAAGGAGAACCTTATGTTTCTAATACCACTTGCCCCAGGCCTAAATGATACTAATAAAATGAGAGAAAAGTATTTTAATGTAGTTTTGGAGAGGTTGAAGAAATTAACAGGAAACGATATTAAAAGTAATATAGTGTATAAAAAATCTTATTGTGTCAATGATTTCATGAAAGATTATAATGCATTTAAAGGAAATGCTTACGGTTTAGCTAATACATTAAGACAAACTGCTATCTTTAAACCAGCTATGAGAAATATTAACATAAATAACTTGTACTATACTGGCCAATTAACAGTTCCAGGCCCAGGTGTTCCACCATCCATTATTTCTGGTCAGATAGTGGCACAAGAAATTGATAAACAATTAAAAAAAGCCTCATGATAAATTTGTACCATAAAATTTCTAAAGAAACCAGTAAAAACATAACACAACTATACAGTACCAGTTTTTCTTTTGGAATCAAACTTTTAGACAAGAGTATTCACGATGCGATTTATTCTATCTATGGATTTGTTCGATTAGCTGACGAAATTGTTGATTCATTTCATGATTATCCTAAAACCGAGATGCTTTTAGAATTTAAAGAAGAGACCTATAAATCTATTGAAAGAAAAATTAGTGTCAACCCTGTTCTACATTCCTTTCAAATGGTTGTAAATCAATATTCTATAGATATCAAATTAGTTGATAAATTTCTTCAGAGTATGGAACAAGATTTAGATGATATTCATTATTCTAATGACGCTTACAAAGACTACATTGTTGGTTCTGCAGAAGTCGTAGGCCTTATGTGCTTAAAGGTGTTTGTTAACGGAAATGAAACATTATTCAAAAATTTAGAAGAGTCTGCGAGAAGATTGGGTGCTGCTTTTCAAAAAATTAATTTTTTAAGAGATGTTAAGGCTGACTATCAAGAACTTGGTAGAACATATTTTCCAGGTGTCGATTTAGATAAATTTACACGAATTGAAAAACTAAAAATTGAAGCTGATATACAAGATGATTTTAAGTATGCATTAGAAGGCATCGTGAAATTACCAACTTCTTCAAGACTTGGAGTTTATGTAGCCTACAGATATTATTTCTCTTTATTTAAAAAAATAAAAAAAATATCTTCCGATAAGTTAATGGAAGAAAGAATTCGTGTACCTAACACCAAAAAACTCTACATTACTTTTGAGTCTATTTTTCAAAATCGTTTCAATTGGATTTAATTAATATATCTATTACTATAATTACCTTTTTTTTAATGGAAATTGTTGCATGGTTAACCCATCGTTATATCATGCATGGCATATTTTGGTATTTTCATAAAGATCATCATACAAGAGAAAATAAGGGTTTTTTTGAGAAAAACGACTTTTTCTTTTTGATATTTGCTTTGCCAGGCTCCACTTTCATAATGTATGGTTTAGAAATTGGAATAAATTTTATTCCTTTTTGGATTGGACTTGGCATCACTATTTATGGTGCTGCGTATTTTTTTGTTCATGATTTATTTATACACCAAAGAATTAAAGTCTTAAAAAACACCAAAAACAAATATTTGTTGGCAATAAGAAGAGGGCATAAAGCCCACCACAAAAAGCTTTCCAAACATAACGGAGAATGCTTCGGAATGCTGTTAGTTCCCTTAAAATATTTTAGGCAATTTAAATAGCTTTATGCAAAAATATTCACACCTAACAATACTTTTTTGTTTGGTTTTAGTCCCTTTTATTATCTTCTTTTCAATTTTTTTGGTATTTAAATGACTCAATCATCTTACATCATTCTAGGAGCTGGTGCATCAGGTTTAATGCTTGCTTATCGTATGTCGCAAGACAGAAATTTTGATGATAAATCCATTTTAATTATTGATCAAGTAAAAGATAAGGGAAATGACAGAACTTGGTGTTATTGGGAAGAAGGTGAAGGGGAGTGGGATGATTTGTTATCTAAAAAGTGGTCTAAAGTATTTTTTGGGAGTGAAGATTTTACTAATACACTTGACATTTCACCACATACTTACAAGATGATTAGAAGCCAAAAGTTTTATCATAAACTTTGGAGAAGTATAGAGCAGAAATCCAATTTTATTTTTGTTGAAGACAGCGTTAAAAAATACTCAGAAGTAGAAAATGGAGTAAAAGTTGTTACAAATAAATCAACTTATTTTGGATTGAAACTTCTAAATAGTATTCCAGGTAAAACAGTTTATGAAAAGCAACAAAAATATCCTGTTTTAAAACAACATTTTGTGGGCTGGTTTATAAAAACAAAAACAGACTGCTTTGATGATTCAATGGCTACCTTTATGGATTTCAATATCCCTCAGAATGGTAACACCCGATTTATGTATGTCTTGCCTATTGATAAAAAGACAGCGCTATTTGAATATACTTTATTTTCAAAAGACTTATTAGAAAACTCTGAATACGAAGACGCAATTAAGGATTATTTAAAAGAAAAAAAGGTTACAGACTTTGAGATTTTAGAAAAAGAAAATGGAGCTATACCCATGACCTCTTTTAAATTTCAAGAATTAAACTCTAAAAGTATTCTTAATATTGGAACTGCTGGAGGGTGGACTAAAGCAAGCACAGGTTATACCTTTTATAATACGTCAAAAAAGACAAAAGACTTAGTTGTATTTCTTAAAAAAGAGCATGACTTATCTTTGTTTCCTAAAATAACAAAGTTTTGGTTTTACGATTTACTTCTTCTAGACGTACTTTCCAACAACAACGATAAAGGATCTGCATTGTTTGCCTCAATTTTTAAAAAAGTAAAAGTTAAAACTATTTTAAAATTTTTGGGTGAGGATTCAAACTTAAGAGAAGACC
>CEOC01164630.1_pt1 | contig 10498 bp, 5 predicted proteins | sample 356191 | NCBI WGS metagenome assembly CEOC01 (sample SAMEA2619952, study PRJEB7988) | marine metagenome | biome: marine biome (ENVO:00000447); feature: deep chlorophyll maximum layer (ENVO:xxxxxxxx); material: "saline water (ENVO:00002010), including plankton (ENVO:xxxxxxxx)" | depth 17 m
GCTCAAGAATTAGAACAAATACAAGGATTAGAAAGAGTTGTTTACACGAAAACAAATAATCAAACAAATAAAACAAAAAAAAGAGTAAATTATATTGCATTAAGTATGTATCATTTAGCGGCAACAAAAGAATTAGATATTTTAGTTCAACAACAAGTTAGTGAAATTGAATCTTTAAAATCTGAAAATGCTATTATGAAAACAGCATTAAATGAATTATTGAGTGAAGCAGGAAAACAAACAATTTGATAAATTTTAATTATAAAAAATTATAAAAAAATATTATTAAAATTATATTATTTATAAAATACATAATATGATTTCAAGACGTTTATTTAATTTTGTAAAAAATAAAATTCCAAAAATATCATCTACTGAACTTATTGCATTACGCAGTGGTAATACTTCATTAGATCGTTCTATTTTATTAGGAAAAATTAAATTTCCAGAAAAAAAAACTTTAGAAAATAAATTTCCACAATCTAAATTAAATGAATTATTAAGTACTTATGATGGAACAAGGGTTTATCCAAATAATAATTCAAATTATTGGATAAATTATTTGGCAAAAAATAAATATTTCAGCTTTTTAATAGATGAAAGTTATGGTGGTATAAAATTAAGTGTTAATGAAACATCAAATATGCTAACAAAAATAGCTAGTCTTGATCCTGCATTAGGAGTAGTAACTATGGTTCCTAATTCTCTTGGTCCTGGTGAATTACTAACACATTATGGAACACAAGAACAAAAAAATAAATATTTACCTGGTTTAGCAGATGGAACTTATATTCCTTGTTTTGGATTAACTGGACCAAATAATGGTTCAGATGCAACAGGTTCAATTGATGAAGGTAATGTTATAAAAGTAAATGGACGAACAATGATTAAAGTAAAAATTAATAAACGATATATTACATTAGCACCTGTTGCAAATTTAATGGGGATTGCATTTAATTTAAAAGATCCTGATCAAATATTAACTAGTAAAAAAAGCGGTATTACTTTAGCTCTACTTGAACGTGGACATAAAGGATTAATTCAAGAAACATATCATAATCCACTTAATGCAGGATTTCCAAATGGAACTATTAAAGGAGAATTTTTAATAAATCCTGAACAAATCATTGGTGGGCATGAAAATATTGGAAATGGTTGGCAAATGTTAATGGATTGTTTATCAGCAGGACGTGGTATAAGTTTACCTGCAACGGCAAATGCAAGTTCAAAAGCTGCTACATTTGGAATAATAAATTATGCAAAAGTTCGTAGTCAATTTAATATGTCTCTCTCAAATATGGAAGCAATAAAAGAAAAAATAAATGCTATGGTATTTAATACATGGATTATTCAATCTTCTATTGATTTAACAAATGATATATTGGATGCAGGTAATAGTCCAGCTGTATTAAGTGCAATCATGAAACAGCAAACAACTGAACGTGGGAGAGAAGTTTTAAATCATGGTATGGATATTCAAGGTGGTGGTGCAATATGTTTAGGTTATAGTAACTTTTTAGAAAAATTTTATAGAGCGGCACCAATAGGAATAACTGTTGAAGGTTCAAATACATTAACCCGTTCTCTCATTATTTTTGGTCAAGGTTTAAATAAATCACATCCACATATTTTTCCAATTTTAGAAAATGTATTACAAAATGATGAAAAAACTTTTATGAAAAATTTTAAATCTATTTTGAATCATTCTCTCAATTTATATTTTTCAACTTTTAATTTTACAAATTTATTTCCAGGTGTACCTAAAATATTAGCAAAACAATTAATTGATTTTGCATGCTTAACAAATTTTGTTGCATTAAAAGGTGGTTCTTTAAAACGAGAACAAATGCTTTCTGGTGCAATGGCTGATATTTTTAGTAATTTATATTTAGCTCTCTCAGTTGAATATTATCATAATAATTATAATGCTAGTTTAAAATTAACAAATTATATTATTAATAAATTAGTAAATGAAAATCAAAATAAAATAAATGAAGTAATTAATAATTTAGGACCTGAGAGAATATTGTTAAAACATTTAATAAATCCTGTTTATAATACTTCTTATGAAGAAGAAAATGCTATATTTAATGAAATTATGTCTAATACTAAAATAATGGAAGAATTAAAAAAAAATATATATGTAGAAAATAATATTTTGGCTGATTTAGAATTAGCAGGATCAGGAAAATTAGATATTAATTCAGATGAATATAAATCTCTCAAAGATAAAATAATAAATGTAGATGAATTTAAAAATTGTTAATAATTATACTTAAAAATAAATAATTACTATAAATATAATGGTAATAAATATTGTTATAACATCTTTATGTTTTATTAATAATTATATTATTAATAATCATATTATTAATAATAATTTTGTTATTAAAAATGTTAATAAACAAAATTATTTAACAAAATATAATAATATTTTGTTAGATAAATCTGTAAATAATGAAAATATAAATTTTAGAAAAAATAAATATAGAACTGGTATTATATATAATTCATATAAATATATAGCATGTGATTATGATAATAATGAAAAATGTTTTGCATATTGCCCTGAAGAAAATGCAGAAGAATATTGTACTATAATTATGAAAAAAACTATTTTAGATAAAATAAAAAATTTTTTTTATATAGTAATTTGGTTTATTCTCTCTGCACGTTATAATATTACAAACAAACAAAGATTAAATATGTTAAATTTACCTTGGTTGCAATCAGTTGGTTCTTTGGGTTCTGGTTCATTAATTGCATTGTTTTTTTGGAAAAGTAAAATTAGAAAACCTCCCAAATTAAATATAAATGCAATTAAAACATATTTACCTATTTCTTTTTTTCATTCAATGGGTCACATAACTGCTGTTATATCTGTAAGCGCAGGTGCTGTATCTTTTACACAAATAGTAAAAGCAGCCGAGCCAATATTTACCTCAGGTTTTAACTGGATTTTATTAGGTGATAAAATAACATTATCAATTGGATTATCACTTATACCTATTGTATTAGGAGTTTCAATAGCATCTATTTCAGAATTATATTTTACTTGGACTTCTTTTATTGGTGCAATGATTTCTAATGTAGCATTTGCAGGGCGTAATGTTGCATCTAGGTTAGCTTTAGATAAACCAAAAGGAGAAAATATAACACCTGAAAATCTATTTGCAATTTTAACAATAATGTCATTTATAATATCTATACCATTAGCCTTATTTTTTGAAGGACATAAATTTCATAGTGTATGGATTCAAAAAACTTTTCCATCAAAAATAATTTTAAAAAAAACATTTGAAACAGGGATGTATTTTTATTTATATAATGAAGCTGCTATGATAGTTTTAAATAATATAAATCCTATATCACATTCAATTATTAATACTTTAAAAAGAGTTATATTATTATTAACTTGTGTATTTTTTTTTAATACTCCATTAACACGTAATGGTATATTTGGATCATTAATTGCTATATCGGGATCTTATATGTATTCAAGAGCAAAAAATAATAAAAAACATATAAAAAATTGATATATAATTTATTAAATTTATTATAATCTAAAAATAAAATTATAATAAACATTATGACTTTATATGAAAAAATAGATAATTTTTCAATTTTGTTAGATAATGATTGTAAAAGAATGTTACGTAGAAGCAGTAGAAAATTAATAATTAATGAAGTATTAGAAAAATTATCCAATGATAACATTAGTGAAAGATCATATATCGATAATAGTAATAATAGTAATAATAGTAATAATAATATTAATAATAGTAATAATAGTGAACATATGAATTATAATATGCATTACATTGTTGAGAAAAAAAAATTATATGAAATTATTTTAAATATATTTGGATGTAATAAAAATTAAACATAATAATTTAATAAAAATACATTATAGGTGTAATGTATTTTTATTTTTTAAAATTTGATATTAGAAAATTTCATGCAATAGGATTTAATTTAAAATAAAATTTAAAGTATTATTTTTACAAATAGCAATACTAGAAGATGATGGTCCATATACGCCCTGTGCTGATAATATTCCAGCTGTTAAACCAACTACTATACATGTAATAACCCATCCAAATGCAGTTTTTCTTAAAATATAAAAATTTATACCTTCTATATTAGTAATATTTTTACAAGATTTATTTTCCAATATTCCGACCCCTATTGTAGCACCCACTTGACAATGTGTTGTGGATAATGGTATTTTTAATCTACTGCCTGTTATAATTACTAATGCTGAACCTAATTCAATACATGTTCCTCGCGTAGGTGTTATTTTACATAATTTATTACCAATTGCATTAATTATTTTTTTACCATAAACTACTAAACCAATTGCAATACCAATACCCCCCATTCCTAATATCCAATATGCATCATTACCCATATTTACTTTTTTTGAAATATTTCCATTTTCTCTATAAATTAAATATATTGCAGCAAATGGTCCTATAGCATTTGCTACATCATTTGCACCATGACTAAATGAATCACATGCTGCTGTAAATATCTGTAAATATTTAAACATTTCTTCTATTTTTGGATCAAAACGTTCTGCATTATTATGTATTTTAATTATACTTGTTAATTGAGTATTTGATAAAATATTTAAATCTTTTTGTTTATCAGTTATTTCTTGTAATTCTATTTCTAATGAATCATTACTTGAATTAGTATTTAATTTTTTTTCTACTAGTTTACGTAATTTTGGTACAAATGGTAAAATTATTAATCCACCAAATGTACCTATACCAAATGATATACCTATTACATGTTGTAATGGTAAATCATCTAATCCAATTCCTTTAGCACCTTTATATATTATAAAAAAAGAATTAATTGTTAATGTTGAACCTACTAAAATTGGATAAATAAAATTCAATCTATTTGATTCATAATTATGTCTTAAAACAAATTGTCTTGTTAATCCAAAAATAAAAGAAGAAATTAATGCTGAAAATATTGGTGAAATAAACCATGATAACACTATACCACCTACACCACCAACATATGGAAAAGTATCTAATTCTTTATACCATAATACACAATCACTTCCTACTATTGCTATTGTCATACCTATCATACCACCAACACATGAATGAGTAGTAGATACAGGCATCTCAAAATAACTAGCAGCAAATAACCATAATGTTACTGAAAAAATAACCCACATACAACCATACATTAATAATTCTGGTTCATTTTCAAAACATTCATAATTTGCAATACCCTTCCTAATAGTATCTGATACATGACTTCCCATTAATATTGCACCAGATGTTTCAAAGATTGCTGCTAATAATGATGCTTGTTTTAATGTTAATGCTTTAGATCCAACAGATGTTGCAAATGCATTTGCTGCATCATTAGATCCAATTCCCATAGATGCAAAAAAAGATAATATACCACCTGTTATTACGATCCAAAAAAGCATTTTGTACTTTTATACTTTTATACTTTTAAATTTCTATTTTAAATATATTTTTTATTATTTGCTTTTTAAAATTATATAAATACAACTAATTAAGTAAAGTAAATAAAGCCATGATAGTTGGTATTATTCAATATCCAGGTTCTAATTGTGATAATGATATGTTTAATTACTTTAATAATTGGTTTGAAGTTTTTTATATTTGGCATAAAGAAAAAGAATTAAATAAACATGTTGATTTAATAATAATTCCTGGTGGATTTGCATTTGGTGATAGAGTTTATAATAAAGCAACTGATTCTTATATAATTGATCCTGGAGAAATGGCAATAAAAAGTAATGTTACACAAATTATTTTAAATGCTGCAAAAAATAAAATACCAATTTTAGGAATTTGTAATGGATTTCAAATACTAACCAAACTAAATCTATTACCAGGACAATTGGAAATTAACAAAAATAAAAAATTTAATTGCAAAAAAGTGAATATTAAAGCATTTTATGATAATAATATATATAATACATCATTGTATATTGCAAATACTTATGGAAGATATAAAATATCTCAAGAAGAAGAAAATGATTTATTAAATAAACAAATTTTTTTAAAATATGATGAATTATTGGACGAAGTAGATTCATACAAAAACATAGCAGGAATATGTAATAAAGATCAAACTATATTTGGAATGATGCCTCATCCTGAAAGAAATAATAGTGATTTTAAATCTATATTATTAAAAATATTATTTCCAAAAAATCAAATAATAGAAACACAAATTTTATATAATAATAAAATTAAAGAATTAATGAATAGTGAACATATTTCCTATAAAAGCAGTAAAAAATATTTAAAAACTTTACATACAAAAGAAAAATGGGTAATACAAGGACCTGGTGAAAATGCAGGAATTGTAGATATTGGAGATAATTATTGTATTGCTGTTAGAATAGAAAGTCATAATCATCCAACATATATAGATCCATTTGAAGGAGCAGCAACAGGTGTTGGTGGTATAATGAGAGATATATTTACAATGGGAGCTAGACCAATTGCAATAATGGATTTTTTAAGATTTGGCAATGATGAAAATAGTAAAATATTAATGAATGAAGCAATTAATGGTATATCATATTATGGTAATTGTGTAGGTGTTGCAAATATTGGAGGAGATTGTTATATACATGAATCATATAATAAAAATCCCTTAGTAAATGTAGCATGTATAGGTATTGTAAAAAAAGAAAATATTATTTATGGAAATGCAGAAAATGAAAATGATTTATTAATTTATGTAGGTAGCAAAACAGGAAATGAAGGTATAGGAGGAGCAACAATGGCTTCACAATGTTTTGATAATATTGATAATAATAATATTAATAATAAGTTATTAGAATTAAAAAAAAATGTACAAAAAAGTGATCCATATTTAGAAAAATTATTATTAGAATCATGTTGTGAAATTGCTGAAAAAAAATTAGCAGTTGGAATGCAAGACATGGGTGCAGGTGGATTATTATGTGCTAGTTATGAAGTAGTTTTTAGAGGAAGAGAAAAGTATAATAAAAACCTTGGATGTATGATACATTTAGATAAAGTTCCTTTAAAACATGAAATGGATAATTTAAATATTTTAATTTCAGAGTCACAAGAAAGAATGTTAATAATAGCAAAACCTGAAAACAAAGAAGAAATATTTAATATATTTGAAAAATGGGATTTAGAATGTTCAATTATAGGTGAAGTAACAAATGACGGAATTTATTGTATAAAATATAATAATAATATTCAATATAGAGAAAAATTAACTTATCAAAAAGATATATATCAAGAATACAATAAAGAACTAGAAAAAAGTAATAAATTAAATAACAAATTAAATAATAAGATTACAAAATTAAAAAATAATAGTTTATGGGAAGTTTATGATTCAACTATTGGAAATAGAACAATTAAAGGACCTGATAGTCCTGGTTCATATTCAATATTAGATATACCCGAAGTTAATAAAAAATTATTAATAAAATGGGTATCGTATAGCATAAAAAATAATAGTGCTAAAATAATTGAATTATTACACAATTTTAATGCAAAACCATTATGTATTGTTAATTGTTTGAATTATGGTGATCCAAATAATTGTATTAATGATTTAATAAATTTTATACAAGATTTAAATAATTTTTGTAAAGCTAATAATATTCCTGTAGTAGGTGGAAATGTAAGTTTATATAATTCAACAAATAACTTATGTATTGAACCAACACCCATTATTGTATTATTAGCTTTAATAAATTAATAATCTTTTTTTGATAAAATTAATACTTTATATAAACAATAAAGTATTAATATGTTATTTTAAAAGTATTAAAAATAACATATTAATTAATACATAATAAACTATTATGTTTCTCTCAAGATATATTATTAAAAATAAAAATTTTATTAGAAATATTTCCACTTTTAAACAAAAAATAGATTTATCAATTGCTCAACGTAATAAATTAAATATTGAAGCAGAAATATTAAAATATGATGAAGTAGAAGAATTAATTAGAGAATTAAAATCTCCAGAACAATGTGAAGAAGCTTTCTTATTAAATCAGTTTAAACATCGTATTTTACCTGGTGTAGATGATACTTCTAGACTAAAAGCAAATTTTTTATTAGATATTGTAGAAGAACGTAGTTTCTCTCCATTAATAGATAAAATAGATGCAATAAATATTTTAGGTACTATGCAAGGAGGTTATTCAATTGAAGCATTAATTAAAATTTTGAAAACAAATAATGCATTATATGCTGCAGAAGAATTAAAGAAAAATATTTTATTATTTGATTATTTTCATAATGTTGAAGATTTATATAAAGAAGGAAATGTTTTTGCAAAAGATATTTTAGAATCCTGGTCAAATGCAGAATGGTTCATTAATAGAGAAAAAGTGCCTGAGAAAATTACATTAACATGTTTTAAAGTTAATGGTGAAATAAATACAGATGATTTATCACCTGCACCAGATGCATGGTCAAGACCCGATATTCCATTACATGCACAAACTATGTTAAAAAATCCAAGACCTGGAATAGAACCAGACATAATCAATGAAATTGGTCCAATGACAACAATTAATTGGTTAAAACAAAAAAATTATCCTATTGCATTTGTAGGTGATGTAGTTGGAACTGGTTCAAGTAGAAAAAGTGCTACAAATAGTATATTATGGCATTTTGGTAAACCAATACCATTTGTACCAAACAAAAAATATGGAGGATTTTGTATAGGTAAAAAAATAGCTCCAATATTTTTTAATACAATGGAAGATAGTGGTGCATTAGCAATTGAAATGGATGTAGAAAATTTAAAAATGGGTCAATTAATAGATATTTATCCATATAAAGGACTTACTAAAGATCATAATACTAATGAAACAATTTGCAAATGGGAATTAAAATCTCCAGTATTATTAGATAGTGTTCAAGCAGGCGGACGTATTAATTTAATTATTGGAAAAAGTTTAACTAATAAAGCACGAAAAACATTAAATATGGAAAATGAAAATATTTTTATAAAAAATATATCTAATAATCAAAATAATGAAAATAATGGTTACACATTAGCACAAAAGATTGTAGGAAAAGCTTGTGGTACCTTAGGTATTTATCCTGGAACTTATTGTGAGCCAATTATAACAAGTGTTGGTTCTCAAGATACAACAGGACCAATGACACGTGATGAATTGAAAGATCTTGCATGTTTAGGATTTTCAGCTGATTTAGTTATGCAATCTTTTTGTCATACTGCAGCATATCCAAAACCAGTGGACTTAGCCACCCATAATACATTACCTGATTTTATCAATAATCGTGGTGGAATCTCTCTTAGACCAGGAGATGGTATTATTCATAGTTGGTTAAATAGAATGTTATTACCTGATACTGTTGGTACAGGCGGGGATTCTCATACAAGATTTCCAATTGGAATATCATTTCCAGCAGGTTCAGGTCTTGTTGCATTTGCGGGAGCAACAGGTGTAATGCCACTAGATATGCCAGAATCTGTTTTAGTAAAATTCAGTGGATCAATGCAGCCTGGAATTACATTACGTGATATTGTTCATAGTATTCCATATTTTGCTAAAAAAAGAAGCTTATTAACATTAGATAAAAAAAATAAGAAAAACATTTTTAATGGAAATATTTTAGAAATAGAAGGATTACCAAATCTAACATGTGAACAAGCATTTGAACTTTCAGATGCTAGTGCTGAAAGATCTGCGGCTGGTTGTACTATCAAACTAAATAAAGAACCTATTATTGAATATTTACAATCAAATATTAGTCTTTTACAATGGATGATAAAAGAAGGTTATAATGATAAAAAGAGTATAGAACGTAGAATAAATAAAATGGAAGAATGGATAAAAAATCCTATTTTATTAGAAGCAGATCCAGATGCAAAATATAAAGAAATATTAGAAATTAATTTAGATGAAATTAAAGAGCCTATATTATGTGCTCCTAATGATCCAGATGATGCTGTATTATTAAGTGAAGTATGTGGAGAAGTTATAGATGAAGTATTTATTGGAAGCTGCATGACAAATATTGGGCATTTCAGAGCAGCTGGAAAATTATTAGAAAATCATCAAAAATTTATAGCAGGAGGAGATAATTTAAAAACAAAACTTTGGATGGCACCTCCTACAAAAATGGATGAAAAAAAATTAAAAGATGAAGGCTTCTATGATATATATAGAAAAGTTGGTGTAAGAACTGAAATGCCTGGTTGTTCATTATGTATGGGAAATCAAGCACGCGTAGAAGATAGAGCAAATGTATTATCTACATCAACACGTAATTTTCCAAATCGTCTAGGTAATGGTGCAAATGTATATTTAGCATCTGCTGAATTATCAGCTATAACCGCAATAGAAGGTAAAATTCCAGATTTAAAAACATATAATAATTATTTTGGAACAATAGAAAATAAAAAAGATGAAATTTTTAATTATATGAATTTTAATAAATTAGAAGAATATAAA
>CEOC01155132.1_pt1 | contig 10483 bp, 6 predicted proteins | sample 356191 | NCBI WGS metagenome assembly CEOC01 (sample SAMEA2619952, study PRJEB7988) | marine metagenome | biome: marine biome (ENVO:00000447); feature: deep chlorophyll maximum layer (ENVO:xxxxxxxx); material: "saline water (ENVO:00002010), including plankton (ENVO:xxxxxxxx)" | depth 17 m
TTTGGAGGTGCTTTTGGTGGAACTCTAACTCCACCAGATGTAATCTGAGATCTAAGCATGTTTGCTCTGACACTATTTGGATATGCTCCACCTTGCAACTTAGTAGCAAGGTCTCTACCTTTGTTGAACATTCCAGCAGATACTTTCGACTGTGGTTCGATGAAGTTAATACGAGGTGAGTTTCCTGGGACAATACTATTAACGACACCACCTGGCATCTGCCTACCACCAAGAGATCCACTTGTTCCAGCATATCTATTAGCACCACGGAAAGTAGGTGCAGAATATGCACCTTTACCAAGGATCTGTGGTTTGTTAGATGGTATGAAACTCTCTCCCTGCATCATGGCATTGAATCCTTGAGAATTCATACCAGTAAATCCAGCACGAACACCTTTCAATCCGCGTGCTAGTCCAGTAGGACCACCAGTGCCATAACTAGATGGAGTTTTTTGAGTTGCCATCTTACCACCGATACCATGGTCACCACCTAGACCACCGTATCCTTTCTTTCCACCTTCTCCCTTGTCATCATCTTTACCTGTTAGGAATCCAACGAATGATCCAACAGCATTACCAACGCCACCAAAAAATCCTATGATGGAATTGAAGAATTGCTCTGCAGGAGACATGACAGACATTGGTTCTTGACCACCGCCAGTGTTAGGTCCCATCACCGCAGTGCTGATCTTGTTTGATATTTGATCTGTTATGTTAAATGCTTTTGTGATTGGTCTAACAGTAGATGCAATGGCACTTGCAGGAGCACCACCAGGCATCGATGCCGCAGCTTTAGCTGCATTTGTCAGAGTAATAAGACCAGCTACCTTGTTAGGTAACTTCATTGCCTCAATCAAATCTGCTGAAGTTGCATCACTCTCGTCAGTTCTTTTCAGAGTTGGTGCATTTACTATAGGAGTTTTTGGAGCAGGAGCAACAGTTGGTTTAGAAGTCCCCATCTCATACTGAGGAACTGGTCTGATCTTACCATCTACAGCACTTGGTTCACCCTGAGTGTAATTATTATCAAGTGGGGTGACCATTTCATCACCATGAAGTCTCACCAAATATCCACTATCAGGACCAGATACAATACCACCTGTTTCTAAATCTGGAATATCAAGTTGCCTTGCTTCTGGACCATCAGATTGATTCTGTCGTTCTCTTGCCTGATCTTCTGCTTCATTTTGAGCAGCAACTTCAACAGTTTTCTCCCCAAGTTTTACATATGCATCTGTATCAGAAAGGTCGTCAACATCTGCAGTCTCTCTTTTTACTGCTTCAGTCTCTTTATCGTCAGTGACTTTCTTGTCTAGTGCCAGTTGCTGATTGAGAATTTCAGCAATCGCATCTAACTTCTCTGAGATGGTGTCTGTATTTACAGACAGTCCTCTAGCTATAGCAAGAGATGACTCCTTTGAACTCTGTATCTCAGCATCAATTTCACCTTGCTTTTCACCAATAGCATTTACAGTTCTAGTTAAAGACTCTGCTATCTTCTGTACAAGTAAAATAAGTTTCTCGTCTTTTACTTTAACAGGTCTGTTGACAGTATCACCATATTTACTGCTACTTGGCAGCATTGGTGTTTCTTTCTCTACACCAGGAGTATCTGCTGGTGCTGCCATTGCTGGACCACCAACTGCAAGGAACGGGAATGGATTACCTGCTCTGCGCTCTCTTGCTTGTGCTGTGATAGAACTAGTCTGACCACGATTGAAATAATCAGATGGTAATGGTGAAGCAAGTTCACTTTTTTGTCCTCTAGCAATATAATCAGGAAAATCAAACTGGTCAGTGAAACTCTTACCACCCCTCAAGAAACCAGGGGTGAACTGATACTTGAGTGCTTTTCCAAAGAACTCACCACGCCTCAACATGGGATCCACACCATACTTAGCTGCAGACTTCACAGCAAGTGCTTTCGCGCTAGCACCTTTAGTAGCAGCAGCTGCGACTGCTTCACCAAGTTTAGATGCTACTGTTGTGGTTAAATCACCACTATATGTTGAGGTATATGATGCCATGTTTTAAGCAGAAAGTCTTGCCATATGGAACGCCATAGGATCAAATTTAGTAGATTTACTATCGCTAGATTGTATCTGCTGATTACCAGCAGCAACTGTTGTAATATCTCTATTTAATAGTAAAGGTTGAATTATGACATTTTCAGTTTGATCTTCGGTAGATATATTAGAAATCTTCTGAAACATTCCGTTATCAGTAGGTCCAATGTTTTTAGACATCAGATTAGATGGCAATGGTGTACCATCAAATATGTTATAGAAATTCCCATCATCTCCTTCCTCATATAATCCACCAAATGGTTTATTATTTTTCTTTGGTGCCTCTATCTTACTCAAATCTAGAGGTCCATCACGAAACATTTCTTTCTCCATCGCTAATCTCTCAGCACTAGGACCGCCTCTGTTACTTTCTATTGCAGCTGCTTCCATGTCACCACGATCAATTGCTGCTGTATATTTTTTATATGTCCCGTATGCAAATGGAGCATTGTAACCAACAACCAACATAGCTGCTTTTTGAGAGTCGTTCATCTTTTTCCATGTTGGAACAATACGAGAAAACTCATCAGACAGTAATTGGATATTATTGATCAAAATAGCATCAGCTTGCGCCTTAGTAATTGGCTTGTCACTATAACTTACAGGTTGGTCACCCTTTCTAATATCACCATAAAAAGTAGATCCCCACCCAATAGTAGCTCTGTCGCCACGAACTCCAGTTCTATATGGATATATTAGAGTGTTGTCATCAATATCATCCCAGGAAGTATTACTTACGGTGCTGCTCTGATTTGGTCTGATATAATCGTTTCTCCCTGGTGTCAGTGATGACAGTGCTTCGTCTTTTTTCAATGCAGTGATTGCAGTTCTTACACCACTACCACCTTCACCACCTTCCTGCTCAGAATCTTCATTAGATTGACTTGGTTCATCTCTTTTGACAGAGAATCCATTCATTTTAATAAGAGAGTTGACTAAGAAAGAACCATTAGAATATGGTCCAGTTTTTTGACCTCTTTCGGTATTTGGTTCAAAGAAATCAAGACTGGTATGCCATCCACTCATGTTACCAGCACCATTGCCCTGCATTCTTGGTTCGCCGTTCGGACCTCTCTTTCCATTGTATCCAACTGCACCCAACAGGTCACCTGCTTTTACTTCTTGTCCCTCAGCGACTTTAGTTCCTCCATCAGGGAAGTGTGCATATAATGCATCAAATTCATTACCAGTAGTAGGGTCGATACTTCTTACGACAACCACATTTCCATATGCAGCACCATATAATGGACCTGTTTCCATAACAATACCGTCAAATACAGCATAGTTATTCTTAAAGTCATTAAAACTGAAATCAACTCCAGGTTCACCTGATGCGTCAATTCCCTGCTCTTTGTGGAACTGAATCTGAGTTGGACCCGCCAGTGGATTAGTGAAGCTAAATCTATCAGGAATCTGTATTCCACTCACCAGTCCCCTAAGATTTCCAGGTATGTTTTTGATGAAATTAACTACTGGGTTGCCACCATCACCTTTATCGTCAGGTTGAGCATTTACAGCTTTCGCTATTTCTCTCTGAACATCCATACCCATTGTTTGAGATGATGGAGCAGATGCAGGTGTACTTGTTAATGTTGTTTTCTTAATACCAGTCTGAATAGGTACATTCTCTACGCTAAATGGCAGTCTTACGATATCTGAGTAAATCTGTCTCTCAATACCAGCATCCTTAGCGACTTTCATTGTAGTTGAGACAATATCAGATCCAATTGTCTCAATCTGCCTAACAGGAACCATGGACTCCTTATCCATCAAGTCTAGTTGCTCAGTTCCATGAAGAGCAGCCATTCCAGGTAATGTTAGTTTAGTTCCAGTTTCATATTGCTTTTTAGTATTTAATGGGTCAAAACCGAAGTCTCTCGCCATATCTGCTGCTGTGAATCCCCAACCCAAGATAGGGATAGCAGATCCAAGACTCATGATACCACCTAAAGTATCACCACTAGCAAATCTAAAAGCAGATTCAGTTAACGCAATACCAGTACCAATACCAGGAACAAATTTACCCGCTTTACCAAACAGTTTGGTTCCTAAAGTACCTTTTGCAAGAATCTTTGCTCCAGACCTTGATGTAATTTTTTTACCAACTTTCTTGGCAATCTTCCTACCTTCAGCTGCCTTGACAATTTTCTTTCCCTGAATACCCTCGGCAGTTTTTTTCAGACGCCTATATTCTTTTTCATCAATAAGACCATCTTTATACATGTCCTCAATTGCATTGAGTCCACCTTTTTTTAATTCATCTGGAAGATCTTTAAGATCAACTTGCATGTTATCAGCAAGTTCCTGAATTTCCATAGCATTGAATGCTGAGGAAGTTCTATAATCGAGAGCATTCTGTAAGGATCTAGCTCTCTTGTTAAACAAAACTCTAGCGGATCGAATACCAAATCCTTTCGCCTTTGAGATTCTATCAGTTAAACTTTTTGCAGCTGCGCCACCCTTCCTCTGGAATAAAACCTTTCCAATTGTACCAAATGCATTATCAATTTTTTCCTTGGCAGAAGTCTTAGATGGTTTTTTTCCTGTAAGACCTCTAGTTCCAGAAAGTTTCTCCATTCCAGCAGCAAGACGCATTTTTGCAATGCTTTCCTGTGCATCTAGATTCTGTTTTTGTCTTTCTAATTGCTGCGAGAAAATTTCCGTCAAAGCATCCAACTTGGATGCCATCATATCGTTTCTTTCTACTAATAACTCAATATTAGCGATATGTGATGTCTTTATCTCTGTTAATTCATCTAATGACTTGTTAACATTAGATTCAATATTCATCAACTTGGAATCTACAGTGATTCCAAGCATATTAGTAATTACAGTAGGCAGATCACCTTTAACAGGAACCGCAGCTGGGTCATCAGGCTTTTTTGCTGCGCGTTCGATCTCCTTTACTTCTTTTTCCGCTTGACTAGAGTTTCTATCCTCAATTTTCTTTTTGACAGCATCAATCAACTTACCAGCAATGGTTGTGGTAAGATCTCCAGAATATGTTGTCGAATAACCCGCCATTATTTCTGCTGGTTCTTTTGCTTGACCTCTTCAAGATACTGCATAAGGAACGCAACATAAACTTCGCGTTCCCACGGTATCCAATTTTCAATCTCAGTCAAGCTATATTTATGGTACTGCATCAAAGCAAAATTGACCCTAAAGTACCCTTCCAGGTTGTTTTGGAAGAGTGCTACGCGAAAAAACTCTGCAAACCCTCAAGCACAAATTCGGATTCAACCCCAGTTCTGGGATTTGTCACCTTGAAGGTATGTCTCAACTTTGGAGAAGTTTCATAAAATTGCTGAATTTTCTCAAATTGCTTTGTAGTCAAACTATCGACAAATTCGCGGAATTCCTTCTTAGTTGTCGTAGTGCTGTCAAATACCTCTTCACCTTGATAGATTTGATCGATACTTTCACCAATTAAACTGAAAACTTCGTCAGTATTCAAGTTTTTCTGCAAAAAGTCCAATTCAATGAATCTCTGCATACTAGGATATTTCATCACAACACCAAATGCGTCATCAAACTCAATTTTGGCGGAATGACCTTCTGGTTTGAATACCTTAATATCACCAATAGGGATTCTTACATCAACCTTGGTTTCATTGTCATCTTGACATGTTACGGTCAAATTGATGGATTCACCAATAGATGCTCCACGAATATTCAGAAATAGGTATTCTAGATCAAAAATAGGCAATTGATCTACCTTAATTCTACTAACAACGCAATTTTTGATCAAATCCTTAACTGCGTTAGTAATTTGCTTTTCGTCTTCAGACTCAAGTGCAAGCAAAAGCACTTTTTCCTCTTTTACCAAAAATGGGCGATATTTTACAGTTTTACCCGTAGATGGTAATTCAAGTTCATATGTTGGATACCCAACCTTAGGCAAAGCCATGATAATAACCTCAGATCGTATATTTATTTAGATCGACTTTTTGACCCAAAAATTGTCGGGAAAAATTTTCCCACTTTTATGGAATCAGTTTTCCTTTTTTGCTTTTGATGAATTATATACAACATCATGTTTCTTATAATATAAGTTGACTGTACATTTTGTCAACTGTGATGTTCCATAAGCAAGTGGAACAGTGTCAAGACTGTATGGGTAAGCATCTCTCAAACTATACACAATAGATGGAGATGTGGTGCTCTTTCTCTGGTCAATCTTAGCAATTTTAATGTCACGAGTGTAATCCTTAGGATACTTAACTCTAATGACTTTGTTCATGTTCTCTGCATCACCACCAAAGACTTCCGCCGTTGTTTTACTGGTGGTTCTTGCAGGTGCATTACCATCAGCTACTTGGTTCTGCGCTCCAAAAATGTAGTCATGCCATGATGTAAAGAACTTTAACTGACTCATTTCCGCATCACAAATGAAACTTAGAGTCAAATCAGAAAATACTCTGGTGTGTGCATATTGGAAGGAACCTTCTCCCAAATGTCTACCAGTCATCAAACCAGTTTGCGCTTGAACATTAGGTAATTGTGCTTCATCACACATCAATTCAATAAATTCTTGGTCCGTAGTCCACTCTGGATGGAAATCAAAAGAACCCATAATTTTAACTTGGTACATGCTAGAGAGCGCCATGCCCCCTTGCACTCCCATTTTAGTCATGATTTCTCTTATAGTTGCCACTCTAAATATAAATGTGGATCTTTTATATTTATGGCGTACTCAGGACTGTACAAACCAGTCAATCCTAAAAAGTACCGTGGCAATCCATCTCGTATCATTTATCGATCGTCATGGGAACGGAAGTTCATGGTGTTCTGTGACAGCACCCCCTCTATCTTGGAGTGGGGCAGTGAAGAAACTATCATTCCATATCGTTGTCCGACTGACGGACGAGTGCATAGATACTTCCCTGATTTTTACATCAAGGTACGCGAGAAGTCTGGGAAGGTAGCGAAATATATCATTGAAATTAAACCCAAGAAACAAACAAAACCACCACATGATAAGAATAAAAGGACTGCTGCCTACAAACGGGCTGCCCTGACGTTCGCCAAGAACCGTGCCAAATGGGACGCTGCTCAGGACTTCTGTGAGGACAGGCAGATGAAATTTTTAATCCTTACCGAAGAAAATCTAGGAGTCTAAAATGGCACGCGGATTCGCAGATATTCAGAGGAACTCTGTAAAAGAGGACTCTGGTTATCAAACTATTTTTGAAAAAGTAACAGAAAGAACTGGAGGAGAAAAGCAATCGTACCAATGGTACAGAAACGCTGTTAGATCAGAAATCTCCGCATTCAAAAAAGACAACTCAAAGTATATTAGAGATGAGTTGCGTGATAGATCAGGCGCTACAGTTAATGAAGATGGCAACATTCTGAGACGATATGCTGTCGCTGGTCACATGTACATGTTTGAGTACAAAGCAACATCACGACTACCATATTACGATAAGTTCCCTCTCATATATTGTATAAAAGCAACGCCAAAAGAATTCTTTGGTGCCAACTTACATTACATGACACCTAAGAAAAGAATCATGGCAGTGAGGGCACTCTTGCGTGGTCGAATTGACCTACCTAAGAGTTGCTTCCATAAATATTTGAAGTCTAATATAGATGGTGGATATCTGCTGGATTTACATGCAGATGAATGGGACACCGCCATCCTCCTTCCTGTTGAAGATTTTGTTGTTCAGGTAAAAGGTGGTCACCAATTCTCATATGATAAAGAGACTGTCTGGGAAGAAACAAACGAAAAATTCTATGACAAAATCAAAGCTCGCCGTATCATCCAAGGATATGGTCACTCTAGAGACAGGGAGATGGTGAAGTAGTGCAGTCATTTAAACCAACAAAAACTAAAGGCATCCCAGCAGGATCCACAACACGAGATCCTGCTGGACAGTATTGGATGCTCCGTATGAACACGGTAAACGGTGAGAAAGTTTACAATTGGGTCAAATTTGACGCAGCACAACCAGACAAGAGTTGGGATATACTTGATTGGGATAGTGTACAAGAAAAAGTTACCCTTGACATGGGTAGAAGGACGCCAGCAGTTCCAAAGAAAGAAGCTTCTCTAAGATATCCTGACACTATCAAAGATAGTATGACAGACTATGTTCTGTTTGAATTTGGAAAATATAAACCACCATACTCTAGTGCTAGTTCTTTGAGTAGCAGATCAAAGTATGATGGTTACATGAACTCTGCAAACATTGATACTAGGAGCACAGATCTGTCTCCAATTATATTATACATGCCTCAAGACATATCGTCTGACATCAAACAAAACTGGAACGGTAAGTCAGTAAGTAACATTGGTAGAGCTGCTTTAAAAGCAAAGTCTGGAAACATTAATGCTGGAGACTACAATGTCACTCAGGGTCTAAGGAATGCTCTAGACTCAGCGATTGCTGGTACTTTGAACATGATTCCTGGTGTTGGTGGTAACCTAACTCTCAATGATGTTACTTCTTCTACACGAGGTGTGATTATCAATCCGAATGTCGAAATATTATTTGACTCACCTGAACTAAGAGAGTTCTCTCTTAAATTTAAGATGACACCACATGATCCTGGTGAGGCTGCTAGTGTCAGAGCTATCTGCAATACATTTAGAAAGGCATCCCTACCAGTATTCAACTCACCATCCACAAGTTATACAGACACCAATGGTAAAACCAAAGACCTAGTTGGTGGTCTAACAATTGGTGTGCCAAAGATGTGTAAGGTTAACTTCATGATGGGTAGTGGTTTGCATCCATGGTTGCCACAGTATAAAACATGTGCTATCACAAAAGTTTCTGTAAACTATGCTCCTGATGGAGTCTATGCAACATTTGAAGATGGATCACCAGTAGCAACAGAACTACAGGTTAGTTTCTTGGAAACAAAACTCGTCTTTGCAGAAGAAATTACAATCAATGGAGCGTCTTACTGATGTACTTTTCATTAATACCTGACATTAAACAACCAGTAAGACCTATCAAGTTTCCCTTCTCAGAATCTGATTATGTCACAGCAAAGAACTTCTTCATAAGATATCAAATCAATCCAGATATCTTTGAGTTTGCTGTATACTTTAAAAAATATTCTGTTAAAGAAGGAGAGAGACTCGACACCATTGCATACAATGTATATGGTAATGAAACATATGATTGGGTCATTGCTCTAACAAACAATCTAATCAATCCATTGTTTGGTTTGCCAACTAACGATGATACTGTTAGAAAACTTGCTGAAAAAACTTACGGTTTAGACGGAGCATACAGTGGCATCCATCACTACGAAACTCTCGAATATAAAACACCAAACGGTGTTGTATTATTAGAGGCAGGTATTATTGTAGACAAAAATTACTACGACACACCACACACATTCAATCATGATGTAGGTGCTGTAACTTTACCTGGAAATCAATTAAGTAAACCAGTGACTAACATTGAGTATGAATACCAAAAGAATGAAGAGAAGCGAGAGATATATCTACTGAGAAAAGAGTACCTAGAAAGTTTCGTGAAAGATTTTGTTGAAGGTAATCGATACAAGGAGTCTAGCAGTTACATCAGTTCCAGACTAAAAGAATCCAATTAAAAAAGGTCACGACTAGCGCGACCTTTTGAGCAAAAAATTTGCGGAAAAAATTTTTCCAGTTTTACAGAATTCAATAATCAATATAGTCACAGGTCTCAGGATGTTTCCTGAGATACTGATGCACATGACCATGAACATCTAGTTCCATAGTATGATGTGCCCTAGTGTGAATCACCTCAATCAATCCTAGGGTTCCAACCAACATCAGATTAAACAGTGTGACTGGATGCCCTAGGACCTGGATAATTTTGTTCACTTAATGAACTTGTCCATACGAAGTTTGATGTAATACATCCCGATGACCCAGAGGGAGAAGAGGAACCCCTCCCCGTAGGACATGGAGTTCCATGCGTGTACTGCTGAGTCCATCACTCCTCCGCCAGACGAGCGAAGTAGGACAGCGCATCGTCATCATCGACGACTGCTTCCTGCTTGACAGGAGACGGTGCAGGAGCACTCATCTGCTGACGGAACGAAGACTGAGGTGTGATGTCAGGATCGTTGAAAGATCCACGACCCTCTGACTCGTCCTCGAAAGACTCATCAGGAACACGGGCAGCAGGACGCGACCCGACACCCAACACAAGGTTGAGACGACGCTCAAGATCTTCGTATGATTTGAACTGATCCTTAGAAGTGAATGCTTCTAACGAGTGTTCCTGTTTCCAGGTTGCTTCAAGTTCAGAATCATCTGCAGACAGAGCACTAACACTATCAAACTCAGAACTATCATAGTTCCAGTATCCCGCAACTTTCTTGATCTTCAGTTTGAAGTTGGCACCTTCCCAAAGATCGAAGACATTGACAGGAGTCTCGTCTTGGAACTCAGGTTGCATAGCAGC
>CEOC01031999.1_pt1 | contig 10481 bp, 8 predicted proteins | sample 356191 | NCBI WGS metagenome assembly CEOC01 (sample SAMEA2619952, study PRJEB7988) | marine metagenome | biome: marine biome (ENVO:00000447); feature: deep chlorophyll maximum layer (ENVO:xxxxxxxx); material: "saline water (ENVO:00002010), including plankton (ENVO:xxxxxxxx)" | depth 17 m
GAGATTATAGCGGCGGCTGAAAGTAATGATGTTTTTTTGATGGAGGCCTATATGTATCGCTGTTCAGATCAGACTCAAAAGATCATTGATCTGATTAAAGACGGTGCAATAGGTGAAGTTAAATCGATAGAGGCATCATTTTCTTTTGATATTGGGGATAATCCAGAGGGCAGGCATTTAAATAAGTCCTTAGCAGGGGGAGGAATTCTGGATGTTGGTGGATATCCGATGTCATTGGCAGGGCTTGTGGCAGGGATTAAAAATGGCGTTTCTTTTTCAGAGCCTATTGAAATAAAGGCTGTCGGTCATATTGGATCAACTGGCGTTGATGAATATACGAGTGCTGTTGTTAAATTTGATGGTGGAATAACTGCAAGACTTAGTTGTGGAGTGGCTTTAGATGAGCCTATTAATGCCAATATCTCTGGAACTGAGGGGCGTTTATTTATCCCTTTGCCTTGGAAGCCATCACCTCAAGGTGGTGTCACTGAATTGCATCTATATAAGTCTGGAGATGAGTCTCCTGAGATTATTAATGTAAGTACAGAAAAATATCTTTATGGAGCTGAAGCTGATGCAGTTGCAGAAGGAGTAAGGCAGAAGGAAGCCGTTTATCCTGCAATGTCCATAGATGATACTTTAGCACTAATGCGATCTTTGGATCAATGGAGGAACGAAATAGGCCTTGTTTATGACGGAGAGTAAAGAATTTACTCCCTTATTCTCATAAACCTGTAAAAATCATTGAGTTCTATGATATGATCTAGTGATTAGATAACAGTTAAATGCAAGATACAGCGACGAATGATCAATCTATTCATGAGCCGTCCCAGGCTTTGACTGAATCCGATCTGTTGCAATTAAAGAGGAAAAATAAGATTGCCTCCTTGGTGACGACTGGAATTGTTCACTTGTTTATTGGGCTAGTTCTTTATCTTATCGTTCTCACTTTGGGTAAAGACGAAGTGCCTCAAATAGTGGCCGTAACAGAAACTCGAGATGATACACCACAAATTGAAAGAAAAGATTTTGCTAAAAAGGTTAAGAAAAAACCACAACCTGCCAAGAGCGCAGCCAGAATTAATCCGATTTCTGCAACTACGGCCTCTTCTATTTCAGTACCTGCTTTTGAAGACCCAGTTGTTGATCCCCTTGGCATAGGAACAGATTTTGGAAGAGGATTTGGCTCCGGTATCGGTGATGGAGATGGAGGTGGTGGAACTTCCACTTTCTTTGGGGGTACAGCCAAAGGTAATAGGGTTGTATTTGTCGTTGATTTTTCTGCATCAATGATAAGAGAGGGCGGTGGGGTTCGTCTTAAAATGCTTAAGCAGGAACTCGTAAAATCAATAAGTAAGCTGCCGGAAGGTATGAGTTTTCAGATAATCTATTATTCAACAGCGCCTTGGTTGGGTGGAGAGTCACTTTATACTGCGCCAACCCGCTTTCCTGATAAAGCCGAAGATCGAATTCCTTGGAGTAAGGCAACCAAGGAGGGAATCGCTGCTGCCGTCAATAATGTGCAATCGGCAAAGCCTGAAGGAGCAACCATTTGGAGGGATCCTCTAGAATTGGCATTTGCAATGAGGCCAGTTCCTGTTGTCGTTTGGTTGCTTTCTGACGGTGAGGCTCAAGATGCTGAAGAAGTGGTTAATAAAATGCAGGAGATTAATCCATCAAAAATTCCTATCAATACCATTGGACTCGAAGTTCCAGGTCGTGCATTTAGTTATCTCGTAGAAATCTCAAAATCGACCGGAGGTAAAGCAAGTATTGTTCATAAAGGAAAATTATACAGTGGTCCTGCCGCCCTACAGTTTTCTGATGATTTTGGTAATGCCGCTGGCTTCTAGATTAATGAGCGTTTTCTCAATTACATTAATGAATTATGATTCTTAAAACTTTGAAGTTTATTCCATTATTTTTTATCTTTCTCTCGCAACTTTCTGGCCAAGAGAAGCCGAATATAGTTTTCATTATGACTGACGACCTCGGTATAGGGGATTTGTCATCTCATGGGGCCAAGGATATGCGGACTCCAAACATAGATAGTCTAATGGAAAAAGGATGTCGTTTTCAAAATGCATATGCAAATTGTCCGGTATGCTCTCCGACGCGGGCTGCTTTTTTAACTGGAAGGTATCCCGACATGGTGGGTGTACCTGGAGTCATTAGGACTCACAAGGTTAATAACTGGGGTTATCTCAATCCAAATGCAGCCACTTTACCCAATGCAATGAAGTCGGCTGGTTATTTTACAGCCTTGATTGGGAAATGGCATCTTGGTTTATTGGAACCCAATACGCCCAATGGAAGAGGTTTTGATTATTTCAAAGGTTTCTTAGGTGATATGATGGATGATTACTACAATTACAAGAGGCATGGAGTTAATTACATGAGGGAAAATAAGAAAGTCATTAATCCGAGTGGTCATGCCACTGATCTTTTTTCTGACTGGTCTGCGGAGTTTATTCGTGAAAGAAAGAAGAGTAAGGATCCTTTCTTTTTGTTCTTATCATACAATGCTCCGCATACACCGATTCAGCCTCCAAAAGAATGGACAGCAAAAGTAATGAAAAGAGAAAAGGGGATTACTCAACAAAGGGCTAAACTCGTCGCTTTAATTGAACATATGGATGAAGGGATCGGTAGGGTTCTGAGCGCAATAGAAGAGAAGGATAACACCATTGTTATCTTCACCTCTGATAATGGAGGGCAAGCTAATGTTGGTGCCAGAAATCATCCATGGAGGGGAGAAAAACAACAGATGTGGGAAGGTGGGATCCGTGTCCCAGCGTGTATTGTGTGGCCAGGCAAGGTCAAAGGAGGGTCCAAATATTCAGGAGATTCAATGAGTATGGATTGGATGCCAACGCTGATGGATATTGTTGGTGCAAAGAAGAATGAGTTATTAGATGGGGTCAGCCTTTGGCCAGGAATCCAAGGGAAAGATGATTCAAATAATCAGGATAGGACTCTTCTTTGGGTGAGACGAGAAGGCGGAACTCGATACGGAGGCCAGGATTATTATGCGATTCGCAAGGGAGAGTGGAAATTATTACAAAATAGATCAACCGAAGATTTCCAATTGTTCAATCTAGAAAAGGATCCAATGGAGTCCAATCCGGTCAAAGGAAGCCCGAAAATTAGACGTGAATTAGAGAATTATCTTAGAGAACATGTTCGCAAAGCGGGCTTTATACCTTGGCAAGGAAGGATTCCAGACCTTGAAAAGGTCGATTACGGACAAAAATAGGCTTTTCTATTAGGTTTTTGCTTGCACATAGTTCGGGGAAACGTAAATTACGCGCCCGCTGCTGAAATACCTATTCAGCTTGAGGCGGTCAAATAAACGTCCTAATGAAAAAAGATCTGCACCCAGAATACGAGCGCACTACTATCACATGTACCTGTGGGACAGTTTATGAAATTCGTTCTACCGTAAAGTCTCTCAGAGTTGGTATCTGCATGACGTGTCATCCATTTTTTACGGGTGAAACAAAGTTCGTTGATACTGCGGGTCGAGTTGAGAAGTTTGCTAGAAGGTATGGAGGAACTCAGGCAAAGCGTGCTTCTAAACAGGAAGAGGCACAGGCAGAGGTTTCTGAAGAAGTGCCTGCTGAAGTAGAGGCTTAGTTACAAGCTCCTTTATCTGCAAAGTAAAAGGTTTTCCCTAACCTTCTATCCTTGTTGTATACTAAAACTTCGCAATAATATATTTATTTAAATTAACTATTTCATGGAATTCGAACCACTAATTGAGAAAAGGAGAGAACGCCTCAAGGAACTTGAAGTAGTGATGTCTGCTGAAGATTTTTATTCAGATACAAAGCGTGTAGCTGAAGTTTCAAGAGAGTATAATCAAAACAAGCAGTTATTAGAGGATTGGGAAAAGTTTTCTAATGCCAGACGTCAGCTCAAAGAAAATCATGATCTTGTTAAAGGTGATGATGAAGAGATGGCAGCGCTTGCCCAAGATGAGATACCCGAGCTTGAAACTCTGTGTGAAAAATTGGAGCTAGATATACAGTATTCACTTCTACCAAGAGATGTTACAGAGGACAGAGATGCTATAGTGGAGATACGTGCTGGTACAGGAGGAGACGAAGCTTCTCTATTTGCTGGAGATCTCTACAGGATGTATCAAAGATTTAGTGAACTTAGAGGATGGAAGATAGAACCACTTGAATCAAGTCCTTCAGAGGTTGGCGGCTTTAAGGAGGTAACTGTTAAGGTGAAAGGTGATGAAGTTTTTCGTATCCTGAAATACGAGAGCGGTGTTCACCGAGTTCAACGTGTTCCAGAAACTGAAACACAAGGTAGAATTCATACTTCTACAGCAACAGTTGCGGTCATGCCTGAGGCTGAGGATGTGGATGTTCAATTAAAGCCTGACGAACTAAATATACAGGCCACCAGATCCGGCGGTCCAGGTGGGCAGCATGTCAATACGACCGATTCATGTATTCAGGTCACTCATTTACCGACTGGTATTATGGTGAGGTGTCAGGATGGTAGGAGTCAGACCAAAAATAAGGAAAAGGCGCTAACAATATTAAGATCTAAGCTTTTAGAAGCTAAGCAGAGAGAAGAGGCTGCAAAGTATTCCGAGAAAAGAAGAAATCTGATCGGTAGTGGGGGAAGAGAAGAAAAAATAAGAACCTACAATTTTCCTCAGAACCGTGTTACTGACCACAGGATAGGGCTAACCTTACATAATCTTGAAGGCGTGTTGACAGGGCAGATTGATGAACTTGTTGATGGGCTTCAAGCCTCAGAGATGGCTGAAAGGTTAGAAGAAGCGGGATTGAAATAAAATAACTCCATGAAAACCCTGCTCGAAACATTACAGAGCGGTACCGCTTATTTGGAAAAGCGAGGGGTTGACGAGCCGCGATTAAATATGGAGCATTTAACCGCCAAGGTTTTGGACTGTACAAGAATGGATCTTTATCTTGCTTTTGATAGGCCATTAGAGGAGAGGCATCTAGCCCCTTTAAGAGATATGACAAAGAGGAGAGGCGATAGAGAACCTCTGCAGCATATTTTAGGTAATGTTGACTTTATGGGTAAAGAGTTTTTATCCGATAAAAGAGCACTGATTCCAAGGCCTGAAACAGAAGAGCTGGTTGGGATTTTGTTTCATCAATATAAAAACAAGAAAGAACCAAGTGATATATGTGATGTCGGGTGTGGTTCAGGCGTTATAGGAATATCGTTGGCTAATCATTGGCCGGACTCAAATATTGAAATGATTGATTTATCAGATCAAGCTCTTGAATTAACAGAAGAAAATATTCAATCATTAGACCTAGATCCGAGTCGATTTAACCTCATAAACAATAACCTTTTGGAAGGATTAGGAAAACGATTTGACCTAATAGTTGCCAACCTTCCATATGTTTGCACAAACGATATTGAGTCCTTAGAACCAGAGCTAAAATACGATCCTGTAAGCGCGCTTGATGGTGGTGAAGGTGGTCTTTCGCTCATTGAAGAATTGATAGTTCAGGCAAAATCAAATTTAAATGATGGCGGAGTACTGGCTCTTGAAATTGGTGATGACCAGTCATCAGAGGTTGTTCAATTTATGAATGACAATGGCTATAAAGATATCGAATCATTGAAAGATTTAAGCCATTTCGAGCGTTTTGTTATAGCAACCTTATGATTGATAGATAAGAATAAATTAAAGCATGGAGAAATTGTATGTAGATGGTGGATCTCGGTTGTCCGGTAATATTAGAATTAGCGGTTCTAAGAACAGCTCATTGCCAATTTTAGCGGCAACGCTACTTACTGATAGTGAGTGCATATTAAGAAATGTGCCCGATCTGAGTGATACTAATTACATGGTTCAGATCTTGTCGACCCTTGGTGCAGAGGTCGAACGGGCTAGCGGCAATGTAATTGTTAAGGCCAATAAAGTTGCCGCTGAGGCCCCATATGATTTGGTCAGAAAAATGAGAGCTTCTGTTTGTGTTCTCGGGCCTATGCTTGCTCGAAATGGAGAAGCCTTGGTTTCTCTTCCAGGCGGATGCGTTATTGGTGACCGCCCCATTGATTTGCATTTAAGGGGGCTTGAAGCACTAGGTGCTGAAGTTGAGGTGAAGGGAGGGGATATAAAAGTCACTGCACCCTCAGGACTCAAAGGGGCTAATGTTAATATGAGTGGGCAATATGGATCAACCGTATTAGGAACAGATAATGTTATGATGGCCGCCGTTTTTGCTGAAGGTGAAACCATCATTGAGGGAGCGGCGGCAGAACCTGAAGTAGAAGACTTAGCAAAGTTTCTTAATTCCTTAGGTGCTAAAATCGAAGGGGCTGGAACGTCTAGAATTGTTATTCATGGAGTGGAAGATCTCTCAGGAGGAGAGCATGTAGTTATTCCTGACAGAATAGAAGCGGGTACGTTTATGGTTGCTGGTGCTCTAATGGGAGACGGCATTACTCTTGAAAACGTACGAGCCAAACATCTTAAAAAGCTTATAAAAACCCTCAAGGGATGTGATCATAAAGTTAAGAAGCTTGATGGTAATAAAATATACGTCAAAGCTTCAAGTGATCCAAAAGCTAATGAGATTACAACAGAGCCTTATCCAGGGTTTCCAACTGACATGCAGGCTCAAATGTGTGCTCTTTTTTCGGTGACACCTGGCATTAGCGTAGTGAAAGAAACCATTTTTCCCTCAAGATTTATGCACGTCCCAGAATTAAAAAGAATGGGTGCTAATATTAGTTTAAACGATTCTACAGCAGTGATTAGGGGTGTTGATCAGTTAAGCGCAGCTCCGGTTATGGCTAGTGATTTAAGGGCTTCAGCAGCGCTCGTTTTGGCTGGTCTTGCAGCAGAAGGGACAACAGAAATTAACCGCTTATACCATATTGATCGTGGGTATGAATATATTGACCGTAAACTTGAGGCGATTGGCGCTAAGTTAAGAAGAGGCAGCTAATTATAATCTTTAACTTGTAGGGGATGGAGACTCTTCGTCAATGATGTTTGCAACTTCACGCAACTCTTCAATGTATTGCTTTAGCTTTTCATCGCGTTTTTCAGATTTAATCAGCTCTGAAATTTCCTCTTTAACTTGATCAACGGGAATGGGCTCTGGTTCCTTGCGGTCAGTTACTTTCGCTAGGTGCATTCCCCATTGGGTTGCAAAAACTGGGCTAATTTCATCAATTTCCATTGAGAAAGTAATTAATTCAAACTCATCCATAAGGTCACCTCTCTTATACCAACCTAGATCAGCTTCTTCCTCAGGTTTGTCACTGTGTTCACGAACGAGCTCCATAAAATCATTTCCCTCTTTGGCCATGTTTCTGACTTTTCTCATTTCCTGGAAAAGAATTTCTTTATTTTCTGCCTGTTGTAAGGATTTGAAAATATGAAATGAGCGAACTTCTTCGGCGGTCATAAATAGCGATGTATTTTCGTTATAGTATTCTTGTATATCTTCCGAGCTTGGTTCGGTCTTATCACCAGAGACCTTTTCGATTAACGAGTCGACTCTCATTGTTTCAATAACGTCCTTCCTAACCTCTTCTTCATTGCCTGGAGCAATTCCAAGTTTGAAATAAAAAGATTCTTTGCCGCCATTTTCTTCGATGAGTTTTTCAAGGTGCTCATCTACATCTTTCGAGTCCGGGTCAGGGATTGATTCTTTTGCTTTTTGAGCGAGCAGAACTCTGGCTATTAAATTATCCTTGGCATAACCCATAAATTCATCATCCCTTTCACAGCAAGAAACATTGGCCTGTTGTTCAAAATGTGCTTTTATTTGGCTAAATTCTGCATCGAGAAGGCCATCATCAACAGATTCTCCATTTATAGTAAGTGGCATTGTTGCTTTGAGGGTTTATAGTTTGAGTGATTTTTTACGAATTATGCGGTTAGTATTTCTTATCCTAATATCTACATTATGTGCAACAGTTTTAGTGTTTTCACAGAATGATGGTGGTCGATCAATAAATAAAAAAGGGCAAGACGTTAATAAAGAAAATAAAGTTCAGAAAGCAAGTCCTAGGATACCCTCTGTTGAAGAATTGTTGAAAAAAAGCAAGGAGGGTAAAGTTGATGCAGACTCAATGTGGCTGATAATTGAGCATGCTAAACGTAGCGGCCTAACAGCAATAGATCTTCAATCGGACGGCAGTTGTTGGGTTTTAGAAAAAAAAGTAATCTCTGGAGTTAACGCATCACCCTATGTTGTGAAATACATTTCAAAATTTCCAAATCAAATAGGTGAAAATCTATTATCCTTAGGAAGAGAGAAGAAGATTTTATTCGCCGATAATTCAAACTTTGCCAGATCCTCAATTAATGAAGAAAAATTGAGAATTGGTGTATCATCAAATAATGGGAGATCTGTTCATACATCTCCTCTAATTTCTTTTTCTCAATACCCCGATAGTTTTCGAGAGGCAGTAACTTTGGTGTTAGAACTCTCTCGCACGATGCCTGTCAATAAAGAGGCTATGGGAATCCTATCTGCAGAATTTGTTAATCCTTCCCAAGTAAGAAGATTAACTGTCTTACAAGGTCAGAAATTGATAGCTGTAAAAGATCCTGGTAAGGATGCAAAAACACTTTCTGCGATTATTGCAGCTGCCAGAATGCCTGGAAGGAAAGTTGTAGTCAGTGATCCTGAAGAGTGGTTAAGGGTTGTAACGTATCTCAACTACAATAAAAGAGGGCCTAATGTTAATGAAGGAAGGTTCCTGATATCAGTCGGTAAGCAAACTTATCGGGTTTATGCGGAAAAGACGGCGGAAGTGCGATAATCGAATAATTAGAAATTATAAAATTTTAAAAATTTCTTTAAATTTCAATAAACTTTTATAATTTCTAGTATAATTATACATACTGTTATGCGGTTTCAATTTTCTATTCTCCTTACATTCTCGTTTTTATTGCCAACATTAGGGCTTTCTCAGGAAGTTCCCAAAGGTGCTGAAATCGTTGAATTAGCCACTCAGCCGGATGTATCACCTGATGGAAAGTTTTTTGCTTTTGTTTGGGATGGAGATATTTGGACAGCCAGTACGGATGGAGGAAAAATAAGACGCATAACGACTCATCAAGCCCAAGAGACCTCTCCAAAAATTTCGCCCAATGGAAAAAACATTGCTTTTGCGAGTCAGAGAACTGGGTCTTGGCAAGTTTACACGGTTTCGATTTATGGTGGAAATTTGAAGCAAATAACCAATCATTCTGAGGGTTATTTTTTGATGGATTGGTATCCTGAAGGTAATCATTTACTAGTTCGTTCCAAACGAGATCAGCGTGGGCCTAGGGTAGATAGATTTTTCAAAATTAGTAGTAAGGATATAGGTAGAGAAGAATTGTTATTTGATGCACATGGTGATGAGGGGCGTGTTTCAAAAAATGGGAAGATCATTTTTCAGAGAGGTGGAGTAGGTCTTTACAGAAAGGGATACAAGGGAAGTCAGTCTGCTCAAATTTGGCTTTGGGCCGATAATAAGTTTACGAGATTAGTTGCAGACGAAGGGGGGAGTCGTTCTCCAAGATGGGATGCTAATGATGGCTCATATTATTATATTTCAGGGAAAAGTGGTGCCTTTAATTTATATAAAAGATCAATTAATGGTGAAGATGAAAAAAAGATAACTCAGTTTGAAGATGATTCGGTCATGCTTCCGAGTGTATCTAGGGATGGCAATGTTATAGTGTTTAGACATCTTTCTTCATTTTACAAAATCGATTTTAGTAAGGAGGAAATAAAACCAGAAAAGATTGTAATTTGGAACAGAGGTGAGAGAACTGGCAGTAGGGAAGAAGAAAGGCTAGAAATAAGAACCGCCGGGCAGGCCGTCTTTTCTAAGGATGGACTTGAGATTGCCTTTGTTGCTGGAGGTGACCTTTGGGTAATGGATACGGTTTTAAAAGAACCCAAAAGAGTTACAGATAGCGCTGCTGAAGAAAGGGAGCCAGTATTTTCACCAGATGGTAATAGCATTATCTATATCTCTGATGACGGATTGTCTGCGAGGTTATGTCGTGCTACTAGAGCGGATGATAGTATTTATTGGTGGCAAAATGAGGAGTTCAAAACTGAAAATTTAAGTGAAGATGGTGAGGTGGTTGAAGACATTATTTATAGTCCTGATGGCAAGAACATATCTATGATAAAAGGGAAGGGGGATTTGTGGATCGCCGATGCTGATGGAAAAAATCAAAGAAAATTAATTAGTTCTTGGAATGCTCCTCGATACGATTGGTCGCCTAATAGTCGGTGGATAGCCTATTCTGTTTATGATAACAACTTCAACAGAGATATCTGGATTGTTCCAGTGGATGGATCAAAACCCGCCTTTAACCTATCAAGGCATCCAGATTCAGATGGTGGGGTAAAATGGTCGCCAGACGGTAAGCTGCTAGCATTCACAGGCAGAAGATTTGATACAGAGACAGATATTTATTACGTGTGGCTAAAAAAATCTGACGAACAGAT
>CEOC01016914.1_pt1 | contig 10479 bp, 12 predicted proteins | sample 356191 | NCBI WGS metagenome assembly CEOC01 (sample SAMEA2619952, study PRJEB7988) | marine metagenome | biome: marine biome (ENVO:00000447); feature: deep chlorophyll maximum layer (ENVO:xxxxxxxx); material: "saline water (ENVO:00002010), including plankton (ENVO:xxxxxxxx)" | depth 17 m
AAAATAAATGTTTTCACACCGAGTCTCATTGAAGGTGTCACGGGTAGTGGTAAAACAGAATTATATATAAAAATTGTCGAGAAGATCGTAAGCGAAGAGGGTCAAGCGTTAATAATAGTTCCGGAGATAAATCTCACTCCCCAAACGCTCAAAAGATTTAAAAAGTATCTAAATTATACTATCTCAGAATATCATTCTTCAATCTCTGAGAATAAAAAATATGAAATATGGGAAAAATGTAGACAGGGGAAAATTGATATATTGATTGGAACTAGATCAGCTATATTTTTACCATTTAAATCATTAAAAATTATCATAATTGATGAGGAACATGATGCCTCTCTAAAACAATCAGAAAAATTTAGGTATCATGCAAGAGACCTATCTTTGGTTAGGGCTAAAAATTTGAACATACCAATTCTGATGGGTAGCGCTACTCCGTCATTTGAAAGCCTATATAATTGTAAAATCCAAAAGTATAATCATATACTTCTAAAAACAAGGTTTTTTAAAACGAAACTCCCGACAGTAAAAGTTGTAGATATAACAAAGGATACAACTATAGATGGTTTTTCATCTAATTTAATACGAGCTATTAGAGATGAACTTAAAGCTAAAAAACAAATATTATTATTTGTAGGCCGAAGAGGTTATAGTAATGCCCTCTTATGTAAAACATGTGGATGGACTTCAAAATGCTACAAATGCGATGCATACATGACATTTCATAAAAAAGACAATATTTTATGGTGCCATCATTGTGGATATAAGAAAATATTAAAGACTCAAAGTTTTTGTAATTCTACAAAGGAGTGTCAAGTAGTTCCATTAGGCATTGGTACAGAAAGGGTCGAAAAAAAATGTAAAGAATTATTCCCGGATGCACGTACAATGCGAATTGATAGTGATTCAATTAATAGTATTTCTAAGCTCAAAGATTTTATCAAAAAAACTCAATCTAAAGAAGTTGATATTCTTGTAGGAACACAGATGTTAGTTAAAGGACATGACTTTCCTGATCTGAATCTTGTGGGCATAATTGATATTGACGCTGGATTATACAGCCTTGACTTTAGAGGAATAGAAAAAATAGGACAAATGATAATTCAGGTTGCTGGAAGATCGGGTAGACATAATAGCCAGGGGAAACTCATAATTCAAACTAGAAAACCGAAAAATATGCTTATAAATGAGCTTCTTAGCAGAGGGTATCATAGCTTTTCTAAAAAAGCCTTAGTAGAGAGAAACCTATCATCATTCCCGCCTTACTCATATCTCTCATTATTTCGTGTTTCAAGCTTAAAGAAAAATGAAGGTATGTCATTTTTAATGAAAGTTAAAAATAATTTCAATCAGAATATGGTAACACTACTTGGTCCAGCACCAGCACCTATAATGAAAAAGAATAATAGATACTATTATCAATTGCTCATTAATACTAAAAACAGAAACTTACTACTAAGTAAAACTTCTGAAATAAGAGAGTATATAATCAAGCAAAAAAAGAGTAATATTAGATGGTCAATAGATATAGACCCTATTGATTTATATTAAAAAGAGAATGCGATTTGAAAGATATAATTAAGAATATGCTTGCTGATTCTATTAAAAAAACTTATGCGGATGATAAGTTCGTAGAGTTAATAGAGGTTCAAAATGTTACAGCAAAAAATATAAAAGCAGATTATTTTACTAATATCTCGATGAAACTTGCCAAAGAATTAAAAATTAATCCAATTAAAATTGCTGACCAAATAGTAAAAAATTTATCGTCATTTAACGATATACAAGTCGATATAGTCAAACCTGGCTATATTAACTTTCTTGTAGAAGATACAAAAAAAAATAATATTATTTCGTTAATTAATAAAAGCGATGACCTGCTTAAAAATTGTAAAACAGAAAAGAAACTAAGAATCAATGTTGAGTTTGTTTCTGCCAACCCCACAGGTCCTTTGCATATCGGCCATGGTAGAGGTGTAATCTATGGGAACATAATTGCGAAGTTCTTGATAATACAAGGTCATGATGTAACTAAAGAATATTATGTAAATGACCATGGTAACCAAATAAGAAAGTTATGTTTGAGCATACTTGCTCATATTAATGAAAACTATAGTGAGAATGAGGATGACCTTTATCAAGGTGATTACACGAAGGAAATTGCATTATTGTTGGAAAAAAATAATATAAAACTTCCTGATATACCCAAGTCTTTAGATGAAGCACACACCACTTCTTCTCATATTAATATCCCTAATGATACAAGAGATTTTATTGTAAAAAATATGATAAGGAAGATTAAAGATCAATTAGATAAATTAGATATTGAATTTGATAATTGGTTCTATGAAACATCTCTTTTTGACAAAGCCAATAAATATAAACCTGAAGACTTAATAACAAAATTAAGAAAATCTGATGATATTTATGATGATGGAACAGATGCTATATTGCTAAAGGCTGAAGAACCCAGAGTGTTAGTCAAATCTGATGGAACTTATACATATTTTGCAACAGATTTAGCATACCATTATTTAAAATTGAAAGAGTATGACCGAGTTATTGACATATGGGGAGCTGATCACCATGGATACATACCAAGAATGGAAGCTGGATTAAAAGCTCTTGGCCATGACATTAATAAATTAGATGTACATCTAATACAATTCGCCAATTTGTTTAGAGATGGTGAAAAAATATCTATGTCTACTCGTAAAGGCCAGTATGTTGAGTTAGATCAGCTAAGTGATGAAATAGGCAAAGATGCTATTAACTTTTTCTATCTAACTAAGAATAAAGATCAACATCTAGACTTTGACCTAGATATCGCAATTAAGCAAAATAAGAATAACCCCGTATATTATATTCAATATGCTCATGCAAGAATAGAAAAGATTCTTAATGAGGTAAATGATTATAAAAGTAAAGAATATGATTTTAGCAGTTTAAATCATGAATTAGAAAAAGAACTAATTTCTACACTCATAAAATTTGAGGAAGTTTCTAATAAAACAATAATGGGTCTCCAACCTCAGCTAATGACACATTATTTACAAAAGCTAGCTCAATGCTTTCATAGTTATTATGCGAATATTAAAATTCTTAATGATGGTAAGGCTGATTATAGCAAGGTTCATTTAATAGCAGCTGTTCAAAAGGTAATTAAGTGTGGGCTTGATTTATTGAATATTAATTCCCCTAAGGTAATGTGATGAAACAAAATAAAATTGCAATTATTTATGATTTCGATGGGACTTTAACGCCAAAATCAATGCAAGAGTATACTTTACTACCCAAATTAGGCATAAATTCAAAAAGCTTTTGGGATACGATCGTTAAGGAAGCAAAAGAAACTGGCGGAGAAACAATGATGATCTATATGCGACATCTGCTCGATCATGCAAAAAATAAAAATATAAAAATATCAAAAAAAGAGTTTTCAAAAATGGGGAAAGATATTCAATACTATGATGGTGTGATTGATTGGTTTAAGAGTATTGATAAATATGTAAAAAAGCTTTCTAATGGAGAAGTAGAAATATACCACTATATAATTTCGGCAGGACATCTAGAAATACTCGAAGGTATTTCAATAAAAAAATATATAAAGAAAATATTTGCATCTGAGTATTTCTATAATTCTAAAGAATATGCAGTATTTCCAAAAATTGTTGTTACTGATACTACAAAAACACAGTATTTATTTAGGATAAATAAAGGTAAAGAAGATCTATCTGAAACAATTAATAATCATATGTCAGAAGATAGGCGTCCAATACCATTCGATAATATGATATATGTAGGTGATGGCCTTACTGATGTCCCAAGCATGGCTCTTATAAAAAAAGAAGGTGGTCACTCTATAGCTGTTTATCAAAAAATATTAAAAGGTCAAGTTGAGATCTGTAAAAAATTATTTAAGGCTAATAGAGTTGATTTTATTGCAGAAGCTGATTTTAGAAAGAATTCAGATCTTTTTAAAAAGACATGCTTATTACTAGACTATGTTGTGTCTAAGATTAGATATACAATAGAGTTGAAGAAAAAGTAATTATTTTTCATCTATGAGAATCAAATCAGATTTCCTATCTAAGAATTTATATTGCATTTTTGATATTTTGAATGACTCTTTTAAACAATTGAGAACAATATTTAAATCAAAGGATTTACAACTATAAACATCAAGCTGAAAAAGTCCTGGTGATTGTTCATCCCAGATATGGAGGACAATATGACTTGTTTCAATCAAAGCCATACAGGTAATGCCTCTGTTACCTTCTTGGTCAACATAGGTGATATTAGGACCTTGCATTAACTTCATATCAATCTTATTAATTAGATTATTCATCCAACTTAACACATATCCAAGATCATCTCTCATAGGACAATCAGTAACCTCTGCCCTTATTAAAAGGTGTTTATGCTCTAATTTCGTCATAGCAACTAATATTTAAATAAAATTGATATAAGAGTATAATCTTATAAATTTTATTATAAAAGAGGTAAGTTATAAAAAATGTATGCAACTGAAAATAATAAACAATCAGAGACTACCTTCTCTATTAAATGTGAAAAATTATTATATGAAAAAAAATCAGCTTTTCAAAAAATACAAATCTATAAGTCAAAAAAATATGGCAATATTATGATGCTCGATGACTGTTTTATGTTAACAGAAAAAGGCAATGATCAATATCATGATAAATGTATTTCTTTAGCAGAAAGAAGAAAAAACAATGTTAATGTTTTAATAATTGGTGGTGGTGATTTTGGTTTAATTAAAAAATTATTTACAAACTTAGATATTAAAAAACTGTTTATAGTTGAGATCGATGAAAAAGTTATAGATGTAAGCATGAAATATTTTCCAAAGTTTTTTAAGTTAACTAAGAATGTTAAAGAAAGAATAGTCATTTCAATTGATGATGGCTATAGATGGATTAAAAATAATAAAATAAGCTTTGATGTCATTATTGTTGACTGTACTGATCCAAATCCAATTGCAAAAAAATTATATTCCAAAATGTTTTATAAATATATTTATGGATCGTTGAAAAAAAATGGGGTTTTAATTCAACAAAGTGGGTCACCAATTCTAAACAAAGAAGATATAATCAAACCTACTATTAAGAATTTGGAGAAGTTGGGTTTTAATGATATAGAATTATTTCCTTTTGATATGCCAATATATCCTCTAGGTTTATGGTCTTTCATAAAATGTAAAAAGGCATAATAAATTATTACGCCTTTTTATTTGTTTATTATTATTTATTTTTTTGGATATACAGAGGGAGCTGAGTCGAATTGTTTACTGAATTCAGGATAGGCTTCTAAACCACATTCTGATATATCAACACCTTCTTCCTCTTCTTCTTCTGTAACCCTTAGGCCATAAATAGAATCAATAATCTTCCAAAAAATGAAACTAACTATGAATGTCCATAAGAAGATTGCAATAATTCCATATAGCTGTGCGCCCAAGCTTCCGCCTGTTAAGGTAACAGCTAGTAAGCCCCAGATACCTGCAGTTCCATGAGCTGAAATTGCTCCAACTGGGTCATCCATATGCATTTTATCTAGAGTAATAATAGAGAAAACTACAATCAATCCTCCAATGAAGCCTATAATTAGAGCTAAACCTGGAGTCGGTGCCAAAGGCTCTGCAGTGATTGATACTAGACCTGCAATAGCTCCGTTCAACGCCATTGTTAAGTCAGATTTACCAAACATTAGTTTTGATAAAATCAGTGCACCCATAACTCCACCAGCAGCAGCCAAGTTAGTATTTACAAAAATTAGAGCAACAGCATTTGCTTCTGCAACATTTGATACGATAAGCTCCGAGCCACCATTAAAACCAAACCAACCTAACCATAGGATAAATGTACCTAAAGTTGCTAACGGTAAGTTTGCGCCTGGCATAGCTTGAGGTTTTCCATCTTTATACTTTCCTTTTCTAGCTCCGAGCACCATAACACCTGCTAGAGCAGCTGCCGCACCACACAAGTGGACTACGCCTGAACCTGCAAAGTCAGAAAATCCTGCTGCATCTAAAAATCCACCGCCCCATTTCCAATAACCTTGTACTGGATAAATAATACTAGTCATGAACACACAGAATAGTAAAAAAGGCCATAGTTTCATTCGTTCAGCCACTGCACCAGATATAATTGAGCAAGCTGTTGCTACAAAAACTACCTGAAAGAAATGATCTGACATCCCAGAGTAATATACATCTCCGCCACTTGCTACAACAGCTTCGACAGTATTATCTGAGCCCAAAAAAAAGGCTAAGTCAGGAATTATTCCTGAACCGCCTGCTGGATACATGAGGTTGTATCCCACTACCATATACATAATACAAGCTATCGAATAAAGAGAGATATTTTTTGTTAAAATCTCAGCTGTATTTTTAGCTCTTACGAGGCCGGATTCAAGCATGGTGAAACCAGCCGCCATCCACATGACAAATGCGCCCATTACCAGAAAGTAAAGTGTATCTAACGCATATGCCAACTCTATGAGTTGTGTTTCCATTAGGGTCTCCTAATTAATAAAATTTATTAACTAAAGAGCCTCTTCACCTTTTTCGCCAGTCCTTACACGTATAGCTTCTTGAAGATCAAGAACAAAGATTTTTCCATCTCCAATCTTACCCGTGCTTGCTGTTTTTAGAATTGTTTCAATAGTATTATCTACAAAACTATCACTTACAGCAATCTCGAGTTTGATTTTCGGTAAAAAATCTACAACATATTCGGCACCACGATAAAGTTCCGTATGGCCCTTTTGCCTGCCAAACCCTTTCACCTCAGTAGCCGTAATACCCTGCACACCAATAGCTGATAGTGCTTCTCTTACTTCATCGAGCTTAAAAGGCTTGATTACTGCTATAACTAATTTCATTGATAAATGTCTCCCTTAAAAACCTAATTGTAACGTAAAATGCTTTTAGAAACTATACCCGAGAGTAAAGACTCCAAAAGTTGTATCCACAGAACTTGCTCCTCTAGAGCCTTGAGTAATATCATCATCGTTTCTACCTACTTGTAGACCAACGTCAACGCCTGCAACTGTTGTTGCATAATCTAATGTATAAACATTACCTTTTAAAGATGAATCTCCTCCCCAAAAGCCTGCGGTCAATGTCATTGGTAAACCAACGACACCTAGATCTAATCCTATAGAAGTAAAAGTGTATCCTGTATCGGTAACTGAACTTCCGTCGTAATTACCATCAGCATAATCTATAGCTATAGGACCCATTGATACACCAAAGTTAATTTCTTCATAATCTGAATCAAAATTATCAGTGTAGTAATAACCAGTAGCTCCTAAATACATATCCATGCCCATTGCGCTAAAAGCATAGCCGCCATAATAGTCATGTTCTAAGCCAGAATCAACATCAGCCCACCATGTACCTAGATAGAAACCACCAGCTTCGTAATCTGCTCCAAAACTTACAGCAGAATCTGATTGGTGAACTCCTCTGTACCAGTACTCTGACATATAGCCAACATTATAGCTAATAGAACTTGCATGATCATCAGCCACTGCTGATTCAGATGCAACAGCTAAAGGTACAGATAAACTTACAGCCATAATGACTGATAAGAATTTACTCATTAGTGTTTTCATAATTTTCTCCATTTAATATTTATTTTTTACGTTTTTAAGTTCGACATTTATCAACAAAATATGTCAAGCTTCATACTACCTAATGCATAAAGCATGCCAATGATGAAATATGTTATATATACTAGTTTTCATGCATATATGTACTAATTAATTGCTATGATATAATATGGTAGATGTCATTATACGTATAATTTAATAGTGCATGTATTGCACAAAAAAGGTGCATTGTGGATTCTAAAAAATTTATAGATCTAGTAAGTAAAATTGAAAAACTTATTCCTTCAGATAACTCAGAATCTAGAGAGGAGCTAAAAGCTGGACTTAAAACTCTAATTGAAGATTATCTGCATACATTAAATTTAGTGACACGAGAAGAATTCGATATCCAGAAAAAAGTTTTGATGAAAACAAGATTAAAAATCGAGGAACTAGAAAATAAACTAAATAAGTAACTAATTTACTTCAGAAATTAAATAATCAACAGCAGATTTAACTTCATCATTTGATAATGTGGCAATACCACCTTTTGCTGGCATAACTCCAATTCCATTTACAGCACTAGAATATAATACTTCTTTACCTTTAGATAATCTATCTGACCATTGATCTTTGTTCCCGGTCATAGGAGCCCCAGCTGCGCCACTAGCATGACAAGACATACAAGCTGCATTATAAACCTCTTTACCAGAGAGTTTTTTAGATGCAGTTACTATTGGTTTTGATTTTGGTTTAATTGATGGGTTGCTCTGTAGATTAATTTTTCCTGATGGTTTAGTACGATCGTTTGTGAGGCTTTGGAGTTCAGTTTTATAATTATCATCCCCACTAGATGAATAACTTGCGAAAACATTAGATATTATTGCTATAAAAATAGCTAAAACTATAATGATGACAGATATAATTGCAAATGTTTTCCAGAAATCAGCATCAGTTATTTTATGTTCCATAATGGTAGTTTTCCCATGTTTTATTTCTTGTGTAGATTATACTAAAAGAAATAATAAATTCATCATATATTTTGCGTCTGTAGCTCAGTTGGATAGAGCATTAGCTTCCGAAGCTAAAGGTCAGAAGTTCGAATCTTCTCAGGCGCTTAACCTATTCTCTCAGCTGCTAAAATTGTATTTTCAATAAGAGCGCAGACAGTCATTGGTCCTACTCCTCCAGGCACTGGTGTAATTGCCGAAGCCTTTAATGAAGCAGATTCGAAATCAACATCTCCACATAATTTTCCATCTATATTATGAATCCCCACATCAATTACAATACTATTTTCCGGAATCTGGTCGCCATGAATGAACTTGGGTATTCCGACAGCAACAATAATAACATCAGCATCCGATAATTTGGCATTTAAATCTTTGGTACGAGAATGACACATTGTTACCGTAGCATTTTCTTGTAAACATAAAATTGCAACCGGTTTACCTACTATATTAGACCTGCCGACAACAGTGACATTTTTACCACTTAGATCAGTTCCTGTAGATGCTAACATTTGCATTATTCCTTTAGGCGTGCAGGAGACTAGTGTATCCTCACCTAGAAATAATTTCCCCACATTTGTAGGCGTAAACCCATCTACGTCTTTAGATGGGTCAATTCTATTTAATACTTTTGCAACAGAGATATGATCTGGAAGAGGAAGCTGGACAATAACTCCATGTATATTTTTATCTGAGTTAATATTGTCAATTTTCTCGAGTATTTCAGATTCTGTTACAGAAGACTCAAAACGCATAACATCGGATTGGATACCAGCTTTTATAGCAAACTTTTCCTTTTGTGCGACATAACTCGCAGAAGCTTTCATATCACCAACCAATATAACTACGAGCTTTGGTTTAATATTTTTTTTATTTAACTCAATTACTTTATTTTTTAGATCAGTTGTAAGTATAGTTTCTGCAACTTCTCTACCACTTATAACTTTTGCTACCATTTGATGTCTCCTTTTAAAAAATCAATTAATACGTTCTTTATTTATAAGCAATTGTACAACATCATAAAGCTCTTCATAAGAGCTTACAAGTGAACCGCTAGTTTTATATTTACCATTTATTATTAGAGTTGGCACAGAGGTTATTTGATATTGGTTAGCAAGTCTTGAGGCTTTTTTTACTCTCAAATCAGTCCCGAATGAATCGAATATTTCTGAAAATCTTTTTGAGTTATACCCTTCATCTTCAATAAATTGCGTTAGTTTTTCTTTTGTATCTAATCTGTTTGAATTTATATGGATTTCTGTAAAAATTTTTTCATGTAGATTATCATCAAGCTTCATTTGTTGTAGTGCATAATATGCTTTAGCATGTGATTCCCATGTGTCACGTAGAGCAACAGGTATCTTGACTAAAATTGTATCTTTTTCAAGATTAGATTCAATACGATCCATTGTTGGTTCAAGATTATAACAATGAGGGCAACCATACCAAAAGAATTCATAGATAACAATCTTATCGCTTTCAGTTTGTTTTTGATTAGATATTTGAATATATTTTTGAGTGGTATCAGATGAAAATCCAGTGTTGGCAATAAACAATAAAATTAATGGTAGAACTTTGAGAAATTTCATCAGTAAAGCCCCTGTATGTATTCAGAGACAGCCTTAAGTTCCTCATCTGTCATACGATGTACTATATTTCTCATCATCTTATTTGGATCATTCGATCTAACACTACTTTGAAAATTTTTGAGTTGTGCGTATAAATAATCAGCATGCTGCCCTGATAATGATGGTATGTTTGCAGGACCGTTACCCTTGCCTGTAGGACCATGGCAAGCTATGCAAGCTTGGATTTTATATTCCATGTTTCCTCCCCTATATATATTTTG
>CEOC01023176.1_pt1 | contig 10465 bp, 7 predicted proteins | sample 356191 | NCBI WGS metagenome assembly CEOC01 (sample SAMEA2619952, study PRJEB7988) | marine metagenome | biome: marine biome (ENVO:00000447); feature: deep chlorophyll maximum layer (ENVO:xxxxxxxx); material: "saline water (ENVO:00002010), including plankton (ENVO:xxxxxxxx)" | depth 17 m
GGGTATTTAAAAGCGATCGCCCAGCGCGGTTTACGGGTGACGTTACCAAGCTCCTCCTGCAGGGCCAGTTGGTTAACCTTGATAACGACGCCATCAATGTCGTAACCAAGACTGGTTCGAGCATCCTGCAGGCGCTGAATGTAGTCCAAACACGCTTCAAGCCCAGCAACTTCCTGAGTCTTAGGGTTGATGCGAAAACCCCAAAGCGCAAATTGGCCCAATACCTCTGCATGGGTTCGTGGCTGCCAATCGCCATCAATCCATCCAACACTGTAACAAAACATCGTCAAAGGTCTGCTTGCGGTGATCCTTGAGTCGAGCTGGCGCAGGCTGCCTGCTGCGCCATTGCGAGGATTCAGTAACGGCTTCTGCTGTTCCTGGGCAGCTCGCTCATTAAACGCGTCGAAATCTCGGTGCGCCATGTAGATCTCGCCCCTTACTTCAAAAGCTTGAGGAATATCAGCGCCCACTATTCTTAAGGGTACTGAAGCAATAGTTCGTACATTCGCCAGAATGTTCTCACCGGTAAGACCATCTCCACGAGTGGCTGCAGAAACCAGTAAGCCATCCCGATAAGTCAGCGCAACCGCCACGCCATCGATTTTCGGCTCGCAGATAAAGTCTAAGCCGCTCGCATCAACCAAGCGGTTACGGCAGCGCTGCATCCAATCACTCAGTTCATCAGCGTCTGTGCTTTTGTCCAAAGACAACATTGGCTGCCGATGCTGAATTTTTTCAAACTGCGCTGCAGGCCCAGCGCCAACCCGCTGACTCGGCGAATCTTCTGTGGCTAAGTGTGGGTATGCGCTCTCTAGACTGAGTAATTCGTCAAACAACTGGTCGTATTCAGCGTCCGCAATCTCTGGCGTGTCGAGCACGTGATAACAGTGGTTGTGATGATGCAGGGTTGCACGCAACTCGGAGAGTCGCCGCTCAACATCAGCTTGCTGTTTTGTCACGCGTCCGATTCGTAGGCTTGTTGCGTGAGATAACGCCGCGCGAAGTCGCTGACTCTTTCACGTAAGTGTTCCACAGTCTGACCGGTAAGGGCGCTCATGTTTTCGTCTTTGAGATCGCCACTAAGGGCTTTCGCAACATTTTGCGCCGCCTCCACCATATGTTCGAGCGCTTCTATCCCATCAACTTTTGCTGGTAATTGCAGGAAGAAAGTAAGGCCGGGCGACCGCAGGGCGGGCAAATCAGCTAAATCAAATGTTCCAGGCTCAACGGCATTAGCAACACTATAAAGCGCGCTGCCGCTGTCCTCATGCAGGTAATGGAAAATGTTCATTTCACCAAAACGCAAACCTTGATCGCGCAGTGCCGTAACTAAATCTGCACCCGCAAATCCTTGCTCCGTGCTGGCCAGCACATGCAGCACAATCAGCTCGGCCAGCTCTGACGATACGTCTACAGGTTTTTCAAGCTCTGGCGCAGGATCAACCCGCCGCTGTTTTTCGACCGCACTTTTCCGCCTTGAGTTGGATTGTGCCTTGGATTGTTCTTTTCGCGCTTGAACGCTTTTTTGTTGCTCATCGCGCCGCGCTCTAAGTGGATCAATCCCTAGCGCTAAGCTGTCCTGCCTTGGCTCTGGATCTTCAATCACACTAACTATGCGGGCGCCGCCATTCGGTAGCTCGCCGCGCATAGAGGGTTCTTCGGGCAATGGTTCGTCATCAGCATCACGGAAATTTTTCGGCGAAATGTCCATTTTCAAATCACCTTGCCGGCTGCGGCGTGCCACCCAAATGCCGTGACCAATCACCGCAACTAACAGTAAGCCACCGCCGAGTAGAATGATCTCTTTAATATCCAACTTATGACCCTCCTTTACCGCATATCTCCGGCAAAGCAACACATCGAGTTGTGCATATAGCGAAACGGTTAGTCATGATAAGGTTGCCACTCCAATATCCCTAACCTCATTCTGCGCAAGCTACAAAATAGCCAGGGCCGCAGCGGCCTCCACATCTACCGAGACCAACCTCGACACCCCGGCCTCTTGCATTGTTACACCCATCAAATAATCCGCCATCTCCATGGTAATTTTATTGTGTGTAATCACCAAGAACTGCACATTTTCCGACATCTCTTTAATCAAGCCTGCGAAGCGCGTGACATTAATATCGTCCAACGGCGCATCCACCTCGTCCAGGAGACAGACTGGACTGGGATTGAGGTGGAATATTGAAAAAATCAGCGCTACCGCTGTCATGGCTTTTTCCCCACCCGACAGCAAATGTACGCTGGCATTACGCTTTCCAGGCGGTTGCGCCATCAGTGAAACCCCAGTGTCAAGCATATCGTCTCCGGTGAGTTCTAAATATGCATGGCCGCCCCCAAATACCTTTGGAAACAACTCAGACAGCTTGGTGTTTACCGCCTCGAAGGTATCTTTAAATCGACTGCGGGTTTCCCGATCTATTTTCGCTATCGCATCCAACAAGGTTTGCATCGCAAGCTCGAGATCTTCCGCCTGAGCATCCAGATACTGTTTGCGCTCCGATTCTTGATCATATTCTTCGATTGCCGCTAAGTTGATCGCGCCCAAGCGTTGGATACGACGTCCCATGCGCTCTAACTCATCAGCCCAGGTACCTTCACTGGCCTCCTCAGGTAGCGCCGCTTGCACCTCCGCCAAATCATGCCCGGTGCCTTGGAATTGCTCCAGAACGTTGGCCTCCTGCACCGCTATGCCCTGGCGCTCTACCCGGGCCTGTTCCAAATCACCGCGTACTTGTTCAACCTGGCCTGCAATTTTTTCGCGGTCAGCTTGCTGACTCTGAATTCCTTCCTCAATGCTGGCGAGGGCCTCGCGCACGACTTTTAATTTCGCCTCAACGTCTACCCGCGCCGCCAGCTTATCCGACAATTGTTGCTGCAACTGGGGCTGCGGCTGCTGCGCCTGCGCAATACTCTGACGCACATGCTCAAGCTGCTTGTGTAGATCCTGCTGCTGACTGATTAACCGCTCACGGGCTGTGAGACTCACCTTGAGTTGCGACTGTACAGCTTGATAACGCACATTGAGATCATGCAATTGATCGCGGCTTTTTCCTGCAGACTCGCGACATTGCTGCACTTGGGCATTCATCTCGTCTCGCTCAGTAGCCAATGTACTGCGCTGGCCATCATGTTCTTCGGCAATCGCTTGGGCTTCTTGCAAACGTTCCTGAGTCTTTTCTAAACGGCCCTGTTCCTCATTGATCTGTTCATTCAGCTGTTCCGTATCTCGCTGCAATTGCGCCTTACGGGCCGCGGCCTCTTCTAATTTAACCTGGCGCACGCCGTGATCGGTACGGCGCTCGCTCAAATTCTGCGTCAAGCTATTGGACTCGCGCTGTAACGCCTCGCGCTGGGCCTCCAGCTGTTCGATTTCGCTACGCTGTTCTTGTAGCCCCTGCTGGAGCGTTGCTAATTCTTGTTCAGCTTCTTCGACATTAAGCAGCAGTTGCTCAATTGCCTGACCACGCTCAATGATGCCTTGAGTCTGGTCACCCCCATGCAAAACACGCATCCAGTCACTGCCTACCCACAGCCCTTCGCGAGTGATAATGCTTTGCCCCGAGCTCAGCGCATGACGGTTGGCGAGAGCCACCTCAATTGTTTGTGCGGCATAGACGCCATAGAGTAAAGAGCCGGCAGCGACCGCTTCAGAGCGCACCAGCGAGGCCGCCGTTGGCAGATCAAACGCCCCATTGCGCGGCGACTTTTGATCTAGATTGTCGCGATATTCGACTAGCGCCACGTCGCCTTCTGCCAAATTCACTAACGAATCAGCATAGTCTTCAAGACTGTCGACCTGAATAGCCTGTAGGAAGCGCCCTAGAACCGCCTCAATCGCTCGCTCCCACCCAGGCACTACCGCCAAATGCTCACCCACTCGCTGGGCTTGGCTAAGCCCCTGGGCCTCTATCCACGATTCCGCTTCCTGAACATCTTGACCCAGAGCAGCATCTTGGGCGGCCTGCAGACTCGCCAATTGGTGCCGCAGTTCTTGAACCTGACTGCGCGCAGCCTCTAAAGTCCGCTCGCGGTTGCCCACTTGCTCCCGAGCACGTGTCAGTTTTTCTAAACAATCTTCAATGCGTTGCGTCAGCGAACGATCCGCGCTCTCCAGGTCCGTAATCTGCAGCGCCAGTTGCTCTACAAGCTGACCGCCCTCCTGAGGCTGCTCCTCTGCTTGAAGCATCGCCTCTTCATTACGTTGGCGCAGAGTACGCAAGCGCTGCACCAGTTGCTGTAAATATTCTAGCCGTGAAACCTGCGCTTCAATTTCGCGCTGATTCTCCGCCGCAACAGCCAAGAACTGCTCCCAACGCTCCTGTACCGTTTGTGCCTGAGCTTCTTGTTCCGCGAGATTCCGTTGCGCTTCTGAGTCAGCAGCTTGGGCTTTTTGCAGACCCGGCTCCAACTCCTGCAGTTGTTGCTGCATTTCGCTGATCTGTTGCTCATCCATACTCAGCTGCTGCTGGGTCTCCGTGCGCCGCTGTTCTGCACTTGTTAGGTCTTCTTGTAACTGCTGGGAGCGTTGTTGGTTAAATTGCAGGGTTTCCTCGATACGAGCAATCTCTGTACCTAGCTGATAGAACTGCTGCTGGATTGCGTTAGCCTGCTCTGACTGATCTGCACTTTGCTGGCGCTGCTCCTCAATGGAGGTATCCATATGCCGCTGTTGCGCCAGGGTTTTCTCGAGCGCCAACTCAAGCTCGCCAATTTGCTGCTGGGTGGTTTGCAAAATTTCCGCAAAGCCGTTGTAGCGCAGAGCGAAAAACTGCGCGCTTAGCAAAGACTCTTGGGTCTTCAGTTCTCGGTAGCGTTCAGCTGCTTGGGCCTGGCGTTGCAAACGGTCCAATTGGCGGCCCAGCTCTTCACGAATATCGTTAATCCGTTCGAGGTTTTCGCGCGTATGCTTGATGCGATTTTCCGTCTCTCGGCGTCGCTCTTTATACTTAGAGATCCCGGCCGCCTCCTCCAAATACACCCTAAGCTCTTCGGGTTTGGCCTCGACCAACTGGGAAATCATGCCCTGCTCGATAATCGAGTAACTGCGCGGACCGAAACCTGTTCCAAGAAAGATGTCTTGAATGTCTCGCCGTCGGCAACGGTTACCGTTCAACAGGTAGTTAGACTGACCGTCTCGACTGACCTCACGGCGAATTGCAATATCTGCGTAGGCAGAGAATTCACCACCAATACGCCCGTCTGAGTTATCAAATACAAGCTCGATGCTCGCCGCAGAATTGGGCTTGCGCGTGGTCGACCCATTAAAAATGACATCGGTGAGGTTTTCACCGCGCAGTTGCTTGGCCGAGCTCTCGCCCATTACCCAACGCACCGCATCGATAATATTGGATTTACCGCAGCCATTGGGACCTACAACAGCACAGCGATTGCCAGGCAGGGTGACGGTCGTGGCATCTACGAAAGACTTAAAACCAGCTAATTTGATCTGCTTCAGTCTCATAGATTCCTTAAATAATGCTCGTCGTCAAAGAGGGCTTGGACAAAACTGAAAGCGAAATCACCCCTCGAAATCCACCTCTGTCTCCCTACAGAAGTCTAATCTATCAGAGCCTATTAGGTAATAGTTTTGTCATCTGCATCAGCCGCAACACCCCCAGCACTCAGTCTGATTGAAGGGCAGCCTGCAGCTTCTTGCCAGCTATATAATCTTGCTTAGTTAGGGTACCGGAACGCCATACCCAATCATCTGCCTGAGCTTGAGCGGTGCCGCTGCGACTCAGGCGAACCATCACTTCAAATTCCTCAGCAGCAGATAATACTCGCCGCTCACTCATACTAACCAGATCGTCCAATAGCACGGTAAACGGCAGCATCGCTGCCGGACGTCGCACCGCAGCATAGGGCATGCCGCCCCCTGGCGGGCGCGCGACGACAAATATTGTGGCATCAGCAACTGGCGCTTGTTGGGTCGTAATAGTGACTTCCACCTGGGGCGAGCCGCTTTGCATACGCCCGCGTAAAACGCGCATTGCCCCGGCTAAGCCGATTTGCCGCTCCACACTGGTTGTAGCCGTGAGTGCGCGGTTCATAAACTTAATCGCTTGCGGAAGGTCTCCACGCTGCATCATGGCAACCGACAGCAATTCGAGCACCGGCCCATTATTCGGCTCCAGTGCAAGTATGTCGCTGGCAATCACTTCGCTGGCCTCATCCAAAACGCCTTGATTAGCCAACAGGCGCGCCTGTAGCCAATAAGTTTTGACGCTGACATCTTGGCCCACCAACGCGTCAGTTGTAGCAAACGCCTCTACGGCGTTTGGCAGCTCACCGAGTTTCAGAAGCGTATGGCCCAACAGATACCAGCTTTTGGCATCCTCCGGCGCATTCGCAACACGGTCTTGCAGACGCTGTTGCCAAATCCTTAGTTCTGCGCCTTGCTGGCTCTCATCGAGGCTTAAAACCGCTTCCGCACCTTGGATCAGTGAAGAGCCCGCATCACCCTGACTGTGATAGACGATGGCGCTAAGGATTAAAGCTAGCGCGCTCGCAATCAGCGTCCAACTGCGGCCAATTGTCTGGCTCTCGGTGTCTTGATCTGCAGCGGCATGGTCATCCTCCGCCAGCACTACCGCCGCTAGTTCCTGTCGCAAAGCTTCGCGTGCCGAAGAATCAACGACTTCCTGATCCAGCTCTTGCAAACGCTGCTTGTACCAGTGCCGATGAGCGCCAATGGCACGCCAATTTACAGCGTCGCTGGTTCTTGCACCCAGCAATGGCACCACCAAAAAGGCCAAAGCCAGCAGCGCCAGAGCAATAAAACCCAGCCCACTAATCATCGTTACCCAACAACTCATCTAAGCGTTTCATCTCGGCCGCGCTCAGAGCCACCGCCTGCTGGCGTCGACCACGATTCTGCAACGCAAATAGAATGGCCATACCCAGCAACAGCAAGCCGATGGGAATAAGCCAGATAAACGCGGTACGCCCGGAAAACGGCGGTTTATAGAGGACAAAGTCGCCATACCGCTGTTGGAGGAAATCCCGAATATATTGATCCGTATGACCGTCACGCACCAGTCGATAAACACTGCGGCGCAAATCCAGAGCGATCGGTGCATCACTTCCTGATAGGTTGGTATTTAGGCACTTGGGACAGCGAAACTCATCAATTAGCGCCTTGTAACGACGCTGTTGCTGCTCGGACTCAAAGGTCAGCACATCTACAGTGGAGGCGGCATGAGCTTCGCCCATTATGCCGCCCAATAAAACAATCAAGGCGATAAGCTTGCTCATTGCAGACCCAACATTTCAGGGTCAATCCGCACCCCTAGATCAGCAAATCGGGGCTGCAGTTCATCACGCCAGATGCGTGGATTCACATCACCCACACGTTTGTAAATCACCTTGCCAGATCGATCGAGCAAAAACGTCTCTGGTGCACCGTATACACCCAACTCAACGCCTAAAGCGCCATCAGCATCGACAATAACCAACTCGTACGGATTACCAAACTGCGATAACCAATTGCGCGCCAAGGCCGAGTCGTCCTTATAGTTGACCCCAACCAACCGCACATCTGTACCCGCTGCTATACGCAACAGCTCGTCATGCTCGCTCTTGCAGGTCGGACACCAGGTCGCCCAGACATTTACCAACGTTGGCCGTCCTAACAAATCTTCTTTACTGATGCGCCGCTCAGTATCCAATAGCGAAGCAGCATGAAATTCTGGAAAAGGCTTATGCAATAGCGCCGACGGCAACTGGTGTCGATCATTCAGGCTGAATCCGACATAACCCACGCCGCAGATCGCGAGGAACAGGATCAGCGGCACAAAGAGCTGCGCTCTGGTCATGATGCAGCCGCGGCCATAGCCGCGCTGAGTTGCCGTGCGCGCAAGGTACGATAACGTCTATCCAAAATCGCCAACATGCCGCCTAGAGCCATCAATACCGCACCCAGCCAGATCCATCGAACCAGCGGTTTGTAATGCAAACGCACCGCCCAAGCGCCTTGGGATGGGTCTAATGGTTCCCCTAGCGCAATGTAGGTATCACCGAACCATCCGGCATGAATACCTGCTTCAGTCATCACATTGCCACCGGAAAGATAACGCCGTTTTTCCGGGCGCAAGGAAAAGTTCCCACTGCCATGACTCACTACAAATACCCCCTGTTGGGCACGATAATTCGGCCCGTCCACAGACTTAACTCCAAGGAAAGTCACCTCCATCCCGGCTAGTTCGACTGTATCCTGGGGCAGCATGCGCATATCACGTTCCACCGACTGGGTAGCGGTTATCGCAATACCGATAATGGTTGCTGCGAACCCTAGATGCGCCATGGTCATGCCTATGTAGGCTCGCGACAGGGCTTTACGCTTGCGCCACAAATCCACCCCATGAGTAACCGCAATCCAAGCCCCAAGACCCACGGCCGTGGCGACCGTCAACGACGCCGGATCGAGGATGAACCAGACCAACACCGCCACCAACAGACCCCAAAGTCCAGCGATCAGAATAGGTTGCAGCCGCGCCCGGTCTGTGCGCTTCCAATTAATTCCCGGTAATAACGCAAGCACAGCAGCCAATGCACAGCCCAGGGGTACATAAAAGACGTTAAAGAATGGTGGCCCTACTGAAATTTTAGCGTCGGTGACCGCCTCGTAGGCTATGGGTGCAAGAGTGCCCCATAACACCACCGCTAGCGACACCACTAATATCACGTTGTTGATAAGCATGAAAAATTCGCGGCTGAGCAACCCATAAGACACGTGGATGAACCCCCGACCCGCACGCAACGCGTACAAGGTCAGCGAACCACCGACCACCAACAGCAGAAATAGCAAAATAAATAAGCCACGCTCTGGATCTACCGCGAAGGAGTGCACCGAGGTTAGAACCCCAGACCGAACTATAAAGGCACCTAGTAAAGACAGCGAAAACCCAGCAATCGCCAACAAAAGCGTCCAACTCTTGAACGCTCCGCGCTTGTCCGTAACCGCCAGCGAATGAACCAGCGCGGTGGCGGCCAGCCAAGGCATAAAGGAAGCATTCTCCACCGGATCCCAAAACCACCAACCGCCCCAACCCAGTTCGTAGTATGCCCACCAACTACCCAAGGTAATTCCTAAAGTAAGGAATGCCCAAGCCATGTTGGTCCACGTCTTACACCAACGCGCCCACGTCGCATCGACACGCCCCTCTATGAGCGCGGCGACAGCAAAGGCAAATGGCACCGCCAGCCCTACATACCCGCAGTAGAGTAGTGGGGGGTGCACGATTAGCCCGAAGTCTTGCAACAATGGATTAAGGTCAGCACCGTCCGCGGGTGTCATGGGTATCAGGCGCAAAAACGGATTACTGGTGAAAACGGCAAAGCAAATGAAGCCTAAATTCATCAACGCCAATACCGCCAACACACGAGTCACCAAGGACGGCGGATAGTTATGACTGCGCAACGCTAAGGCCAGCATCCAACTGCTCATAATCAAAATCCACAGCAGGAACGAGCCTTCATGGCCGCCCCAGGTCGCACTGATTTTGTAATACCAAGGCAGTAACGAATTGGAGTGATTAGCGACATAGGCGACGCTGAAATCATCAGTGGCAAACGCCCATACCAAGGCAGCAAAGGCCAGGGCACAGAATAAACACTGGCCTACTGTCAGGGATAACACCCAACGCTGCAGCAGCGGATTGCCCGCCGCCAACAGCCCACCGCCAGTGGTCGCGAGAGCCAGACATCCAGCCAAAATCAAACTGTATAGCCCAAGCTCTGGAATCATTCGCGCTCACCAAGACCCGGCAGCGCCTCAGTAGAGGCTGTGGCAGGTGCGGCTCCGGGCATGTCCATCAACTCCGGCGGCATGTAGTTTTCATCATGCTTCGCCAGCACCTCGACGGCCTCGAAAACGCCTGCTGGATTCAGTTCACCCTCCACCAGTATGCCCTGACCTTCGCGAAACAAGTCCGGCAGAATCCCGGTATACGTGACCACAAAGTCCGCACCCTGATGGTCTGTCAGCGTAAATTTTACCGCCAAACTATCGTTCGCACGTTCTACACTGCCCTCTAAAACCATGCCTCCCGCGCGTACCGTTTGATTAAGTGGCACCTTGCCCTGAGCAACATCAGCCGGGGGGTAGAACATATTCATATTCTGCTCTAACGCCATAAATACTAACGACACGGTTAATGCAGTTGCCACCAGTACGAAGGACGTCATAAAAAGTCGCTGCTTGCGCTTCGGATTCATGAATCGTTTTGCTCCGTTGTGTTGTTAGCTTGTTGCTGTTGCAACGCGGCAACCTCTTGACGCCAGCGCAACGCGCTTTCCTGTTTGCGCGTCGCTAGCCGCGTAGCCACCAAATTGACAAGTAACACCAACACTGTAGTGCCGTATGCTAACCATACGAAACTACCGTGCCCGTCCATGGCAATAAGTTCACCTATCGTTGAGAAATACATAGTGTGCGCTACGACTCTTTGGTAATTGACGC
>CEOC01026920.1_pt1 | contig 10465 bp, 8 predicted proteins | sample 356191 | NCBI WGS metagenome assembly CEOC01 (sample SAMEA2619952, study PRJEB7988) | marine metagenome | biome: marine biome (ENVO:00000447); feature: deep chlorophyll maximum layer (ENVO:xxxxxxxx); material: "saline water (ENVO:00002010), including plankton (ENVO:xxxxxxxx)" | depth 17 m
AACCAAAATTATGAAAAGCCAATTAAGGAATATGAAGTGATTGAGTCTTCAAATATAGTAGCTGGAAGGAAAATTATAAAACCAAGATCTAAGAAACAATTAGAATATTTTAATATGGTTAAAAAGAAGCAAATGGTTTTTTGCTGCGGACCAGCTGGTACAGGTAAAACATATTTAGCTGTAGCCTACGCTGTCTCTATGTTAAAGTCGGGTGAAATCGAAAAGATTATTCTTACGAGACCTGCTGTTGAAGCTGGAGAAAGATTAGGTTTTCTTCCAGGAGATATAAAAGAAAAGATTGATCCATACCTCAGACCAATTTATGATGCCTTAAACGATATGCTTTCATTTTCTGAAGTTATAAAAAAAATAGAATCTGGATTTATAGAAATTGCTCCCCTTGCATTTATGAGAGGAAGAACATTATCAAATGCATTCATTATTTTAGATGAGTCACAAAATACAACTGCAGTTCAGATGAAAATGTTTCTAACAAGGTTAGGGGAAAATTCAAAAATGATTATAACTGGAGATCTATCTCAAGTTGATTTACCATCTGGAACAAAATCAGGTTTAAGAGAATCAATCAATATATTAAAAAATGTTGAAGAAATTGGATTTCTTGAGTTCTCGGATAACGATGTAGTAAGAAACCCTTTAGTATCAAAAATTGTAAAATACTATGAAAAGTTTGAGAAAGATAAAGGCGTTGGAAAAGAATATGTATAGCCTTTAGAATGATTGAGTTTAATTTTGAGTACTTAGGTTCCTTTAGTGAAAACGAAATTAAAATGATTTTGAAAAAGTCAATATCTGAAGTTCTAAAAGAGATGGATTTTAAAAAAGAATATTATTTATCAGTTTTATTAACAAATGATAATGGGATTAAAAAAATTAATAAAAAATATAGGAAAGTCAATAAAGCAACCAATGTTCTATCTTTTCCCCAAAATGATGAAAGACTTATAACTAAAAAAAGGTTTAAAATTATTCTTGGGGATATAGTAATATCATTGGAGAAGATTATCAAGGAATCTAAGTTGCAAAATAAAAAGCCTTCAGATCATTTAACTCACATGGTAATACATAGTTTGCTGCATTTATTAGGCTTTAATCATGAAAAATTAAAAGATTTTAAGATAATGAAAAATAAAGAAATAAATATTCTTTCTAAATTATCAATTTCATCACCCTACGTCATAAATGATTAAAAATTTTTTTTATAAATTAAAGAGTCTATTTAAATTCTCTGAAAAAGAAAATATCAAAGAAGTTTTAGAAGATTTAATTGAAGAGGATGTTAATGGTTCAAATAATATTGATGCAGGTACGCGCAATATTTTTAAAAACGTCATTAACTTAAGTGATAAATGTATTGAGGATATAATGATACCAAGAGCAGACATAGATGCTGTTTCTGTTGATACGACTTATAACGAACTTGTGCTTTTTATAGACAAAACGAAGCACTCAAGAATTCCGGTTTTTGAGAGTAATCTAGATAAAATTTTAGGTATGATACATATCAGAGATTTATTTGAAAAAATACACAATAGCAGTATTCAAAAAAAGAAGTTAAAAATTTCAAAAAAAATTGTAAGAAAAATTTTATTTTCCTCACCGACAATGAAAATTTTGGACCTACTTTTAAAAATGCGATCTGAGCAAATCCATATGTCAATAGTTGTTGATGAATTTGGAGGTACCAATGGTCTTGTGACAATTGAAGATTTAGTAGAAGAAATAGTTGGCGAAATTAAGGATGAACACGACTTTGAAGAACCTGAAGAAATTAAAAAAGTTTCAAAAAAAAACTTTGAGCTTCCAGCAAGGGTGACATTAGAAGAGTTTGAAAAAGAGATTGGAGTTAAACTCAAAATTGAAAAAAAAGATGAAATTGATACAATTGGAGGATTTATCTTTTTTCTAATTGGAAGGATTCCTGGAAGAGGTGAAGTTATAAATTATAACAAAGAACTAGAATTCACAATTATAGAGGCTGATACTAGAAGGATAAAAAAGATTTTAGTTACTTTAAAAAAATGAACAAAAAGTCATTATGGATTTTCATAATTCTTGGAATTTTTCTTGGAGTGTCTCAGTCCTTTTTTTTTCTGACACCAATAGTAATACTTACATATTTCGTATTTATTAAAAAAATACTTTTAAAAGAGAATCTTAAAGATTCTTTTTTTGCAGGATGGTGTTTTGGTGTTGGTTTTTATATCGGCTCAATGCATTGGATAGTGTCTCCTTTTTTAATCTATGAAAAGCATCTTTTATTATCTCCTATTTCAATTCTTTTCCCTTTATTAATGGGATTATTTTTCTCTTTTCCATGTATTCTAATAACAATTTGTAAAAAATTTATTTTTTTTCATAGAATTTCTCCTATTACAAAAGCTTTTGTTGTTGCGTCTTTTTTTTTTTTAGCAGAGATAATTAAATCACATATATTTGGAGGTTTACCGTTAAATTTAACTGGTCATTTGTGGTCATTTCACCACGAATTTATTCAAGTTTCTAAATTTATTGGAGTTATGGGATTGAGTTTCTTCACTCTTTTTTGGATAAGTTGTATATCAATTCTTTTGATTGAAAAACAAATTTCGTATAGTTTTTTAATTTTTATTTTTTTTCCAATTTTTTTGCTAAGCTTCAATTTTTTTCCAGATTTCAAAAAATCAGAAATTGGAAAGAATCAAGTAAATTTTAGAGTAATCCAACCTAATATTCCTCAGATTGAAAAATGGGATAGATTATATTTTGAAAAAAATTTAAATAAATTATTAGAACTAACAACTGACGAAAATATTAAAGAGGAAAAGAAGATTGTAATTTGGCCAGAGGTTGCATTAACCTATTTCTTAACGGAAGAGCCTGATGTTGTTGAATATTTAAAAAAGAAGATACCTAAGAACATTACACTCATAACTGGTGGCTTAAGAAGAGAATTTGATAATGTAAGCTTTAAACTTTTCAATTCTTTATATTTAATTAATGATGAAACTTTTGATTACTATGATAAAAAAAAGTTAGTTCCATTTGGTGAGTTTGTTCCACTTAGAAGAATTTTGAAATCTTTTAAATTGGCACCCGGTACAACAGACTTTAGTCAAGGCAACAAGTTAAACCAAATGAGAATTAGATTAGAAAAAGAGGAAATTTTATTTGAACCTTCAATTTGCTACGAAGCAATTTTTCAAACCTTTACTAAAAATAAATCTTCAATATTTATTAACATAACTAATGATGCATGGTTTGGTAAAACAGTTGGTCCAAAACAACACTTAGCATCACAGATTTTCAGATCAGTAGAGAAGTCTGTGTTTTTTTTAAGATCTGCTAATTCTGGTATTTCAGTTATTGCGAATGATAAAGGGGAAATTTTAAAAAAAATTAACCTCAATTCTACAGGATATATCGATATAAAAACTTCACTTTATTCTGAAGAAACTTTTTTTGAAAAACATGGAAATATCTCGATTTTATTAATAATTCTTTTACTTAGTTTATTATTTTACTTGATTGAATTTTTAATTTCTTTAAAAAGGTATAAATAACTTCTAAATAAATGAAAGACATCCAAGAAGATTTTGAGTTTACAAGTGAATCCGTTTCAGAAGGCCATCCCGATAAAGTTTGTGATCAGATATCTGATACCATTCTTGATCTTTTTATGGAAAAAGACAGTGACTCAAGGGTAGCATGTGAAACTTTAGCAACTACTAATAGGATAGTTCTTGCCGGGGAAATAAATCTTAAAAAAAACAAAGATCAAATTAGTGAAAGCTTAATTGATGAAGTTGTTAGAAAAAAAGTAAAGGAAATTGGATACGAGCAAGAAGGTTTCCATTGGAAAAATTTAAAAGTAGAAAATTTACTCCACGATCAATCAACAGATATATCACAAGGAGTTGATAGAGATGAATCAAATGAATTATATGGTGCCGGCGACCAAGGAATAATGTTTGGGTACGCATGTGATGAGACAGACAACTTTATGCCTGCACCCATAGATTACAGCCATAATATATTAAAAAAACTTGCTAATTATCGACACAGTAATGACTCTTTCTTTGGTCCTGATTCTAAAAGTCAGGTAAGCGTTCTTTACAAAAATAACAAACCTAAAAAAATCAGTTCCATTGTTGTATCAAGCCAACATTTAGAGTCGGCTAATAACGATGAAATCAGAAAAAAAATTTTAGAGATAATTGAAGAGGCGATTCCTAATTTAATACTTCCTTCAGAGAAAAAGATTCTAATTAATCCGACTGGAAGATTTGTAATTGGTGGCCCTGATGGTGATGCTGGCTTGACTGGAAGAAAAATTATAGTTGATACCTATGGTGGTGCCGCCCCTCATGGAGGCGGAGCATTCTCAGGCAAGGATTATACAAAAGTTGATAGATCAGCAGCCTATATGGCAAGGTACTTAGCAAAAAATATTGTTGCTAGTGGGGCCTCAAGTAAGTGTTTAATCCAACTTTCGTATGCGATTGGTGTTTCAGAACCAATTTCAATTTTTGTTCAAATTGATAAAGAAAAGAATTCTAAAGTCCAAAAGTTAATTGACATTATAAAAGGTAACTTTGATTTAACACCATTTGGTATAAAGTCTTTTTTAAAACTAGATAGACCAATTTATGCTGAGACTGCATCATATGGACACTTTGGTAGAAAATTTGATGAATCTAAAGGAACCTTTACTTGGGAATCATTATCTAGTATAGAGCTATTTAAAAAAAATTTTTAATGCTTAACTTCTATGGAAGAAGATGTCCAAGAAACATTAAAAAAAACCAACTTGAAAATCTTAATGACTTTAAGTTTTTTTTAGATAAAAACAAAATAAGAAAACTTAAAACTAAAATTAAAAAATTTAAGACTTTTAATTTAGAGATTGGTTTTGGAGGAGGAGAAAATATATTCGCTCAGTCCAAAAAAAACACTGGCGATTTTTTTTTAGGTTGCGACCCATACTTAACTGGTTCATTCAACCTAAAAAAACAGATTAAAAAATTTGGTTTAAAAAACCTTTTTTTTACAAACTTAGATTTTTTAGAGCTTTTTAAATTTTTAAAAGGCATTACCTTCAAAAAAATAATTATTTTATTCCCTGACCCATGGCCAAAAAAAAGACATAAAAAAAGACGACTTATCAACTCTAATTTTGTTGATTTACTAGAATTAATAACTTTTGAAGAAGCTAAAGTAATAATTGCAACTGACCATAAGGATTACCTAAACCAGATACTTTATATGTTTTATAAAAATAAATCCTTCGCACTTTCAACTGAAGTTATTGGGTATAGGATTGGCTTTATCTTTGATATTTGTTTAACTAAGTATCACAAGAAAGCAAAAAAAAATAAAAAAAAAGTATATTTTTTGCTTTTTGAAAAAAAAAATCTTAAAAAATTTTTTTAAAATCATTTAAGTTTCTATAAAGTATTGGTATGAATTAACCTTGATTATTTGTAATAGTTTATTTTGTTTAAAAGAATGGAAGAAAAATTGGAAAAAAATGAAATGATAATTGGTAAAAACCTCGAAATTCTTGATGTAGCAAAAACAATTGCAAAAGAGAAGGGAATAAGTTCTGAGGAAGTCTTAGATGCTATGGAGGTTGCAATAGCTAAAGCCGGAAGAACAAAATATGGTTATGAACTAGATATTAGGGCCCAAATAGATAAAGAATCGGGCTACATAGGTTTATATAGGTATAGAGAGGTGGTTGAAAGTTTAGAAGAATTCGACTCAGAAGAAGAGAATAATAAAATATTGTTAACCGATTTACCCAAAGATAAAAATAAACTGAAAATTGGAGAATTTCTTGTGGAAGAACTTCCTCCCTTGGATTTTGGTCGTATTGCTGTTCAAACCGCAAAACACGTAATTTTTCAAAAAGTTAAAGAGGCAGAGCGAGTAGTTCAGTTTAATGAATTTAAAGATAAGGTTGGTGAAATAGTTAATGGGGTAGTTAAAAGAGTGGAATTTGGAAATTTGATTGTAGATTTAGGTAAGGGTGAGGCAATTCTAAAAAAAGATGAGCTTCTTAATAGAGAAATCTTTAGGAGATCGGATAGAATTCGATCTTACATTACCGAGGTTAAGTTTGATCTTAAAGGGCCACAAATTTTTTTATCGAGAGCTCATAATAATTTTCTTGTTAAGTTATTTGAGCAAGAGGTTCCGGAAATTTATGACGGAATAATTGAGGTGAAATCTGTGGCTCGTGACCCAGGAAGTAGAGCAAAAATAGCTGTTTTTACAAAAGAAAAAAGTATCGATCCTGTTGGAGCCTGTGTTGGTATGAGAGGTAGCAGGGTTCAGGCTGTTGTTAATGAGTTACAGGGCGAAAAAATTGACATAGTTTTATGGGCGGAAGATATTGCAACTTTTATTGTCAACGCATTAGGACCTGCGGAAGTAGAAAAGGTTGTAATAGAGGAAGATATAAAAAAAATTGATGTAATTGTTCCTGATGAACAGTTAAGTCTTGCGATTGGAAGAAAGGGACAAAATGTTCGTTTAGCTAGTTCTCTATCTGGGTGGAGCATTGATATTCTTACGACTTCTCAGGAGTCAGAAAAAAGAAGTGAAGAGTTTAAAAATTTATCCCAAGGTTTTATTAGTAATTTAGATGTTGATGAAGTAATTGCGCACCTTCTAGTCACTGAGGGCTTTTCTTCAATTGATGAGGTGGCGATGGTATCAACAGATGAGCTTGCTTCAATTGAGGGTTTTGATGAAGAGTTAGCGAAAGAACTTATCAGCAGGGCTAATAATTTTATCGAAAAAATAAAAAAAGAAAATTTAGAGACTTTAAAATCAGCAGGAGTTGAAGATTATTTGTTAGATCATAAGATGCTGACTACTAATCAACTAATGAAATTAAAAGAAAATGAAATTATTACAAGAGATCAGCTTGCTGATTTATCAAGCGATGAATTAATTGATATCTTAACTGACTTAGAGAACAAAAAGGCGGATCAAATAATTTTAGAATCAAGGGAGCACTGGTTTAAAGATTAAAATGGAAGAGAATAAAGATAAAAAAACAGAAAATTCAGGAAAGCTTCAACTAAAAAAAACATTTAATGTTGGACAAATTAAGCAAAGTTTTTCTCACGGAAGAACTAGGTCTGTTTCAGTTGAGGTAAAAAAAAAAAGAGTCCTCCGAGGTTTAGACGATAAGACTGATTTAACAAAAGAAGTCTTTAAGGAAAAAGACGATTTTGAAAAAGTAAGTAAAAACGAAAAGTCAGATAATAATAGTCATAACAATTTTAAAACAAATGATACTAATGATCAAAGAAACATAACTGAAAAATCGAATAATGATAAGAAAAAAGAAAAACTCGAGCAGCCAGATAAAAAAAATCTAAAGAAATTTTCTAACAACCAAAGCGAAAAACCAAATCCCCCCTCAACCCCAAATGATAAAGATGAAAAATTCAAATCTCAAAAATTTACCAAAGTTCCCAAAAGCTTTGAAAATAGAAGGCAGGGAAAACTAACAATCTCCCAAGCTCTTAATGATGAGAACGAAAAGGTGAGGTCTCTGGCCGCTGTAAGACGAGCAAGAGAAAAGGCAAAATTAAGAAATTTAAATAATCTTGAAAATAAAGAAGTTTTTGAAAATAAAGAAAGAAAGAAAAAAGAAATTATCATTCCTGATTTAATCGGTGTCAGTGAACTAGCATCAAGAATGGCTGAAAAGTCGTCAACTATTATAAAAATGCTAATGAAATTAGGAGTAATGAGTACAATAAATGAGACTATTGATGGAGACACAGCAGAGCTTTTAGTTATCGAATTAGGTCATACTCCAAAACGAGTTAGTGAATCTGATGTAGAGTTAGGGTTAGACGGAAAAAAGGATACAGTTGAAGATCTAGTTTCTAGACCTCCAGTAGTTACCATTATGGGTCATGTCGATCACGGAAAAACTTCAATATTAGACGCAATTCGACAGAAAAAAGTTGCTTCAACAGAGGCTGGAGGAATCACCCAACATATAGGTTCTTATATAGTGGAGAGTAAAGAAAAAAAGATTACTTTCATCGATACACCTGGTCATGCAGCTTTCAGTCAAATGCGAGCCAGAGGGTCTAATATTACTGACATAATTATATTAGTAGTTGCAGGTGATGATAGTGTCAATGAACAAACAATTGAAGCAATAAGTCATGCAAAAGCATCAAAGTGTCCTATTATTGTGGCAATTAATAAAATTGATCTTGAAACTTCTAACCCTCAAAAAGTTGAGAATGACTTAATGAAGCACGAGATTATAAGTGAAAAAATGGGAGGAGAAAATGTTTTTGTCAATGTTTCCGCTAAAACTAAGGAAGGATTAGACGAGCTTTTAGATGCTATCCAATTACAAGCAGAAATCATGGAATTAAAAGCAAACCCTAATAGGTCAGCTGAAGGATCGGTAATCGAATCGAAAATTGAAAAAGGAAAAGGCACAGTTGTTTCTATTCTGATAGAAAAGGGAACTTTAAATGTAGGAGATGTTGTTGTTGTTGGAAAAGAATGGGGAAAAGTAAAAGCTTTGTATGATGATGAAGGGAAGCGATTACAAATGGCTTTACCGAGCTATCCAGTCGAAGTTGTCGGTTTGTCAGGTGCACCAGATTCAGGTGAAACATTAGTTGTTGTTGAGAGTGAAGCAAGAGCCAGAGAAGTCACCCAATACAGGTCAAGAATGAAAAGAATTGAAGAAAATTCAACTGTAAAAAGAGTATCGATTGATCAAATGCTCCAAGATAGCTCAGGAGAACAAAAAGTTTTGATTTCAGTAATTATAAAAACAGACGTACATGGGTCCAAAGAAGCAATTGAACAAAGTCTAAAAAAGATGAATTCTGAAAAAATTGAAATTAAAATAGTGCATTCTGGAGTTGGTGAGATTAATGAATCAGATGTGACTCTTGCAACTGCTTCTAATGCAAGAATTTTTGGCTTTAATGTTAAAGCAAATGTTCAGGCGAAAAATTTGTCTAAAAGAGAAAAAATATTTATAAAATATTTCAGTATAATTTACGAAGTTATTGATGAGGCTCAAAAAATCATTGATGGAATGTTAGAAGAGGATTTTAGAGAGGAACTCGTAGGTAAAGGGACAATTAAAAAAGTTTTTGAAATGTCAGATTCATCAAAAGTTGCAGGATGCTCGATTGATGAAGGTAAGGTAACATCAAAATCAACTGTAAAAATATTCAGAGAAGAAAAGTTAGTTGAAGAGGTTGATATTCAAAGTTTGAGGAGAGAAAAAAACCAAGTCAAGGAAGTTTTGTCGGGACTAGAATGTGGAATAGGACTTTATAAATTTAACGAAATTCAAGAAAATGATAAATTAGAGTTTTACCTACGAATTAGTAATGATAAAGCAAAATGACATTAAAATATTTAAAATTCCTAGAAAAAGTTCTAGAATTGAAAAATTAACTCAGCTTATAAAAAAAACATTAGGCGAGATTTTTTTGAATCAAGATTTTAGAGATAGTGAAGGAAATAACCTTTTAATTTTTATTGACGAAGTGGTTCTTTCGAAAGATGGAAAAATTGCAACCGTTTTTTTAACTAACTTCTCCAAAAAAAAAAAATTAAGTGAATTAGAATCTTTAAGTTTAATTGATGACAATTTAATTAAGATAAAAAAAGAATTTTCCGAAAGAATTGTTTTACGATATACTCCAAAATTGAAATTTCGTTTTGATTATCTTAGAAAAAAATCCTTTGAAATTAATAAAATTATTGACGGTCTATCAAGCCCTTAAGTTTCTGTAATGAAAGAAAATAATGTCAACGGGTGGATCTTTTTAGATAAACCAATAGGAATTTCTTCTAACAGAGTATTACAGCAAGTAAGAAAAATTTTCCATCATTGCAAAGCTGGATATGTTGGTACTCTTGACCCCCTTGCGTCAGGGTTTCTTCCGATTGCCTTAGGAAAGTCAACAAAGACAATAAAATATTTGTCAAATTACTACAAAGAGTATGTTTTTCAAGTTACCTGGGGCGTTCATTCATCTACAGGTGATCTTGAAGGAGAAATTAGAAGAATCGATAAAAAATATCCCTCAGTAGAGAAAATCAGAAAAACTTGTATGAATTTTATTGGAGATTACTATCAAACTCCACACAAATTTTCATCTAAAAAAGTTAATGGGAAGAAGGCTTATGAACTTGCTCGAAAAAAAATACATGTTGACCTAAAAAAAGAAAAAAAAGAGATTATGGACCTTAAAATTATTAACCGGGTTTCAAAATCTAAAACATTATTTTACATTAAATGTAGCTCTGGAACTTATGTGAGAAGTTTTGCAGAAGATATGGCTAAAGCTCTAAATACATTCGGTTTAGTCTCTTCACTTAGACGCGTTGGGTTTGGTAATTTAGATAAAAAACTTATTTCACTAGATTATTTGATGAGTTTAGTGCATAT
>CEOC01087305.1_pt1 | contig 10450 bp, 9 predicted proteins | sample 356191 | NCBI WGS metagenome assembly CEOC01 (sample SAMEA2619952, study PRJEB7988) | marine metagenome | biome: marine biome (ENVO:00000447); feature: deep chlorophyll maximum layer (ENVO:xxxxxxxx); material: "saline water (ENVO:00002010), including plankton (ENVO:xxxxxxxx)" | depth 17 m
ATATTCACGAACCGAACCATCATTAAAACAACTGTAGCCAGCAATCACATCAAGCGCATTATCAGATGTTAGATTTTTGCATTTTTGCCCGATAATGACGGCTAGTTCAGCCTCATAATCCATCGTGTTTGACACACTGGGGGCCAGGATCGGCTTGTGCGCCGCCACCAGCGATGTGGGGCTGCGCATGAAAATGGCTGGAAATGGCTGTTTTTCAAACGGGCCTTCGGCAATATGATCCATATAATTCAGCCCAAGACATAAAATTTTGCCAGGCGCCGCCACGGGCAACTGCAGATCTAGATCGTCCAGCTGATGATGAACGGTGCCATCTGATACTGCCAGAATGGCGGTGAGTTCTGCCAAGCGCCCGTTTTTGACAACGGCACCAAGGTCGGTTGGGGCGGCGGCATCTACGAGCGAAAGATCAATAACGCCCGCATCAGATAACACACCAATGCGTGGCTGATGATCTATGTTAAAGGCAAGCAAGCGCATAATTGGTCCTGTCGAATGGTTGGTTCACACCACAGTGACTTTCAAAGGATCAAGCCCTTCGATCCGGCATTCCATGATATCACCTTTTTTTATTGGCCCAACGCCTGCGGGTGTGCCTGACATAATCAGATCACCAGCGGCAATATCATAAAACCGCGACAAATAGGCGATTTGTTCGGGCACTTTCCAGATCATCTGATTGAGATCACCTTTTTGGCGTTCCTCACCATTCACTGTCAGTGAGATCGCGCCGGAGTCAAGATGACCGGTTTCACTGGCCGGTACCAATGGGCCCATTGGGGCTGACCGTTCAAAGGCTTTGCCTATTTCCCATGGGCGGCCCATTTTTTTCATTTCGCCTTGTAAATCGCGGCGCGTCATATCAAGGCCAATACCATAGCCGAACACATGTTGCATCGCATCAGCTTCACGGATATCCGCACCACCACTTTTCAATGCCACAATCATTTCAACTTCATAATGCACATCATTGGTTTGAGGTGGGTAGGGGAACTCGCCACTGCTAATAACATTGTCACCATTTTTCTGAAAAAAGAATGGTGGTTCTTTGTCTGGGTTATGCCCCATCTCAATGGCATGATCGGCATAATTGCGTCCGATGCAATAAATACGGCGTACCGGGAAGCGCGCGTCGGTCCCTTTTACTGGAAGGCTTGGTTGTGTCGGTTGAGGAATTACATAATCGGACATTTTTTGTTTCCTTTATTGATCAATATTTGATCAATATAAAATTGATCACATAGAGAGTTGCATTGGTCAAGCCCAAAACTACTATCAATTGATAGCTTATGGTGTGTTGCCGTGATATAGGAATAAGTCACGGGGCGATGAGGAAAAACGTGAAATAGTCCGGTGCTACCAGCTAGAGAATGAAAAAGGGATCAATATGATGGTTGCTGATGGAGCACTGACCCAATTACGAGCCTGGCTTGCGCAACGCGATTTTCCAGAAAATGGACGATTGCCGCCAGAGCGGGAATTAATTGATATTTTGGGTGTATCGCGTGGCGACCTGCGTAAGGCGCTGGCGGCGCTGGAAAGCAATGGTGAATTATGGCGACATGTGGGTAAAGGCACATTTATCGGAGCGCGTCCGGTTGAAGAGCCATCGAGTATCGCACTAGTGGCTGAAAAATCGAACCCGCTAGATGTTACACGTGCCCGTGTTTTGATCGAGCCGGTGTTGTGCCGCGAGGCGGCCATTAATGCTACGGCTGTTCATATCGATGATATGGTGCGCTGTTTGGCAAGTCAGCGTGAAGCCAAAACCTGGCGTCAATATGAAAATGCTGATAACCGGTTTCACCGTATCATTGCCGAGGCATCTGGCAATGTTGTGCTGTTGGCGCTTTTCGACCAGCTGAACGCCATCCGCCGCACAGTTGTCTGGGGACGGCTGCGTGACGAGTCCGCATCACCGCCACCAGATCACCACAGTTTTGACCAACATGATGACATAGCAACCGCTATCCAAGAGCGTGATCAGGACGCTGCCGCCAATACTATGTGGTTACACCTCAAACAGGTTGGTGATCGTTTGGTCAGCCATAATGCTGGGCAGAGCACCCCTAGGCGGATGCAAAGCGGTTAATATCGCGGCGTTATTGGACAGGATTGGTCAGCGTGCCGATGCTATCGACTGCAACACTGACCGTGTCGCCCGCTTTCAGGAATTTTGGAGGTTTAAAGCCAAGACCAACGCCAACGGGTGTGCCAGTCGCAATGATATCGCCGGGCAATAATGTCATCGTCGCGGTCAAAGTCTCCATCAAAGTTGGGATGTCAAAGATCAGATCGGCAATTTTTGCCTGTTGACGCACCTCGCCATTGACTGTTGTTGAAATCGTCGCGGCGGTGATGTCGCCAACTTCATCACTGGTGACAATCGATGGGCCCATTGGGGCAAAGCTGTCGAGGCTTTTTCCCAAAAACCACTGGTTGTGGCGTTGTTGAAGATAACGCGCCGTCACGTCATTTAAAATGGTGTAACCAAAAATATAATCAAAGCAGTCTGCGTTGGTCACTTTATGTGCTTTTTTACTGATTACAAAACACAGCTCACATTCATAATCGACCGAATCAGTCGGGTCCATGGCTGACAAAATAGGGGCATTTGGGCCAATGACAGATGTCGTGGCCTTGGTAAAAATGACCGGTACTGATGGCACTTCTTCCTTGGTGGATGAGTCAAATCCAGAATCATTAAATTCTTTGGCATGTGCATAGTAATTTTTACCAACACAAAAAATGTTGCGGCGCGGATCGGGGATCGGAGCCAATAACTCTACTTCGGACAAATCAAGGCTGGCTGCTCCGCCTTGCCAACTTGTCACCCCGGTTTCGCTCTCAATAAGATGTCGCACGGCATTGGCCGCATCAGGGCCCTCATCTTTAACAATGATACGATCATTTTCGGCTAGAACCCCCGCTTTGACAGTCCCGTTATGGCGAAAGGTAATGAGTTTCATGTTTGTCAATCCAGTCATTTATCTCGGAAAAAAATACGGCCAAAACTATTTATAGGTATGCTAACAAAGTCAAGGATGGTTCTAGGGCCATGGCATTAAAAATGGGGTAAGAGGTTGTGGATTTTGCAATGATTTTGCCAAATGATATGGCACCGCCTATTGCCATATTTTTGGTATTTATGAGTTTTGTAACATCTTTCATCACGGCCGCCTTTGGCATTGGCGGCGGGGCCATTATTCTGGCGGTTCTGGCGGTCAGTGTACCGGCGGCGGCGCTGATTCCGATCCATGGGGTGGTGCAATTAGGCTCGAACGCCGGCCGTGTCGGGCTGATGCTTAAGGACGTGGTATGGCGTCCGGCCATGCCTTTTATTGCAGGCAGTCTGGTTGGTGCAAGTATTGGCGGTACGTTGGCGGTGCAGATACCAACAGCGATTGTGCAAATTGCCGTTGGTTTTTTCATTGTGTTTGTTGTGCTTGTCAAACTGCCTCCAATCGCTATGCGCTATGTTTTTGCAGGGGGATTGGTTTCAAGTTTTCTGACCATGTTTTTTGGTGCCACCGGCAATTTTATTGCTGCCATGGTCAAAAGCATGCAACTTGACCCGCTACCGCATGTGGCAACACATTCTGTGATGATGACAATGCAGCATCTGATTAAAGTGATTGTGTTCGGCATCGTTGGGTTTAACTTTGCCACCTATCTGCCAATTATCGCAGGCATGCTCATTAGCGGGTTTGTCGGCACATTCATTGGCAAACAATTTCTGGTCAAATCTGGGCATGCTTATTTCAAACCTATATTAAACGGCGTGTTACTGTTTGTGGCGGCCCATTTGATATGGACTGGTGCCAGTTTGATGCTGGCACCAGCACTGGCACCAGCATAAGGGGGCATGGACCGGTTTATTATTTGTAAACCGGCGGTGTGCGGTCCAGAAATGTGGCCAGAATATCATAGACCATCGCATAATTCTTTTGCTGGAAGCTGGCATGTGAAATGCCTTCCATGACCGTAAACTGCTTGTCGTTATGCGGTAGTTTTTCAAAAAATTTCAACAGATCAGTCACACTTGCAATGCCGTCATATTGGCCGCGCAAGATAATTGTGGGCACGGTTATTTTTTCAGGGTCTACCAGAGGGAGTCTCGAACACATATCGATATAGGTGCCATTTGGCATTGAGTCATCAAGCGCACAAATTGCCTTGGCAAAGGCGTCAACGACTTTAGGTTCAACACAATCCGGGTGATCCCGGTTAAAAATAGACTGCACAAATGCGTAATCAATAGGACGCCGGGTGCTGGCACGAAATTCGGGGAGTTTCTTGCTGCGGTCAGCCAAGGTCGGGCTGCCCTCACCAGTCCATACAAAGGCGTCAAGTGCCAAGCGTGCAACACGTTCTGGGTGTCTTTCGGTAAAGGCAGCTGCCCGCAACGCACCAGATGAGATGCCATACATATGCATTGGGTCGGCACCGTTATATTCCTGAATATAGGCGGTCGCTGCTGTCAGATCATCGGCTCCATTGGCAATATCACAAGTGATATCACGATGTTTGGATGAGCGACCGTAACCCTCCATATCAACACACCATGTGTCGTACCCCAAAACAGCAAAATAATTCATTGCCGAACTGAAGGGTCGCCCGTCAACATGAAGATCAAAGGTTGGTTGTGATGCCATAGATGACCCATGAACGAAAAGAATGGTGCCTTTTTTCTCGCCGGGCTGATCAAGATATTTATTCCACAAGAACAGATCGACATCGCCTTTTTTAGTCCAATGTTCGTTACCAACAACTGATGCTTCAAGATGTACGTTTTCCATCACCTTTTCCTCTTATAGCTTCAGATTATTATCGAATTTTAAAATATCGAGACCGATATTACGGTCCAGAAGATACATAAAACCATTCTCATCGACATCAACGTCATTGCTTTGAGGGCTAGGAAAGCCTGGTGGTGGTGGTGGAATATAATAGGCAATTTCTTGCGGTTGTGATGGGTTGGCAATGTCAATCACCCGCAACCCACCAGAAAACCAAGTCGCGTAGACCATTGTATCATCGAGTTTTTCACGGAATTGATGCGCACCAAAGCGGCCGCCCGCACGTGACCATGGTGAGTCCATTTCACTGACGTCAAACGCAGACACAGCGTGAATATTATCAAGATCGGTGACGTCAAAAAGCCACATAAAAGCATGAAGTCGCCCGGGTTGATGCTGGTGTTCTTCATCCATAACCACTGCAATTCGGCGCCCGTCAAAGCGTTGCCTGCATGGGAGCGCGGTATGAGTTGGTTCAGGAAACGGGGGGTGATAATTATGTGCGCCAATGGTCTTTGGTTGGGTGATGTCACTGATGTCAATAATGCGAAAGCCGGCATTCCATACCGCCGCCCATAATTCATCACCGACCCGAAGTGCGTGATGGAGGCGATTTTTATACCCGGTCCAGCCTGGTGTTTCACCGCCGGCGATGTGTTGACCCGGCATATGCCAGCGCGACACCTCGACCGGGTTGCGGGGGTCAGCAAGATCATAAATCACCAGGATATTGCCGATATAACCTTCCATTTCAGTCGAAATATAGGCGTAGTTTTCATCCATATCAAAGCGATGCACACCAAATCCATGTGTTTTGACATAGGATAATAATTCTGGATTTGCCGGGTCGCTGATATCCCATACCCGAAACCCGCCCTCATGATAGCCATTTTTCAAAAATGTCCGCACGTCATCAAGTTTGTAAACGGGTATATCAAGCACCTTTGCAATTTCTTCCTCACTCGGTGACCGCTTTAGTGATTTTTCTAATTCTGCTATGACTGTCGGCAAGGCTGCGCCGCGGCGCAGAAGATGGCGTTGCGCCTGTTCAACATTGGTGATCATGAGATTGCCAGCGACACGCACTTTATGTGTGTGCGATAAAGTGTCTTCCAGCTTTATCTCTTTGATAATTTTTGGGTGGCTTGGTGTGCTGACATCAATGATGGTGGTGCCATGCGGGGCATCCATATGGCCCACAAAGGCAAGATCGTCTTGCACAACAACCTGACCACCACCAGCAATATCCAAACGGGCAACTAATTCAATATTGGCGGCAACCGCTTCTGCTGGATGGGAACTCATGATCGTGCCTCGGTTCTTTGCCGGTGTTTTTTTAAAAATGTTGGCAAGGCCAATGTTAAAACCAGTACTAGCCAGAGCGTGTTGCCCAACGGTGAGGAAAAAAGTACCAACGGGTCGCCGTCTGACATTTTCAGCGCGCGTAACATATATTGTTCAAGCAATGGTCCTAAAATCACGCCAATCAAAATCGCCGCGACATGATAGCCAGTCTTGCGGGCGACATAGCCGATGATGCCAAAGCCAAATGCCAGATACATATCAAATAAATATTCGCGTGGCACAAACGACCCAACCAAGGTAAAAGCGATGATAATGGGCGACATATAGGTGGTTGATACAAGTGTCACCCGCGACATATAGCGTGACATTGGCAAAATGGTCAGCGCCATCAGCAAATAGGTCACAAACATGGCCATAAATACACCATAGCCAAGATCCGGCCGCTCCATGAATAAACGTGGTCCGGTGGGCACGCCTTGATATTGCATCACAACCATCATGATGGCGGCGGTGGCACCGCCCGGAATACCCAAAACCATAAGCGGAATCAATGTGCCAGCCGTCACGCCATTATTCGCGGCTTCTGGGGCGATTAGGCCCTCTGCATGACCGGTGCCATAAGCCTCGGGCGTTTTGGAAAAGGTGCGCGATTGCTGATAGGCAACAAATGAGGCAATCGCCGCGCCAGCGCCGGGAATAACCCCAATCACCAAACCGATTAGGCTAGACCATGTGACGTGCCACCAACGACTAATCGTAATTTTTACACCCTGCATGGTCTCCGACCAATTGGCATTCTTTACAGTTTGGATCTTTTCCTTGGACAAGAAAGAACCAGACTCAATAACCATGAACGCCTCAGAAATAGCAAATAATCCAACAAGAGCAGGGATAAGCGGCACGCCATCATAAAGTTCTAAAAAGCCCATAGTGCCACGCGGTGTTGCGTACACATGATCAGCCCCAATCGAACCAATCATTAAGCCAAAAAATCCGGCAATAAGCCCCTTGATTGTATCTTTGGCTGCGACGGATGCGATTAGTGAAATGCCAAAAAGCATCACCACGACCATTTCAACGCTGTGCATGTAGAAGCCCACGCGCGCCAACCACGGCATAGTCACAAGTGCAACGGCAGTAGTGAGAAGTCCACCAATGATTGAGGATACGAAAGAAATTGCAAGAGCACGTTGCCCCAACCCCTTCTTTGCCATCGGATAGCCATCAAGTGGTGTTGCTGCCGCGCCGGCAGTGCCCGGGATATTCACCAAAATAGCTGGAATGCCAGCACCAAGCCGAGATGCGCAATATAGCGCAATCATAAAGACAAGGCCAACCTCAACGTCCATCAAAAACGTAAAAGGCAAAAGCACAATAATTGTGTTGGCTGCACTAAACCCTGGAATGCCGCCAACAATTAAACCCAAGAAAATGCTTGGAACAACCACCCACCAGAGCCCCATGTGATGGAGAAACGTCTCCAAGAAAAATATAGCGTCGATTTGCATTACGAAATTACCTTGCCCAAAACATGTTCCAAAATACCAATTGGCAATCTGGTCTCAAACATGACTATGAAAACTGCATAGCCGATTAGCGCCATTATCACCGATAGAATTGCCTTATGGTAAGGGCGCTTTCTGTGACCCAAGATCAACATTGAGGTCCAAAAGAATAGAGTCGTAGTGAGTGTGAATCCCAAAAAGTCAATCAAGATTAGGTATAGAAATGAAGTGACGATAAAAGCCGTTTGAGGTGTTTGGAGTGATGGCAAGAATCTTTTAAGAGGAATTGTAAATTCTGCTGAACCCCTAGCTAGCAGGCTCAATTTTTTAATAAAAAAAATAGCACTGACAAGTATTAGAGTTGTGCCTACCAAGACAGCGTTTACCTGCGCAGTCCATGGAGCGTCGACTATGGAATATACATAATAAACAGTGAACAAAACACCTAAAATAGGGATGATACATTCGCCTGCAATATTCTGTTTGTCGGAATTCTTTGGTATTTTTGGCATGTCTGTTTTGTCGTAACTACATCAAATTTGAGGGCTGTTTTTTTAGAAATGACAAGAGGCGCAATTTGCGCCTCTTGTCTCCATTGGGTTACTTGCCAGTTAGCAGTGGCCTGAATCGTTCGCCCATTTCGAGCATTGCTTGTTTGAAGTCAGCACACTCTTTCATGCCGCCATAGTTGGAGTATGGCCAAAATCCCTTTGACTTTAGAAATGCATCTTTATAGCCCGGGTCCGCGAAAGTCTGCTTAAAAGTGCTCTGCAGTTGTTCAAAGCGATCAGGGTGCTTGTCAACGGCTGCTTTGTGTATCCCAAAGGCTCGAGCAGAGAACATCGGCGGCAATTTTGTGCCAAAGTAATCGTTCATCGTTGGCGCATTGTCTAACTTTTCTCCTGCGACATTCTCATCATTAAAAACTAACATAGTTCGGCAAGCGTCACCTGCTTTGATTACCGAACCTGATGTCAATACACAAAAATCCATTTCAAGAGTTACTGCGCCTGCAACCGTGTTCTTACCTCCTGACAACGGCACCAGGTTAAATTTAGCCCCGGTGTGTTCGCCGAGTGCGAGAATGCCAATAGATGCGGGGTGAGCCAATCGGCTAGTGCCAACATTCAATGTGCGCTTTTTTCCTTCTGATACTATATCATCGATGGATTGAAATTTACTTTCAGCGCCAACAAATACGCAACCTGGGTCCGTATCGACTCTCCCAAAATACAAATAGTCATCGATGTTGAAAGATGGCTTTTTCACCGCCCAGTTGAGAACCTCTGGACCCATATTACCAAAAATCAGGCTGTAGGCGTCCGGTTCATATTTGCCCATATAGACCTCATAGCCAACACGACCAGAAGCGCCCGGAAAGAAACCAGGTTCAAAATTTGTGTTCATATAGTTTTTCCAAACGGACGTGAAGGCTCTGAACAATCGATCTGCACCACCACCTTCCCGTGTTGGGATGATAACGTCAATATTGCGCTCAGGGTATGCTGCCAATGCTGGAGACGATATACCGCCGCTTAGCATCAATCCGCCGGCTGCTGCTGCCCCAGTTTTCAAAAAAGAGCGCCTTTTTATCGTGATGTTTGTCATAAATTCCTCCCGTTCACATTCTTGTTTTTGCGCATGGTGGCTATGATAACCGTTGTTTATAGGCATCAACACCAAGTTTTCGATCAATGTATGATTGATCAAAAATTGATCACTGTCAATCTTGCGCCAGAGGTGAAGAAATATTTGGAAGTACGTTGCGTGGTTGGCGTGGCGCACAAGCAAAACTGACCGGACGCGTTGGTGTCTCTTGGTAACCATGGTGGCTTATCAGCCTAATTATGAAAGACGTTGGGACAATGGCGTTTTTGGTGTATCACTCTTGCGCGTTTAACATCAGGCGCCGATGGTAGATCGGTTTTTTGGAGTAGAGAGCATGCCAACAATTGTGAATAGCTGGAACGAATGGGATCCCCTGAAACATGTGATTGTCGGTCGCGCCGATGATTGTCATATCCCGCCAGAGGAACCAGCGCTTGACGCCAAAGTGCCTGAAGATAGTGATATGCGTGGCCAATGGGGACGCCGTCCGCAAGAAACCATTGATAGGGCCAATGAATTGCTCAACAATTTTGCTGCCACGCTTGAGTCGCGTGGTGTCACTGTTGACCGGCCAACGCCGATAGATTTTTCACTGCCGGCGTCCACCCCAGATTTTCACACAGAAAGCCAATTTGGCTGTATGCCGCCGCGGGATGTGCTATTGACTGTTGGCCATGAGATTGTCGAAGCCACTATGTCATATCGCTGTCGGTGGTTTGAATATCTGTGTTACCGGCCATTGTTGCAAAAATACTGGGAAGAAGACCCGCAGTTCCGTCATGAAGCCGCACCCAAACCGCGGCTGACCGATGCTGATTATCATGCTGATTATTTGTCAGAAAAAATTGGTGTTGAAAAACGCCTAAAATGGACAGCAGAAAAATTCTTTGTGACAACCGAGGAAGAGCCGTTGTTTGATGCTGCTGATGTGTTGCGTTTTGGCAAGGATTTAGTGGTTCAGCACGGGTTTACAACCAACTTAAAAGGCATTGAATGGATCCGGCGGCATTTTCCTGATCACCGGGTGCATGCGGTTAATTTTCCCGGCGACCCATATCCCATTCATATTGACGCCACCTTTACACCGCTTCGTCCTGGGTTGATTTTGAACAACCCGCAACGTCGGCTGCCAGATGAACAGAGAAAGATGTTCAATGACAATGGGTGGGAAATTGTTGATGCGGCCCAGCCTGCGCATAATTCCCCACCAGCGCT
>CEOC01050526.1_pt1 | contig 10445 bp, 6 predicted proteins | sample 356191 | NCBI WGS metagenome assembly CEOC01 (sample SAMEA2619952, study PRJEB7988) | marine metagenome | biome: marine biome (ENVO:00000447); feature: deep chlorophyll maximum layer (ENVO:xxxxxxxx); material: "saline water (ENVO:00002010), including plankton (ENVO:xxxxxxxx)" | depth 17 m
GCAGTTGCTGGGCCATTTTGAGTTATGTAGGATCGTATTTTATCAACAGCCTCTTTATAATTTTTACTCAAAAGAATAACTTTTTCATCAAGTTGGATCGCTTCATTTGTTTGTAGTAAAAATTTTAATGCAGCCTCATCATTTTCACTGTTTATAATTTCTTTTGGATTAGGTGGTTCTAATGGATTTTCATCAAGAAGGATTCTGATCTTTTTCCCAGAAGATGTTAAATGATTTGGTAGACTTGCCTTATGTGAGTCTATACTGAGAATAGTATCTTTTTTGGTGAAACCTGATTTACATAATTGATCGATAAGAAATTCAAAGAGCTTTGAATCGACAACTCTTTTTTTCATAAAGGTCCTTAGCTGACTGATATCAATTCCTGGAAGTTCAGGATGTTTTTCATGTATTGTTTTGATTCGGTTTCCCGCGATCTCATTAATTTCAGACCACCAATTTTTATCAATGATGAAGTTGCCAGAGACCACTGCATCATTATTTTCAATGGCATCCTCTATTACTGATTTGGAGAAAGAAGATTGGCTTAATGGGGTGTCTGATTTGATGAAATGGTCTCGAGTTAATAATGAATTCAAATGAGTGGTAAAATCATTGGAGTTAGAAGCACGTGTGAGTAAAAAATTTCTTTGCTTCTCTGTTCTGTAACTTCTTTTAGGAGGGGAAGAATCCAAAATAATTCCACCGCCAATAGTAAATTGTTTAGACCAGTCTCTTAGTACGAATCGGTCTCCAGCGAACGTGAAGACTGGTCTGTCTAATCTTATTTCTGCAATTTGTTTGTTTCCTTTTTCGAGATTTGTATTTTCAAAGAATAATATTTTCCCAGAAATAGTTGTACTGAAATGATGGAATCTAACCCGTTGAGCATGTTTGATTGTTTGAATTTTTGTTGCTCTTTCACTTACATGGACTTCGACGTGAACTCTTCTTGAAGGAGTTCCTAGATCTGCGATTGTAATTGTATCACCTCGCCTAATGCCTTCTTTTGATTTTCCTTTTAGTATTTCTATGTCAGGAATATTGAGAGCAGTTCTCATTCCTGGTTTACAATCATCCAACTGACTGTTGTGATTTTGAATTGATCTTATTGTGGTTTCTGTGCCTTGCGGTTGTATGATAACCTTTTGACCTTTACTGAAGCCTCCACCGTGTGTTGTGCCAGTTATCACTGTTCCAACTCCTTTTGGTGAAAATACGCGATCTACACAAAGTCGCGGTTTGGAAATGTCTGCAGGGGGTGGTAATTCTTTTAATTCATTTATTATAACTTTTTTAATTTCATCGATACCTTCTCCAATTAAAGCGCACACTGGAACTACAGGCGAATTTTCAAATGCTGATCCCTTTAAAGAATCTCTGATTACTTCAATGGAAAAATCAATATCATCAACAGTATCAGATTTGGTCAAAGCAACGACTGCTCTTTTTACATTAAGATATGATAGAATTTGTAAATGTTCTTCGGATTGAGGCATCCATCCATCATCTGCGGCAACAACGAACATGGCCAAATCAACTGAGCCTGCTCCGGCAACCATGTTTTTGACGAAATCCGCATGACCCGGAACGTCAATAAGTCCTAAGCTGAAAATTTCATCTTGGTTTTCAGTATCTTTAATATTTAGGTGAGCAAATCCTAAGTCGATGGTCATTCCTCGTTTTTGTTCCTCAGGCAAACGATCAGGATTTATACCGCTAAGTGCTTCAATTAATGTGCTTTTACCATGATCAATATGACCAGCGGTAGCCAGAATAAAATTCTTTTGTGACATTTGTTATTTTATATCATTCTTTCTACATATAGGACATGAAGCGATCAACTCTTCTCTTTGGCTTAGAGTAAATTTATTATTTGGAGTCCATTCTGTTCCTTCACTCCATTGGTGTGGTAATTCAAAATGCTTTGTATATTTATTTGGATGTCCTGTTATGTTATTGCTTAGTAAAATTACATGAAGGCATTCATGACGAATTAGCCATTTTGGAATATAGCCATTATTATGTGCTAAATAGATGGCAGCCTGTTGGTCGATCATTTTCCATGAAGTGAGACCTCCTTGAAAGTTGCCTCTGATTTTAGCTACAGGCATACCTCTCCAATCAGAATATGATGCTTTAATAGGTTTGTGAACTTTTATGGAATTGCCCTGGAAGCGCTTTCCAGTCTTCTTTTCGAGATCCTTAATCTCATTCGTAATCTTTTCAATTAAAGTGTTATCTTTTTCACTGGCGGAAAATACAACAGGATCAGTCAAGGGCTTTGAGCAAGAAGCCAGTCCCACAGTGATTAAAAATATGTAAATAAATCTAAGCATTAATCTAGATAATTGATTCACTAGTGATATCTATATTCTATGTTTGAAGATCACTTTATAATTTTAGTAAAATAGTCCATTATTGTAGTTAATTCTATTATCAATTTAATTACTCTTTCTTATGTCTCAATGTGCTGTTGTTAATTATTCCGAGGATCCTGGGTCGGTAGAATTGCGAGAAGTCAAGATTCCATCTCCAGATCCCAATGATGTAATAATTGAGGTGGGTGCTGTGGGTGTTTGTGGAAGTGATATTCATCAGTGGCATTCATCACATAGTTGGCCTGTTAACTATCCCGTTGTTTTAGGTCATGAGTTTGGCGGTCGACTCCATAAACTTGGAGAAAACGTTGAGGGTTGGAATGTCGATGATGCAGTTGTTAGTGAGACGGCAGCCATTATTAATGCGGACAGTCCAATGTCTAGAAAGGGTTTATATAATTTAGATAAAGATCGAAAAGGGTTTGGGTATGGAGTTAATGGAGCTATGACGCAGTTCGTTAAGGTTCCGAGTCGATGTTTACATCGAATACCTGAGGGGGTTTCTATAGAAAAAGCAGCTCTAACCGAGCCTTGTTGCGTTGCTTACAATGCTGTCATTAATAACGCGTCAATTAAACCTGGTGATAGAGTGTTGGTACTAGGTCCAGGGCCAATTGGAATTCTTTGCGGTGTCTTTTCTAAATTTTCTGGAGCTGAGACAGCTATAGTTGGCTTAGAAAGTGACTCTTCAAGATTGGAGGTTGCTAGGCAAGGTTATGAATTAAAAACATTAACTGAAGGAGTCAATGAATGGGCATATGAGATTGATGGGCTTGGAGTTGACGTTGTCGTGGATGCTGCCGGAGTAAGTGAATCATTGAAACTTGCCATTGAATTAGTGCGACCAAACGGCACTATCGTTAAAGTTGGATGGGGACCTGAGCCTATCAATTTTTCTTTAGACCCAATCGTTCAGAAAAATGTAAGACTGCAGGGTAGTTTTAGTCATAATTGGCCAGTTTGGGAGAAAGTTCTTCATTTAATGGGGACTGGGGTGCTGGACGTTGGTCCATTAATCGGTGTGAAAATGGAATTGAATCAATGGGAATACGCGTTTAACCAAATGCATGAGGGGAAGGTAGTTAAGTCAGTACTTTTTCCGGTAAAATAGGATAAACGGATGTAATGCTATTACTATGATGAATCTTGAAGGGAAAACATATATTGTAACAGGAAGTTCAATGGGAATTGGAGAGGCAATTGCCAGAAGAATTGTAAATTTAAATGGCAAGGTTTTGATTCACGGCCTTGAGAATGACGCCACGCAAGATGTCGCTGAATCGTTAAAAATGCCCTTTTTTGTGGGTGACTTGGTTTCACCCAAGATTTGTGAAGAATTGGTATCTAAGGCAATTGAGGAATTTGGTGAAATATATGGTTTAATTAATAATGCTGGAGCTGTTTTGCGAAATCTCATTGAAGAAACTGATGCGGATTTTTGGGATCGAGTAATGAATATAAATGCTAGGGCTCCAATGCTTTTGATTCGAGCAGCGTTAAATGAGCTAAGTGCCTCAAAAGGCTATGTGCTAAACATTGGATCAGTGAATGCCTACTCAGGTGAACCTAATCTTTTAGCTTATAGCGCTTCGAAAGGAGCATTGATGACTTTAACCAGAAACCTTGGAGATACCTTACATAGAGATTATGGAATAAAAGTTAATCAGATCAATCCTGGCTGGGTTCTAAGTGAAGGAGAAAAACAAAGAAAAATTGATGAAGGCATGGAGGATGATTGGTATAAGAAACTCGGGAAAGAGGAGGCTCCTTCGGGAAGGATGATTACACCAGAGGATATTGCATTCACGGCAGTTAATTTTTTAACCGAGAAGTTTGGCCCTATAAGTGGTCAGGTTATCGAATTGTCACAGTTTCCTTTTATAGGTCGTAACGCTCCAAAGTGTTAAAATAATAATTTATTCATGCCAAAGCTTGCTGTTTTCCCCAAGGCATACATGGATGATTTGTGCGTGGATGGTACGATGCTAGTTAAAGATTGGTTGGATATAGCTGGTGAATTGGATGTCGATGGAGTGGAGTGGTATTCCGGATTCATTGAGAACAAAGATTCAAGTAACTGGAGAGTGTTTCGATCGATGGCTGAGGATAGAGGATTAGAAATACCCATGGTTTGTTGTTCCCCCGATTTTACGCATCCAGATCCGGGTTTTCGTGCTCAGCAAGTTCTTTACGAAAAGAATTTCATTAACATGTCCAGCGAATTGGGAGCAAAATACTGTCGAGTATTATCCGGCCAGCGCCGCCCTGAAGTCTCTTTGGAGGAGGGGCTTAATTATGCCTCAGAGTGTATCATTGAGTGTGTTCAGTACGCTCAAGAGAGGGGGATTGAATTAGTGTTAGAAAACCACTACAAGGATGATTTTTGGGAATATCCTGAATTTGCTCAGTTCATTGATGTTTTCTGCGAATTGGTAGATAGAATCGATTTGCCTGGTTTCGGGGTTAACTATGACCCTAGTAACGCTTATTTGGCTGGTGATGATCCTATAGAGTTATTAAAGCGTATTAGTCATAGAGTCATAACCATGCATGCCAGTGATAGATATTTGATAGAGGGAACCATCGATGACCTTCGTAACCAAGAGTTAGGTTCTATCGGCTATGCAAAAATGTTGAAGCATGGACAAATAGGCGAAGGTTTAAACGATTACGATGCTATTTTTTCTGAACTTAGACGTGTCAGTTTTGATGGTTGGATTAGCATTGAAGATGGTGTTGATGGAGTAGAACAGCTAAAAAACAGCGTAGAATTCCTTAAAAATAAAATTTCCGAGTATTTCTAATTTTTTGTTTTTTTATTTGGTTAAAGAGATTCGTAATATTAATCTTTTCTAAGTAGTATATAAAAAATGCAACTTTCCGTTAACTATAAGGCTACATTGTCCTCCGCTTTGCTGTTTTTTTCAGTCAACAATGTTTTTTCCGCTCCTATAACTTCGGAGCAACGACAATTTTTTGAATCTGAAGTCAGGCCCATCTTGGCAGAAAATTGTTATAGCTGTCATTCAACTAAAGCTAAAAAACTTAAAGGAGGTTTGTTTCTTGATCATGGTAGTACCATTTTTTCAGGTGGAGATTCTGGACCTGCTATCATTGCTGGAGATTTAGATCAAAGTCTAATCATTGAAGCTGTAAGATATGGGGATCCCGATTCAGCAATGCCTCCCAAAAAAAAGCTTGCTGATAAGGAAATCAAAGCCTTAGAGAAATGGGTTACTATGGGTGCCCCGTGGCCGGTAGAACCTCTACCTGAAATAACCAATAAAAGTATTGGACCCAAAGAATTTAATTTGGAGGAAAGAAAGTCCGAGCATTGGTGTTGGCAACCTGTAAAAAAGTCTCCACTTCCTAAAGTTGTCGATGTTAATTGGTCATCCGATCCGATAGATATTCATATTCTCTCCAAGCTTGAGGAAAAAAACCTAAAGCCGTCACCAATGGCAAGTAAAAATGCCTTAATTAGGAGGGCGTATTTTGATCTTATTGGAATGCCGCCAACAAAGAATCAGGTAGAAGACTTCATTGCCGATGGTTCTGAGAACGCCTATGAAAAAGTTGTCGACAGCTTGCTTGATTCTCAGCACTTCGGAGAAAGGTGGGCTCGCCATTGGATGGATTTAGTTCGATACGCAGAAACTTGTGGACATGAATTTGATTATCCTATTCCATATGCAACAGACTACCGGGATTATCTTATTAGAGCTTTTAATGATGATGTTCCATATGACCAATTCACAATGGAGCATATTGCTGGGGATTTAATAGAATCACCTAGAATTAATGAGAAAGAAAAATATAATGAGTCTGTCATAGGTACAGGATTTTGGCATTTTCATGAAGCAACACATGCGCCAACTAATGTTAGAGAAAATGAGTCTGATAGGGTTGATAATCAGATTGATGTTTTTAGTAAAACCTTTTTGGGAGTAACAGTGTCATGTGCAAGGTGTCACGACCATATGTTTGATGCTATATCAACCAAAGATTACTATGCGATTGCAGGGTATCTACAGAGTTCACGAAGACAGGAAGCTTTTCTTGATCCTCACAATAAAATTCAAACAGCGCTAAACGAAATCGTTGAGTTAAGAGAAAAAATTGGAAAAGAATCAGTCAATAAATTTAAAGAAAACATCACTCCTGAAATCATTGCTAGGTACTTGCTTGCATCCAAGGATGTAATTTCTGGCAAAGATAAAGGGAATGTCGCCAAAGAATACAAGGTATCTCTCAATGTCCTCGAACAATGGATAAAATACATTAAAGAACCACTAATTAAAGAACCTGAACATCCTCTATTTGTTTGGTCTCAATTTCTTGATAAACCCAAAGAATTAACTCCAGGGCTTTTTAGAAAAGAGATGGAAGCTGTATCAAGAAGAATTGCAGACCAGCATAGGCAGCATTTAGAATCCACCAAAGATAGCGTGAAATTTGCCGATTTCTCTGGTGGTAAATTAAGCAATAATGGTTGGTTTGCCTCTGGAAATTCATTTTCAGATTCAACTTCCATGCCTGGTGATTGGTCACAGTCTCAGAATGATTTTGTTATCCCCGGAAGAGCTAATGGCGGAAAAGATGGAGCAAAATTGCAAGGAGTTTTAAGATCTCCAACGTTCACAATCGAGCACAACCAAATACATCATAGGTTGGCGGCAAAAAAAGGAGGTTTGCAAATCAGATTGATTATCGATGGCTATTATATGGAGCCTTACAATGGCTTACTGTTTGGCGGGACAAGAATAAATGATCCTAACACTGATGGAAACAACAATTGGATTTCACAGGGTAGAGATATCAAAATGTACAAAGGTCATAAGGCTCATCTAGAGTTTATTGACCATGGTGATGGTTATTTTGATGTTGATGAGATTTGGTTCTCTGATGGAGGTGCTCCTAAACCTCCGGCCTCAGCAATTGCGTATAAAATTTCGTCTAACGAAAAAATTAAATCCTTGAAAGATCTTGCAGTAGCTTATGGATGGATATGGAAGAGGTCATTTGAGATGGATGAAGCTCAAAGAGATGAAGATGCTAATAAGATTTTGGCTTGGGGAGTTCGATGTGGTCTAAGTGATTTAGATCATAGTATTGATGATAGTAAAAAGAAAATCTCAGAAATACTCAGCACTGTACCTTCCCCTAAAAGGGTTCAGGCCTTGACTGATGGGACAGGAGAAAATGAATACGTGTTTCTACGAGGTAACCATGAGAGGCTAGGGGATGAGGTCCCAAGAAGGTTTTTGACTGCATTGGGTGGTGAAAAATTTGATGCTCCTAAAAATGGAAGTGGAAGATTAAAGATGGCTGAACAAGTTGTTGATCCTAGTAATCCATTAACCTCTAGGGTGATTGTAAATAGGTTGTGGCATCATCTCTTTGGTAGAGGAATAGTAGCTACAACAGATGATTTTGGAGTGCTTGGTCAAGCCCCAAGTAATCTGCCTCTTCTGGATTACCTTGCTGGCACTTTTGTTGAAGATGGGTGGTCGATTAAGAGAATGCTAAAGAAATTGATGATGACAAAAGTCTACCAGCAATCGAGTTCTGTAGTAGCTAGTGCGAATGAAGTGGATCCCGAAAACATTCTTCTTCATCGTTCTAATTTGAGAAGAATTCAATCTGAAGTAATCAGAGACAGTATTCTAAAAGTTTCAGGTCGCTTGAATGATAAGATATTTCACAACGGATCAGTTCCAGTCCACGTTACCGATTTTATGACTGGTCGTGGGCGTCCAAGAGGAGGCCCATTAGACGGTGAAGGCAAGAGAAGTATATATATTTCGATTAAAAGAAACTTTCTTTCTCCAATGATGTTAGCTTTCGATATGCCTTCTCCATTTAGTACTATGGGGAGAAGAACGGTGTCTAATGTTCCTGCCCAGGCGCTAATCATGATGAATGATCCGTTTGTACATGAGCAGTCTAAAATTTGGGCTGAAAAAATTCGATCCACCAATCAGCCCGTTAAAGCCATTGTTTCACAAATGTATTACGAAGCTCTTTCTCGCCCACCCAGCAATGATGAATTAAATGATGCTTTAACCTTTTTAGGAGAAAACCCTGATGCCAATGTGCTTACGGATTTTGCTCATGTGCTTTTTAATACGAAAGAATTTATCTTCATTAGATAGAACATAATATGCATTGTAATAAATATAGACCGCAACCGTTAACTAGAAGAGACTTACTAAAAGGATCTGGAATCGGATTTGGAGCATTCGCATTTAATTCATTGATTGCCAATGAGGCCGCTGGATCGAATGGGAAAGGAGTTATTGGCACTCATCACGAAGCAAAGGCAAAGAGTATCATCTTTTTATATATGGATGGGGGAGTTTCACACGTGGACTCTTTTGACCCAAAGCCCGCTTTAACTGAGCACAATGGTAAAGATCCATCTCAGTTCTTTAAAGTTGCTCCGACCCAATTCAATAATAATGGTAAGATTCTTGCAAGTCCTTGGGGGTTCAAAAAGTATGGCCAGAGTGGAATTCCAATAAGTGACTTATTCCCGAACGTTGCTAAGCACGCTGATAAACTGGCTGTTGTAAGATCAATGACATCAAAATTTTCTGAGCATACTAACGCTAACTATTTTTTGCATACTGGTAGTGGTTTGCAGGGGCGTCCCAGTATGGGTGCTTGGGTGACCTATGGTTTAGGAAGTGAAAGTGAAAATTTACCAGGATTTGTGGTTGTTAACGGTGGGCTAACTCCTCCAGGAGGATTAGATAATTTTAATAGTGGGTTCTTACCTGCAGCTTATCAGGGATCGGTTTTCAAACCTCAGACAGCACCTGTTGCAAACATAAGCAGAAAAGAGAAAGACATTAATCATCAAAAGAGAAAGATGGATTTATTGTCGAGGTTGGACCAGAAGGTTTTAAAAAAGACGGGTGGTCAGGATGCTATTGAATCAGCGATCAAAAATTATGAAATGGCTTTTAGGATGCAAAGTTCTGTGCCTGATCTTGCCGATTTGTCAGGTGAACCTGAATCTATCAAAGAAATGTATGGTATGAACCATAAGTATGATAAGACGAAAATATTTGCAGCAGAATGCTTGATGGCAAGGCGTTTGGTTGAGAGAGGTGTTCGATTTATAGAATTAACCTGTCCGAACTGTGGTCATGATAGATGGGATGCCCACGGTAACCTTAAAAGAAACCATGAGGACAATGCGAGAGCTGTTGATCAACCTATTTCTGCACTCCTAGAGGATTTAGATCAAAAAGGGCTGCTTGAAGAAACTTTAGTTGTGTGGTCTGGAGAATTTGGAAGAACTCCTTTTGCTCAAGGTGGAAATGGTAGAGACCATCATCCTTTTGCCTTTTCGATGTGGATGGCTGGTGGTGGGGTCAAAGGAGGAACCGTATATGGTAAAACGGATCAATTTGGTTATCATGTGACTGAAGGGAAAGCGGAAATTCATGATCTTCATGCAACGATGCTACATCTTCTAGGTGTTGATCATGAGAAAAGTACTTATAGATTCAGTGGTAGAGATATGAGGCTTACAGATGTACATGGTCATGTGATCCATGATATTATTGCCTAGTTAATATTTTGATTTATCTCTACTGAAAAGATTCAATTTCTAGCGATTAAGTAATAAAAACTTAACAATTGTTAACATTTTATTGATCAAGCAATAATTGTAGCTCTTGATGATTTTACATTAAGTTGTTAAACAAGAGCAATGGCTGATAAGAAAAAAAAGAAGAAAAATAAGGCAAAGGTTGTAAAGCCTGTAGTCGAGATTAAGGGCCTAACGGTAAAATACGACAAAGTTGTATTGAAAAAAATAGATTGGAAGATCCGACGTGGCGAGCAATGGGTTTTACTTGGTTCTAATGGTTCAGGAAAGACCACACTTTTAATGTCAATGGCTGGATACGTTACACCTACTAGAGGGGATGTTATTGTCGGTGATGAAGATGTGGCTTGGAGTGAATTAAGAAAGAGAATTGGTGTGATGAGTGCGAGTATTGCACAAAAGATAGATCCTTCTGAGACGGTCTTCGAAGTTGTTTTGAGCGG
>CEOC01059733.1_pt1 | contig 10420 bp, 8 predicted proteins | sample 356191 | NCBI WGS metagenome assembly CEOC01 (sample SAMEA2619952, study PRJEB7988) | marine metagenome | biome: marine biome (ENVO:00000447); feature: deep chlorophyll maximum layer (ENVO:xxxxxxxx); material: "saline water (ENVO:00002010), including plankton (ENVO:xxxxxxxx)" | depth 17 m
CTTTGCAATTCAATAAATTCTTTAGAGTAGTTTTCTACATCCTGAGTGTTTTTAGTTACATCTGAGGCCATGGTACGAAGCTCGGCCATCCGATCGACGATCTTGGCTACGGTAACCATGGCACCGTCCTGTACCTGTAAGTACGAAATTCCACTTTGAATATTTTGCCTGACAGCTTCGGTTCTTTGTAGCTTTGAATTTAGCTTGTATGCGACCGATAGGCCACCAGCGTCATCGGCTGGGCTTACGATTCGCTTGCCCGAAGACAATCGGTTGAGACTTTTACGCAATGCATCATTGGCACTCGATAGATTAAACGAGGCAACCGTTGCGGTTGTATTACTATTTACTACGATCGGCATTTTATGATCCTCCTTGAGTTTGTTTACTTAGCCTAGCATCCATGCTGGGCCTTGGGTTTATTTGATTTATCCCACATGATCGTGGGTTTGTTTTCACACAAAGTTTTTTCATGACATTAAAAGTAGGATATTAATTATTTCGATGCGGCCTCCTTAGTGGACCATAGCTTGGACTCGAATTGAACTCGGGTATCCGCCAGGGAGTACCGTCTAATATTTTCTGATGAAGAGAAGAAATTCCATGGAGTCGATCCACCAGCATCCCCCAACTCAGTCGGTTGCTGGTACAGAGGGAACGCCATTCAGAAAAAGCCCGCTTGATTGCACCATGATCCAAGTTGAATCCCGGACCATCTCCATAAACTTTTCCGCCCATGACTGTCTTGAGTCCAGTCTGCCCCAGATCTGATCGCTCAATTGATAATCCTTCCCACTCGCCATGATTGGGGACAGCAATAGTCAATGGCTTTGAGGGTCCGTTGGAAAAGAGGGCAGAGTGATCAAAAGAAGAGATTGACTCCTTAAAAATTGCGTCTTTAGCCTGCGAAAACTTTTCCTGCAATACCGTTCGTTCAGTGTGATCTGAATCCGGACATCTTGCCTTATTTAAGCATAACGCCATCTCAGAAAGCTTCCCCCCAATCTTCGCAAGAGAAGTTTCCTGTTGATCAACAAATTTAATACCTGCATCCAGGTTAGCGGTGATCGACTCCAGTAATGCGAGCTCTTTGCTTTTAGCCTTGTGGGTGATAGTATCCCCGGGGGAAATTGTACCAGTTACCATTCGCTCGAGGTAAGGTTTCTGTGAATCTATGCGTATGATTCGCCCACCAGCCACCACTTTGGCAAATCCGTTCTTAAGATTCTCTTTGGGTGGTGAAACCTGGGATGTATTGGATGAGGGAATTATTTTCATATCATGTATGGATTTGAGTTCCTGTCGTTGCTTGGCGGGTAGGAAAGAGAAGTTGAATGGTTCGAATATCAAGGCGTAACACACCAGTGACCGCCGCAGTACTAGACGAACTGAAAACACTGTAATTGCTGTTATACATTGTACATCATGTAATAGTCGGATAATATTAAGTAAACTTTAGTAAATAGTTAACATTTGTATGCTATTTTCTTTTTGATATTGGTTTAGTAGTTTGAAAATGGGCTTGAACTAGACTGACTTAGTTTCAGCGAGTGCTAGTCTTCTAGGTTTTATGAATATTTTTTTGTTATGTGTTAAATGAGGGTGTTCGGATTTGTTCTTAATGGATCTTAGCTCTTTGGTTTGAACCGCTTGCTCCATTTCATTTTAAAGATGTTAGGTTGGTAAAAATACTTATCATCATCTCTTTTCTCTCCTTGAAAAAAGATACTGGGATAGGGAGCACGATGCATGATTTCCCAAATGAAACTCTTTTTTTTCACACCATACTTCTCCCAGATGGGAATGTAGTCTTTTTTTTGCCCCATGAGGGATCTATGTCTATTGAAAATAATCATATATCTATAGACCTTGTAAGGGGCAGGGTTGCTCTTCGCGAGAACTCGTTAAGTTCGCCGGGAAGAATTGAAAGTTTTGGCAAACACAGTAGATTGGTCTGCTTTATTGTAAATAGATAAAAACTTCTTCCAAAATCTTTAGTGATTTGAGATGCTTGCTTGAGATATCGCCAAAGGAATCCGAATGCAATGTATGTAAATTTTGGAAATGGTCCTGAGCTAATCTCAGCTTTGCTTGGAATGGAAGTTTGAGACGGACCGCCATAGGATCCAGGCACAAACATTTGTTTACCCTTGAACACTCCTCTATTTGTTAAAATAGATGGTGGAATTCGATATTGGTGCTGGATTCCTCCTATGCTTTTATCCTGTATAATTTTAGTCATCGGCATAGGAGTTTCTGGACGAAAAGTCCATAGGTGAAAATTTGGACGAGCAAGAAGACACGGACGCCTCTTTGTTTTGATAAAATGAAGAACCCGAAGAGTGAAGAGGATGTAGATCGCCTGGTGGTTTACCTGCGAGAGGGGAATCGCCAGGGCGATCTGATTCCCATGAATTACTATTATATCCTGATTCTTGGCCGGCGATGACAACGGTGGGTAATGTTTCGGATAAATGCTCTCTGTCATCTATCGGGCAGTCTAGCTGTATTTTGAAATTCGTATATCGAATCATAAAAACACACTCGGAAGTACTGCTGTTGTGTTGTGTATAATTTTGGGCAGGTGAAACAGTTGAAGGTGCATCTATGCTTAGACTATTAACGAATATATCGTTATTAAAAGCATTGGTTTCACACGGATAATAAAAATGGACTGGGAGTGAACAATGTACGCCGTCCCATGGTGATACAATACTATGAACTGGATTTTTTTCTCGAGACGCAAAGCTTGAAATCCGAGAAAGAGGAGGGGAGTACCCGCCACCTGTATCACCAGGTGGCGGGTATCTGTCCGAAGAGGCAGGAAAGGTTCCAGTTCCGTGACCTTTTGCCATTTTAAATCTGTGTTTAATTTCGGACATTCCTCTTAACTTATAAGTTTAAAACTTAGTTTTCCTTGGGGTTACTGAAGCAAAGAGAGAACAACTGAGTTCAAGCTATTTGCCTGAGTTACCATGGATGCGGCTGCCTGAAGCAATACATTATGGCTTGCCATCTTGGTTGACTCGTAGGCCATATCTGCATCCATGATTCGTGATGTGGCTGCACCGAGGTTAATTTCATTCTCCTCCAGAATACGCTCGGCATACCCAAGACGGGACATAGTTCCACCATTTACGGCGCGGACATTAGCCAAGGTCTGAATGTAGTCTACGAAATCAGCGACGCTGAAGTGCTGCAGATCAAGATTCTCATCGAGAAGATCTTTGTTATTATCTGCATCTGCATCGATTTGACCACCATTGCGTGCAATGTTTGGATCGACAGTTGTGGCATAGAAGTCATCGGCGGTGCCGTAGATACCATCATTACCTGCATTTAGTCCTCCATAGAATTGATCATCAGCAGAGGCGTAAATTTCATCACCTGGAGGCATCGGGGCGTCGGTTCTACGCTCTGTGCCGCTTGTGCGAACCATTCCAGAGTCTGAAATACGATCTGTATATTCGAGGTCTTGGTTTGGTTTATAATATACACCTTCAGGAAGACTACCATTGCCTCCGCCACCGATTGTATCAACATACATGGGTAGTTCACGGACTGCACCTAATTCGAGAAGATTTTCGAATTCAGTATATCCAGTGGATGGATCTGCACCTTTCAAGTAGATGAAGTTCTCTGAGGAAAGATGAGAGGTATAGATATAATTCTTACCTTGGTAATGAATGTTATCTCCATACTGGTAACTTGTATTTACAGTAGAGCCATCGAGTGCACCAAAGTGAGTTTTAGTCCAGTATTTGGAATTATTTACATCATTATACTGTGCACTACGATCTATGACACTTGCACCATTAGCAGCACCACCAGCAGCATTAAGGTCTAATGATGGGTCTCCGACATGTGTCGTACCATCTGCTGTTGAATATGCCTGAAATGGAGAATAGTCAAAATACACGCTATTATTGTTACCTGACCCATCCATTGTGGCATCTGCATTTACAGCATTGGTAACATTCGTTAATGAGCCCTGTCCTCCACCTAGCGTAGCAGCAATAGCAGCAAGAGATGTACCTAGGCCAGTCCAGTTAGCAGCATCGAGATCAGGCCTTGCATCTCCAATAGCACGAGGATTTACGGCTTCATAATACTCTCCGTTATACCTGACGATATCACCAGCAGCATATACTTGTGATGCCCAATTCTGACTAAGGGTGGTAGCAGCATTAGCATCAAACTGATAAAAGACACCATTGTCATAAACTACATTCGTGTCAGCATAATCTTGCTGACCGTTGAATAATCCCTGCATTCTGGATGAGGCAACTACAACTAAGTTATTGCCAGCACCAGCACCAGCGGCGGTTATTAACGCATCACCATGGCTGTATCCATTAGCAATGTCTGTACCGTAAACCTCAAGGTTATTAGGATTATGCGGGCTTTGTGTCCCTGTTGCTCCGGTTGCTGAAGTAACTTGGTGCCAAATGCCATCATGCAAGACAAAATCGCCTTGTTTATAAGAACCGGCACCCCATGTGCCCTTAACGGCTGATGTCATTTGCAAAATTTCGTCAGTAGCATCCTTAAAAACAACATCACCGTATTTATAGCTATGTAGGGTATTATAATTCCCTAAATCCCAGTCAAAGGCAGGTGCGTAAATATCGCTTCCAGTTTTGACATAAGTTGGATTGTAGGAATTTGCAGCATTTTGTTTAAGAATATCGATAAGACTAGCTGTATCGGAACCAGCGTAACTCTCAGGTTCTGCCAAATTTACATTAGCACGAATATACTCAGTTGTCGGTTTTGCACCGTCCATAGTATCTTCACCGACATAACTGAAATATTTACCAGAGCCGACATGAGATGCATCACCATTGCCATCAAGTGCAAAAATTTCTTGCAAAGTCATACCGCGAGGAACATCAGCTTCTGCACGAATAAATAAGTTGCTTCCTGGAGAAGCCCAATGTGCAGGTACCTTTATGATATCTCCTTTGAGATAGGCAACCTGATCACCGCTCGAATTATATTTAATACTATCTGGATTAAATTCAGCAGCAGATGGATATGCTTCTGCAAACCCTTTACCTTGTGCGTCAGCAATTCTGATCCATTGAGTGGTCGGTGATGCAGTATCTTCGATCTTAACTCCAGCTTTTACATGTGTTAATGCCATGAAATATCCAGAATCATCAGCAACGCCGCCAGATTTAAAGACTACTTGACCTTCAGAGTAATCTCTTGATGAGTATCCGGGATTTGCATCTGTGAGTCCGCCATCGGCAGTAAAGTTACCAACCAATTGCTTGAATGCCCCAAAGGAACCGGTGTTTAGTTCTCCATCTGCACCATATTTGGATTTGAGATTTTCAAATAATCCGGTGCGCCTGAGTTCGATGTGCTCACCCAAACCATCATCAGAAGTAATGATTTTAAGCGGATTACTATCAGGCTCACGAGTTGCGAATAAGGAAACCCCGTTAAATTTTTGGGATTTTAAAGAATTAAGTTCTTTTTGTAGCTCAGTGAACTCGTGGTTGTAGGTTTGACGGTCGTCAGGACCTTTGGATACATCATTAAAGAAGCTCTTCAACTCGGCCATGCGATCTAGTATTTCGCCGGCTACTTTCATGACGCTATCTTGCATTTGCAAAAACGAAGTGCCGTTTTGCGTATTCATTCGAGATGCAGCCGCCCTTTTGAGGCTGCTTTGTAATTTCATGCCGACGGCTAAACCACCAGCATCATCTGCGGGTGAAACTATGCGTTTCCCGCTAGATAACCTCTGCAAACTCTTTGTTAGCATAGAGTTTGCTCTTTTCATGTGCAACGCCGTGTAAGACGCCGCTTGGTTGGAACTTATTGTTATACTCACTGTTGTCCTCCTTGACTTTGTGAAAGCATCGTCCTTGATGCTTTTGTTTGAACTGGAGAGATCCTTTTCAGGACCTCTGTCGTCGACCTCCTTGTCTTCGACGCTGTGGATAATCGACAAAGTCAGCTCCAGCTTTAGAAAAAATTTAGTTTTTTTCTTAGAATGCCCACATAAGTTTACGCATAATCATGATTATTATGCACTTAAGCTTTTAATCTTTTTTTTTATTTTTTTATAAAAGCCCTAGAGTATTCTCTTTTTTGTCATTGTGTAGAAACTGAATCAGAAATATAAACACGACATGCCATCCGTTTGGGCAGATAACGAAGAGGTCACATTTACAGAGGATATTCCTAAGGAACCTTCCAATGTATATGAATTGCTTATGGGCGCCTTAAGTGAGCAGGGCAGGGCAGTCGTTAAATTTATCGTAGACGGTGAAGATGCCCTAGAAAAGGGTGCATTCCCCGAGAAATATGAAAAAATTGAAGCTTTCTCGCTCACTCATGATGAACTTACCCTCAGGTTGGTCATTGAAGCCCTTAACCACATTAGTGACACTGGCATGCAGCTTCAAGCGTATGCACAGAATGTACTAAACATAGCTTGGTCCGAAGTTTTCAAGAGAATGGATGAATTTATCCAGAAAATCCAACCTTTTGCCGACCTCATCGATAACTTGGGACCATATGTCAGCACATATTCTCCTCCCTGGAGTGAAGCGTTCGAGAAACTAGCTCTTGAACAATCTGAATGCCTCGGGGGAATTCTTTCAGCTTTCGAGCAAGGTAACCCAGCAAGACTTTCCGATGAACTTTGTGAAGGGTTTTTGCCTATTTTCAACAGGTCACGCAAGTTATTTGATAGTGATGTAATCCCTTTCCTAAAAGAAAAAGTAGAGGTGAGTGCTTAATATGAGTTCAGGGATTCCAATGCTTGAAGAAAACGCAAAAATTATAGCAAATCGATTTCCCGCCGTCCTGGATCGTATTCTAAAATCAGGAAATCGTCCGTCCGACAATTTTTTCTACGAAGAGCAAAATGGTGAACATACCCTAAAGATGCAGCGTGGTGAGCACGCGTTCCCGGTCTATGGTTCGCACAACAAGAGTAAGCTCATTAAAAGATGGTTCGATGGCTTAAAACTTGAAAGTGAATCTCTTTACGCCGTTACGGGGTTCGGGGATGGCTCGCATATTAAATACTTCTTGGAGAACTCTTCAACTGGGACTTTTTGCCTAGGCGCAGAGAAGGATACCTGCATCCTTCGTGATACCCTTTCACGGATTGATTGTTCTGAAATTCTTTCCCACGAAAGATTTGGTTTTGGTACGGGTGAACTTGATGATGGGTTTTATGTCGATGTTCAAAACGCCGCCCTTACCGAAATTTCTGAGGTGAACACAGCAGTATTCTCCCCGCTTCATTCAGTGGATGAAGGCTATTATGACAAGATGCGCAATGAATTGCTGAGGCAATATCTCGTTGTACGTCCCCTGATGGAGGTGAATGTCAGGACATCCATCAATATTCAGCAGAATTCTTTCACTAATCTTGAACATATGGCAACTTCGCCTGATGTGGGAGAACTAAAGGATCAATTTAAGAGTGTACCTTTCATCCTTATTGGAGCAGGGCCATCGTTGGACGATTCCATCGACTTTCTACGAAAAGTTCAGGACAAAGCAATCATAGTCGCAAGCAATAGTCCTTACCGAAAGCTTATCAATAGTGGCATCAGGCCGCACCTCGTTGTCACCGCCGATCCCATGGAGCCGACTCTAGCCGGTTTTCAAAATGTTAAATTGGATCATGTACCTCTTGCCTGCCCTTTTAGTGCTTATCCTGAAATTGTTAAGAGATTCTCCGGAAGGATTTTATCATGGAGTACTCTAAACCCAATTGCAGAATTTACTAAGAAAAGAATTGGAAAGGCACCTGGAACGCCCATCTTGGAACAAGGTACGGTATCAGGTTGTGTTCTTGATTTGTCGAGGCTACTGGGTTGCCAAAAGGTTCTATTTATTGGACAGGATATGGCAGTGAAAGATGATGGGCAGTACTATACCGCAGATTCCTTTTACGCTGATTCAGGAGATCATTATTCCGATACGACAAAAGGACATAAATTACCGGGCAACACAAAAGACCGAGTTCATGTAGAAAGTCGCTTATTTGTATATCTGAAAACCTTCGAGCAATTTGTTGAAAAGAACCCAGGTATCGACTACAGAAATTTAGCCAAAGATGGAGTCAAAATAAAAGGCGTGCCTTACTTTGACTTCAATGAAGCTTTTGAATGGATAGAAGATTCTCAGCCACACACCTTTGACGACGCTGTCTCTCAGCTACTATCGAATCAACCGCCTTGTCCGGAATTAAGTTTGCTTTTGCAACCTCTGGTAAAATACACGCAGGATTTGCTCGAGAAATCCCTAAGTTTGGCGATTGAAATTGAAATGCTTCCGGATAAGTTTTCTCAGCCGCACTATTCAGAAAACAAGAAAATTAAAGACATTCTGATAAGAGGAAGCGAAGTAAATAGAATTGTCGATTCTGAGCCGGACTTGTGGAATTTAGTTTTCGAAGGGAAGACAAAAGGGGAACTAATCGCCTACAAAAGGATTATTCGGGATATTAATTCCAATAATAAAAATTGGGATGTCGTGCAGAAAAACAAAGAGTATTTCTGGGCCATCAGCGAAGGGTGCCATTGGCTAGTTAGCGAACTCGAAAGCAAATCCTTTATTGATCAAGGTAAACCTACAGCATTGACAGCCTAATCTGTCACATCAATGGCATGAAATATGCTTGGTCATAGGTTAATTGAATCTATCCGACTACATAATGCTAAAAGTATTATCCATCTCTCATTCTTATGGGCTCTGACCTCCAACTCACTGGACTTGCTTCAGGTTTTGATTGGGCTCCCGTGGTTGACCAGCTGATCGAGCTTGAAAGGATACCCCAAAAAAGACTTGAGCAGGAAAAAGTCAAAAATGAAGAAAAAATCTCAGATCTCGGGATTCTCAAAACCCAGCTTGACACTCTAAAGAGTGCAGCGAAAGCACTCCAAGATGATAACCTATTCAAATCTCGAAAAGTTGGATTAAGTTCCTCTAATCAAAGCAACCCATCAGTAAGTGCAGAAGCTGATTCATTGACCGGCGAATTTTCCGTGCAGGTTTTAAGTAAAGCATCAAGCACTGAAATGACTTCTAAGAATAGGTATTTCAAGGGTTTAGGAAACCCAATTGGTACAGCAGATGACACTTTTGATTCTTCTTTAAAATTAAAAGATCTACCGTTGCAAAATAAAATATCTACTGGAACTTTTACGATATCAGGAAAAACTTTCTCAATTAGTAGTTTAGATGCAACATTAGAGGATGTAGTGTCCATGATTAATGACTCTTCCTCCGAAGGACTAAATCCAGAGGGAACGGACGGAACAGGGATCAAACTTAACTACATTTTTGCAGAAGATAAATTCTCAATTACTAGCGACGATTATCAAGTCTCGCTTGGGAATATGCCAATTCTGGGCTCACCGACAGATACCTCGAACTTTCTTTCTGCATTAAAACTCGACAACCCCAACCTTAAGAGCAGTCAGGCCTTAGGTTCGATAGACATGTCAAAAACCCTCGAGAATGCGAATTTCGGGAAGTCTTTCAGTGGTCTTAATGCAGGAAAACTTGGCACCTTCTTCATAGGGGAAGGGGAAGGCGTACAACGAATTGACTACGACATCACCGTTGATACGGTAAGCACACTTGTTCAAAAAGTAAACTCCTCTGACGCAAATGTTTACATGTTTTATGACCCGGTCAGCGACAGGTTTGTTGTTCGCAATAAAAATACTGGAGCAACTGGTATCACAATGCACGAATCATCGACTTGGGACGCGATCAGTTCGAATAAGGGATCTGGTAACATTCTTGAACTCATGGGATTAGCCAGCCCAAAATCAATTTCAGATGAATACATCTCAGGATCGGGTGTTTCCATTTCCAAAGGTGATTATTTTAAATTTGTTTCATCTGGTAATACTTCATACTGGCAAGCCCTTGATGATGGAGTGATTGGAGACCCAAACCTAACAGGCGGAAAGTGGCGTCAAGTGATCGAAGGAGTGGGGCGTTCCATAAATTCAGAAATAGGAGGCAACTCTTCCGTGCGGGTTAACAATGGAGAGTTAGTCTACAGTAAAGGCAATAACTTTAGCGATGATGAGCATGGATACAAAGGAATCAATTTTGATATTTCGAGCGTATCCCTTGGAGGCACCTTCGACTTTACTGTCGGCAAAGATAGCAGTGCAGCCAAAGGTGCCATTGACAAATTCGTAGTCGAATTCAACGATGCTCAAGATTACATTAAAAGCCTCGTTTCGGTTACCAATGATGGGGAGAATGTTACGGCTGGTCGTTTTTCGAGCAACACTGAGATGTCAAGACTAGGCAGTCAGTTGCGGAAAGTTGTTTTTGGAGAGTCCACCCCTCACTCAGCAAGTCCTGTTACCAGAGATAATTCAGATTTCATCCTTAACGAACAAACTAGGGCTACCTTGGT
>CEOC01321798.1_pt1 | contig 10413 bp, 15 predicted proteins | sample 356191 | NCBI WGS metagenome assembly CEOC01 (sample SAMEA2619952, study PRJEB7988) | marine metagenome | biome: marine biome (ENVO:00000447); feature: deep chlorophyll maximum layer (ENVO:xxxxxxxx); material: "saline water (ENVO:00002010), including plankton (ENVO:xxxxxxxx)" | depth 17 m
ATTTTTTCATATTCATGTATTGATGCTTGAGCAAGAATATTACTATCTATTGCACAAGAACCATCATAATCAAGCTCTGAATGTGTTACATGAGCTCCATGTAATTTTGATTTTAAAAAACTTAGTGTCATCTATTTGCCTTTTCGTATAACTATAATAACTTATCTAAGGTGTGATTTTATAATTATATTATCTATAAGTCTAACGGTCCCTAAATAACCCGCTATAAGCGCTATTAAATCATTATCGTTTGGTTGCTGCAATGTTTTTAAATCTCTAATTGTAAAATATTCAAGCTCAATAAGGCTTCTGGAAAAAAAAATATTTATTTCATCTTCAATTTCTCTTGGTGAGGAATCCTGCTCATATAAGCTTGACGCTAAAACTAAACTTTTATAAATTTCAGATGCTATTTTCTTTTGTGCTTCCGATAAAAGATTATTTCTTGAGCTCAAAGCTAACCCAGAATCAGCTCTGATAATGGGACAAGATAAAATTCTAATTTTATGGTTACATATTTTTATTAGCTCTTTTATTACAACTATTTGCTGATAATCCTTCTCCCCAAGAACAACTATATTGGGTTTAATAATTTGAAAAAATCTATGCACAATATCCATGACTGCCAAAAAATGTCCTTTTCTATATTTACCGCACAAATCATTTGTTAAAATTTTTGGTTCTAAAACTGGATCAAAACCTTCAGAATTATTTTCTATATCTCTCTTTTCTGGAATTAGTATGTAATCAACACCAGTATCTTTAAGTTTTTTTATGTCTGCATCTAATGTTTTAGGATACGAATCAAAATCTTTTTTATCTGTAAATTGACTCTCATTTACATAAATACTGACGCATGTGTTTTTAGAATTTTTTTTTGCAACTTCAACTAATTGAAGGTGCCCATTATGAAGGTTGCCCATTGTTGGCACAAAAGCGTCAATATGTAGTTTTGAATCAATAAATTCGTCAAGAGAACTAAAAATTTTCATTAATTATATAATACTGATATTTTTAACGTATTTGTAAAATTTTTCTATAGCTGAGGGTATGCTATTAGTGTTTAACAAATAATTTTTAGAAAACTTTGGAGGATTACTTGAAATACCGATAATATCATATAAAACTTGCACCTGCCCATCACAAAACTCCCCAGAACCAATTCCAATTACAGGAATACTTAATGCTTTGGTTATTTTCTCTGATAATTTTTTATCAACACACTCTAACAAGACTATATCAACACCAAGTTTTTCTAGGGCTTTTGCTTCTTCTAAAATAATATTGCTCTCGGTTTCATTCTTTCCATAAACTCTTATATCCTCTTTTTGTGAAACATACTGTGGAAGCAAGCCAAGATGCCCACAAACTGGTATATTTTCGGATATTAATTTTTTTATAATATTTTTATATTCATCTTTATATTCTACCTTCACAATGTCTGCCTTAGATTTAATTAATTTTTTTGCATTTAAAAGTGCATTTTCAGAAGTTTGATAAGAATTTTTTGGCATATCAGACATTAAAATAAAATTATTTTTATTTTTTGCAACACATTCAGTATGATAAGAAACTTCTTCAATCTTTACATCATGTGTATTATTTTCTCCCTGTATTACCATGCCTAATGAATCGCCAACTAATACAATATCAATTTTTAAATCATCTAAAATTTTACTAAATGATGCGTCATAGCATGTAATGCAGACTATTTGGTTAGAATCTGTTTTAAACTTAATAAGTTTTTCTCGGATATTATTCATTTATTATGCTTGCTAAGGGATTAAAATAGTGTTTTCCTTTTTCTATTGAGTAAATTTTATCTAATAAATTTTTATAATCTATTTCGTTATTTACAAAATCAATATCTTCGGCATTGACAATCAATAAAGGAGACGACTCGTACGTATTAAAAAATTTTAGATACATTGAATTTAATTTCTCTAGATAACTGCTTGTAATATATTTTTCAAAATTTCTTCCTCTTTTTTTTATTCTTTTAATTAAAATTTCAATTGGTGCTTGAAGATAAATTAATAGGTCTGGCTTTGGTATGTCTACCGTCATATATGAATATAATTGATCATATAGATCATATTCTTCATTACTTAATGTAACTTGTGCAAATAGCCTATCTTTTTGCAACATAAAGTCTGAGACTCTTGTCTTTGCAAAAATATCTTGTTGCTTAAAAGATTGAACTTGTCTTGTTCTTGTTAACAAAAAATATAATTGAGTCTGCAATGAAACTTCTCTTTGATTTTTATAAAACTTTGATAAAAATGGATTATCATCAACGTTTTCTAAAATTAATTCAGCATCCCATTCCAATGATAATTTGTTAGCAAGACTAGTCTTTCCAACGCCAATTGGACCTTCTATTACAATATATTTTGAAGCTAGATCTTTCATTATTTATTTATTTTATTAATTTCATTATACAAACAGTCTTTTAATAAATCTTTAGCGAAACCTTGAGTTGGAATATATATATCTGGATTTATATCTATTAAAGGCAATAAAACAAAAGCTCTGTCAAAAGCATTTATGTGCGGTATTGTCAAAATATCTGACTTATAAATCAAATTTCCGTAAACAATAATATCTAAATCAATGATCCTTTCTGACCATCTTACCGAACTTTTTTTTCTCCCCATAGAAATCTCTATATCTTTCAATGATAATAATATATCTTCTGGTGATTCACCACTTTTAAACATAACTGCCGCATTTATATAATTATCTTGGTCACTTGGTCCCATAGGTGCGCTTTCATAAAAACCAGATATTTTCATATCATTATAGATATCAAGAAATGAAATAGAGTCTATAGCTTTTTCAATCTGAGAAATAGGATTATCTAAGTTACTGCCTAAGCCGATATATAATTCTCTAATCTCTTTTGAATTATTTATTTCGTCTACTGCCATAACGATTTTTACCTCTAATAGTTTTTTTACTTTTTACATCTTTTTGTATTTCATGCCATTCATCAGAAAATTTTCTTAGGTCTTTGTCTATCAAAGATCTAATATGGAAAAAATCATATGCTGCTCTAAATTTACTAAAACTTGTTAAATATTGAATATTTCTCTTACTTAAATTTAAAAAACTACTTTGTAATGACCATATTGTAAAAATTGTTGATTGAAAAAAATCTGGTATCGCAATATATTTATTCTGACTTTCAATTGTTTTCTTGAATGCCTCATCAATACCTTGCGATTCTATTTCATCTAATTGTAAAAAATATGGCCATAAAAAAACAGCATATATAAAAGATGGGTTGACATGCATACCTTTATTAACTCTTAAGTCTGTATTTCTTAAAGCTAAAGTAAAAAATTCATCATATATTTTATTATTTTTAAGAATTTTATATGTATAAGGAAATAAATACTTAAATAAGTTTGTTTTCTTAAGCTCTTTATAACCTACTTCACCATTTCCTGAATGCATTATTTTTAGTATTTCATCAAACAATCTATAAGGTGACACATTATTTATTAAATGAGACATCTTTATAATTGATTCTTTGCAATCGCTGGTTAATTTTAAATCTAATTTAGATTCAAATCTTAATGCTCTTAGCATTCTTACAGGATCCTCTTGGTAACTAACTGATGGTTTTTTAATAGATCTAAGTTTTTTTTCTTTTATATCATTTACTCCGTTTACATAATCATGAAGTATGCCGCTGTCTAGATCTAAATATAAAGAATTTATAGTAAAATCTCTTCTAAAAGCATCCTGGCTGATGGTGCCAAAGACGTTATCTCTTTTTATCATGCCCTGAGTTTTTTTAAATTTTTTTTGACTGGTCTTATTTTTTATATCTGACCTAAAAGTTGAAACCTCAAAATATTTTTTTTCATTCACATAAACATGAACGATCTTAAATCTCCTGCCAATAATTTTTGCATGTGAAAAAAGTTTGCATATTTCTGATGGGCTTGCGTCTGTGGCAATATCAAAATCCTTTGGTTCTTTACCTAACAAAATGTCCCTAATGCACCCTCCTACAACAAAAGCTTGATATCCATTACCTATTAAAGTGTCAGATATCAAAAATACATCAGAGTCTATGTCTTTTTGAAAAATTCCATGGTCTTCTTTAGAATATTGTTCTAATTTAGTCTTCATATACTTCTTGCAATAGTGATGAGTCATAATATATTAATTATCATGACTTATCACTTTATGATTTTCTTTTTTACAAGAAGTCTTTAACTAGCTCATTTCTAATAGACTCATGAATTATATGTGACGCATCATACTCCATATGATTGACGCCCATTGAAACAGCCATATTATTCTTAAAATCTTTTATTTGATTATCATTAAATTCCCATCTTAAAAAATGTACAGCTGAAGTTTTTGTTTCATCTTCTCTTTCTAGATCTTCGTCAGCAATAGGATAGATAGGATCATTATTTCCTATTTTTATCCAGATTTTTTTCTCAATACCCTTTAATAATTTTAACTTTTTTTTCCTTAGCTCTACGTCTGCATATTCTATTAACATAGTAGCTTTTAAATTATTTCCATCTGGTATAAGCGGATTATAAGTATCTAATTCTTCCTGAATTAGCTCAGATTCAAAAATTTTTTCAATTCTCAACATTTCTTGAATTTGATATTTTATTGTTAATGAATTTTCAAATAACAAATTTATATTTTCACCTATTAAGACTGACCTATTTTTTTTAATATCTAAAACCTTTTGCTTGAAATTTTTTCTCTCTATTGAGTATTCCTCAAGTTTATATAAATCCTCTTTTTTTAACATAATATTCTCCCTGTCATTTAAATTCCATAAGCTGATTTTAAAATAGAAATAGGATGTAGCTTAACTTCTATCTCATTATTATCTAAATCATTACTAATGTGTTTTGCCGCCATTGGACAGTCACTTGTAAAAATTTTATAACTATCCTTTTTGATTCTAGAAACAACTGGCCTTCTGATTTTTATGGAATTTTCGAACGATTCCAATTTAATTGCATATGTTCCGTCATGGCCTGAGCATCTTTCAATCATTGTAATCTCTGATTCAGGTATTTTAGATAATATTGATTTAGTTTTAGGTCCAAAATTTTGAACCCTTTGATGGCATGCAGTTTGATATGCGATTTTACCTTTAGACTCCTTGAAATTCTCATTAAATAATCCTTCCTCATCTCTTAAATTCAAATACTCAAATGGATCAAAAATATTTTTTTGAACTAATTTTACATCTTTATCATTTGGAAATAATAACGGCAATTCTTGTTTAAACATTAATACGCATGAAGGAACTGGAGAAACAATATCGTATCCATCTTTTACAGCTTTTGCTAAGTTAGGAATATTTTTATTTTTTAAATATTCTACAGATTTAAGATCTCCTAATTCAAGTTTAGGCATTCCACAACAATTTTCTTGATCAAATATTTCTGTCTGAATATTGTTATGAATAAATACTTTTATTAAATCCTCGGCTATTTCTGGTGTACTATTTGAGCAGTAGCAAGTGGAAAATAATTTAACTTTCCCTTTAGTTTTACCTGTTTTAACAATATCTTTTTGTCCTATAATTTTTAAATTTAACTTTTTCAATCTTGTTTTTAAATTTACAGGACTCATTCTTGGTAAGTCAGCATCTCTATGGATCTTTAAAACATTTTCAAGAAAAATCCTTATTATTTTTTTAGAAAATATAAAATTAACTATATTTGCGATAACTGGTTTCGAGAGACTACTAAATAATATGTCAGTTGAACTCAATAAGTAATTTCTCAACTTTATAATTTTATTTTTCTTTTTTTCGTTATTCTTAAATTTCTCTGCTTTTGCTCTTAGCATTAAGTGAGGAAAATCTATTGCCCATTCATGTGGAGGAACATATGGGCATTTAGTTTGATAACATAAATCACACATATAACACTCATCTACAACTTTCACGTAATCTTTTTTATCAACTGACTCCAAATCAAAATTCTCTGATTCATCTATCAGGTCAAATAGAGTTGGAAATGCTTGACATAAACTTACACATCTTCGGCATCCATGACAGGCTTCAAAAACTCTAGTGAGCTCATCATTTATTGAATTTTTGTCGTAGAATTTATTTTCTTTCCAATCAATATTATGCCTAGTGGGCGCAGACAAACCGCCCTCTGTAGTATTAACAGCCATAAATTACTCCACTCGAATTAAAAAATTATCTAGTGACATCCATGTCTCTAAAATATATTAAGCAACTTCGTCTAATGCTTTTTGAAATCTATTTGCATGAGATCTTTCAGCTTTAGCTAAAGTTTCAAACCAATCAGCAATTTCATCAAAACCTTCGTCTCTAGCTGATTTTGCCATTCCAGGATACATGTCTGTATATTCATGAGTCTCACCTGCTATTGCAGTCTCTAAATTAGCAATAGTATCTCCAAATGGTTTTCCTGTAGCTGGATCTCCACATGCTTCTAAATATTCTAGATGACCATGTGCATGACCTGTCTCACCTTCTGCAGTTGATCTAAATACTGCAGCAACGTCGTTATACCCTTCAACATCAGCTTTAGCTGCAAAATAAAGATATCTTCTATTTGCTTGTGACTCACCAGCAAAAGCATCCTGCAAGTTCTTCTCTGTTTTTGAACCTTTTAAATCCATGATTTTTTCTCCTAAAAAAATTTAAACTTCAATATTATTATCCATCTAAAATACATTGATTCAATATGTTTAAAGCTATATTATATATAGACAATACCTATTAATAATCTATTAATATAAAGATATACATATATATGAATATAAGAGATTTAGAGTATCTTGTCGCAGTTGCCAAACATAAAAGCTTTGTTAAGGCTTCATTAGAATGTCATGTGTCACAACCCACTCTAAGTGGACAAATTAAAAAACTTGAGGATATTCTTGGGGCACAAATATTTGAAAGGACAACAAAGACTGTATCTGTTACAAATTTTGGCAAAGAAATTATCTCTAAAGCTAAGACAATTATAGACAAAACAGATGAGATAAAAAATTTATCCTCAGACTATAAAAATCCATGGCACCAACCAATAAAAATTGGAGTTATACCTTCATTAGGACCCTATTTAATACCAAATTTTTTAGTGAATCTTAGAAAAAACAATAGAAATTCAAAAATTTTTATTGATGAAGATATTACAGAAAATATTACCGCAAAACTTGAAAGCAGAGAATTAGATGCAATTTTATTAGCAACTGATATTGACAAGGAAAAATTTGAACAAATAAAATTATTTGATGAGCCTTTTTGGGTTGCATATACAAAAAACAGAAAATTAGATGAGCTTGATGAAATAAAAACAGGCGATTTAGATTTGAATCATTTACTTTTACTATCTGATGGACATTGTTTGAGAGATCAAATAATGGAAATATGGGAAGCATATGATAAAAATAATAATATCTTGTCTGAGTACGACACAAAAGCATCAAGCCTTGAAACACTAATTAATCTAGTATCTGTAGGAGAAGGATTTACTTTTGTACCTGCACTTGCATTGCAATCTGCTTGGACAACAGATAAGGGCATACAAGTTAGAAAGCTTAAGCATAAAAAAGCATATAGAAAAATAAGATTAGTATATAGAAAGAATTATTATAAAAAAAATTTATTAATTGAACTTTCAAAAACTATAATAGATTTTTTACCTAATACTGTTATTAAGCTATAGAAAGATTATGCTCCAAATCTAATAAAACTTTTTTTATATATATAAAATTTCCGCTACCCTTTACCCCATCTCCAGAATACCCTCCAACATTATTTTTTCCTATAACTCTATGACAAGGTATCAATAATTGTAATGGATTATTTCGACATGCATTTCCGACTGGCCTTGGATGAGAATTTAATTTTTTAGCTATATCCGAATAACATAAAGTATTTCCATATGAAATATTTAAAACATGATTTAATACAAGTTTTTGATATTCGCTACCATATAGTATATAGGGTAGGTTAAATTTATTTAATTTTTTTTTAAAATAAAGATCTAGTTGCTTACTTAAATCTTTGCAGATTTTTTTACTTGATTTTCTAGATTTAACTTTCTTAATAAATTTTAACTCGCAAATTTTATCTTCATCTAAATTGACTCCTATAGGTCCGATTGGACTTATATAAATCATTTCAAAATTTTTTGACATAGAAAGTTATTTTCTTGGTGCAAGTTTTTCTTTGATTCTTGCTGCTTTACCAGATAATTCGCGGAGATAGTATAGTTTAGATCTTCTAACTTTTCCTCTTCTCTTAAGCTCTATACTAGCTATGAGTGGACTATGAGTTTGAAAAACTCTTTCGACGCCTTCACCATGCGATATTTTTCTCACGGTAAATGAAGAGTTGATGCCACGATTTTTAACAGCGATTACAACACCTTCGAATGCCTGAAGTCTTTCTCTTTCGCCTTCTTTAACTCTTACTTGCACAACAATATCATCTCCAGGAGAAAACTCTGGAATCGATTTAAGTTGGTCTTTATTTATTTCGTCAATTATGTTCATAGTCAATTTCTATTTAGAAAACAGATGATATCTTCTGTTGAGCTTTTATGAAAGCTTTTTTTTAACTAAATCACTTCTTTTCTTGTTTGTAAGTGATATAGACTGTTTTTCTCGCCATTTCTTAATTTCTTGATGATTACCACTCAATAATACCTCTGGAACCTCCATGTCTTCTATTACTTCAGGTCTTGTATAATGGGGATACTCCAAATATCCATCTGAAAAAGACTCAAGTTTATTTGAATCCTCGTGTCCTAAGACGCCAGGAATCATTCTTGCAATTGCATCAATTACTACACATGCCGCAACCTCACCCCCACTCAAAATATAATCTCCAATTGACCATTCTTCGTCAACCTCTAAATCAATAAACCTTTGATCTACGCCTTCATATCTTCCGGCAATAATTATTAGATTTGTGTTTTCAGCTACATTTGTTATTAATTTTTGATCTACCTTCTTACCTTTTGGTGAAAGATATATACACTTATAATTTTTTAATTTTGATTTAGCATATCTAGTAGCATTTATTAAAGGTTGTGCTTGCAGAATCATTCCAGGCCCACCACCATATGGCTTATCATCAACATAACCATTTTTATCTGAAAATTCTCTTAAATTTATTGATTCAACTTTTAATAATGATTTTTCTATACCTTTATTTAGAACACCATAATTAATAAAGTTACTTATTAAATCAGGAAATACTGAGATTACATAAATATGTCTAATATCATTGCTCATAATATAATTCATCTATTACGATCTTTTTTTCTTCTAATTTAATCTCTCTTATAGATTCACCAAATATATAAGGAATTAAATATTCTTTTTTACCTTTCACAACCAAAACATCATTTGAACCAGTTTCTATTATATCACTTACGATGCCAATTTTACTTGAATTATTTAAATACACATCTAATCCTATTAAATCTTTCCAATAAAATTCACCGCTATTCAAAGCTTCAAGTTGGGAATCTTCTATATATAAGTTTTGACCAATGAACTCTTCTGTATCTTCTCTATTATTAAAGTTTTTAAATTTTAGCTTTACTGTTTTTTCTATTAAAAACTTTTCTACTTCAAGACAAATATAATGATCATCTTTTAATAAGAAAAAGTAATTATAATTAGAAAGTTTTTCTTTGGTTTCAGAATATGAATAAACTTTAAGCCAACCATTTAGTCCTTGGTGAGCTTGAATTTTTGCAATGAGAATTTTTGTGGAATCTAGCAATTTACACTAGTCTTGCTTTAATAATTTAGCAACTCTGTCAGATGTCTGTGCTCCAACCGATAGCCAATAATCAATCCTTTCTTGATTAAGACGTAGTTTAATTTCTTGCCCAGTTGCCATCGGATTAAAAAAACCGAGTCTCTCAATATAACCACTTCCTCTTCTTTTTCTAGAATCAGTTGCAACTACATGATAAAAAGGCTTCTTCTTTGCACCACCTCTTGATAATCTTATTTTTACCATATTTATTTTTACTTAATATTAAAAAAAAGCTATTCTACTTTAAATGTTTGAATATGTATAGTTTATGAGATATTTAATTATAATAATAATAATTTTATCGTTTATGTTCTTTACCAACCCGTCAGAGAGGGATTTTAGTTCTTTTCTTGCCACATACGTGAACAAAGAAATGGCTAAAAAGGGTGAATCAGCAGAAATCAGAAACTTTTCAGGTGGTATAGTAGGTTTATTCGCTGAAAAAACTGTTGAAAGAACTGACCTTATCTTTGCATCATATTATCATTTAGATATGTCAAGATTGCGAGATTTTGGATCTGATATTAAAGATATAAATATGATTGGGGTTTTTGGAACATTTTTACCTATATCAAATTAAACAATACTAAGATTTTATT
>CEOC01169775.1_pt1 | contig 10408 bp, 10 predicted proteins | sample 356191 | NCBI WGS metagenome assembly CEOC01 (sample SAMEA2619952, study PRJEB7988) | marine metagenome | biome: marine biome (ENVO:00000447); feature: deep chlorophyll maximum layer (ENVO:xxxxxxxx); material: "saline water (ENVO:00002010), including plankton (ENVO:xxxxxxxx)" | depth 17 m
TTTGCTGAACAACAACGCCAACAACAGTTAGGTACTATCGGTGGCTTGTTTGGTTTAGCAGGCGGTGTAGCACAACAACAGTTTGCACCTTATCAGATTGCCCTAGAAACTGTACCTACTCTACAAGAAATTTATGGTGCTCCTCAAGAGCCTCTATTCCAAGAAGGTATGTTTGAGAAACAACTAGAAGCAACCAGACAAGCAAACAAAGCTCAACAATCTTCTGATCTTTTCGGTATGTTGCTGGGTAATATCTTTTCATAATAGGAGATTTTAAAATGGCTTTATTTAGAGGCGGCCCACGCTCAAATATAACACAAGTAGTTTCTCCTATGTATCAAGGCATCATACAGGCAGAGAAACAAAAAGGACAAGCTGTACGAGAAGCTATGGGAGCTTTTGGTAAGGCTATTGATCCTAAGACGATAGGTATGCGTAAGTTCAAAGAAGAGTTTGCGAATGCTGATTGGACTAATCCAGAAACCTACTTTTCAGCTTCTAAGTTTTTGTCTGAGTTTGACCCTACTGCGGCTATAGATATGTCTAATAGAGGTATGCAGCTACGAGCAGCAACAGCACCTAAGCGTGATATGCAGATTGTTGAAGAGTATGATCCAGCAACAGGTCAAATGGTACAAACAGTTGTAAACTTAGCTACTGTAGCTGAAGGTACTACATTCGGAGCTGCTAAAGCCCCTGAGAGTAAAACTGATAAGCCTAGTACTCTTTCAACACAAGTATCAGAAGCATTTGGCTTTGATGCTGGTACTCCTGAACATCAAGAAGAAATGCAAAAACTCTTAGCAAGAAAAGGTACTGTCAAAACCCTACCTTCAGCAGCACAACAAATAGGCGAAATTCGAAAACAAGTTACATCTAATCCTACTTATAAAGCAGCAATGGAACGTAGGATTAAAGTAGAAACTGCACAGAAATTAGTTCCAGAAGTAAAAGCAGGAAACGAATCAGCAGTTCCTTTATTAGAACGTACAGTTTCTGAAATATATAACGCAGACTCAAGAGCTGCTTCTGAAATTGATCGTCTAGTAAAACGTAAGTCTTGGTCTACTGCTTTCCAAGATTGGTTAGCTGGAGGTTTTCAAGGAACACTATCAAACGCTACGATAGAAGACTTAGATAAAATGATTGAGATTATGGATCAAGCAACTGCTAAATCTGTTAATGACATAATAGACCTTGAAAATTTATTATATAAGGACATAGAAGGTTTAGACAACGCCATTGTTGCTCGTACTCTAGATCGTTTCCGTATTGTTACTGAAGGAGAAGGAGCGGATTTTGGAGATATTACACAAGGGCGTGTAGAAGCTGCTAGTCAGCCAACACAAGCCTTAGAGGATGGAATCTACTCAGATGGTAAGGGCGGTCGTTTGGAAGTAATAAACGGGGTGGCATATGAGCTTTGATTGGAGTAGCGCACGTAAGATAGAAGGCGACAACGCAGTACAACAAGACGATATGCCTACTATAGAAGGTTCTTTTGATTGGGGCAGCTCTGTTCGTCTTCCAAAGGTTGCCGTATCAGAAAGTACCCGTGAACTAATTGAAGATCAGTTTAAGCAAGGGCTTGTAGATTTAGCTGTTGGTGTTGTTCCTGATCCATTAATGAACTTTGTTCAAGGACAAGCATTTGATCCTTCTATAGCTGTAGGTACACCTGAAGCACAAGTAATTGACGAAAGAGTAAGGGCTTCGGTTGCAGATACTTTAGGTCTAGAAATTAAAAACATCCAGCCAACTAATATCGGTGAGAAAGTAATAGCTAATATTGCAAGAGCTGGTGCTGACCCGTTAAGTTATCTTGGCGGTGCTGGCCCTAAGATCGTTAAACCCTTTTTAGCTGCTGCTGAATCTGCTGTAACTACAGGTACTGGTACTTTTACTGGCGAACTAACTGCGGAAGGAGTTAAAGCGTTTGGTGCTGAGGACGGAGATATTGCTACTGAAGCTGCAAGAATGACGGGAGCAGTCTTAGGAGGATTCGCCCCTGCTGCTTCTGTAGTGAGTATGGGTAAAGCTACTGGTGCAGGAATAAGAGCTGGCTTCGATATTAAAGATAAAAGTAAAGACGTAGGCAAGGCAATAGATGAAGGCGAGACCTATATAGCATCTAAGCAAGTAGCTGACTTAATTAATAATGCTATAAAAACAGACCCTTCCTTCGAAGGAAAAATAGGTCATATAGAAGCTGTATTAAAAGATTTTCCTGAATTAAATATTGGCCCTTGGGTTGCAATGACTGAAAACCCTATTTTACGTCAGAACTTTATTCACCTTTTACGTAATCCTACATTTCGTTCACAGATAAAGACTGAAATTGATGAAGCACAGGCATTAATTAAAAATAGACAGGATCAATTATTTAGAGAAGGTGGTTATGAGGCTGAACGTAAGCTATCAGAAGGTTTACAACAAGGCTATGAAACTGCAAGTGAAAAACTTAAAAACTTAGATAAGGCACTACAAGCTGCCGCGTCTCCTGCTGATCCTTCTAAAGTACGTACTCCTGAACAATTAGGCAACATAGTACAAAACCTAGTTCAGCGTAAAAAGGCAGCAGTTCAGAAAGAGATGTCTCCTTTATATACTAAACTATTTAAAGACGCTGAAGCAGAAGGTGTTCAATTTTCTTCAACCAGTGTAGAGACTATTCATAAGTTTGCTCAAGACGAAGTAAACGAACTGTTCGGAGTAATGCCTACTGAATATCGTCAAATAATTAATAAATGGAAACCTAAGCCTCAACGTGGTGATGATGGCAAAATAATTAAAGACGAAGAAGGTAAGCCAGTATTAGAATATGAACCAGCTTCAATACGACAGCTAGATTCTTTAAAGAAAGCTATAAATCAAGGTCTGCGTAACCCTAACATAAAAGGGGACAGTAGAGCTCGCTTAGATAACTTAAAGTCAGTATTAGATGGAGAGATCAAAGCTATGGGCGATTTTGGTCTTGCATATAAAGGTTTAGATTTTGAATACTGGTCTCGTTTGGGTATTCCTTTAAACAAGCAAGGCATCAAAGAAATATCTACTAAGAAGTTTGCAGACCAAATAGCGCCTCTATTATCTAGACCACAACAAGCCCGTGAGTTTTTATCTATGGTAGGGGATATGGGTCGTCCTGTAATAGCACAATCAATTCTTACTAACCTAAGTAAGTCTGCTTATGATGTAAAAACAGGAGAGCTGGACATCAATATAGTAGAGCGTTTCCGTACTGACCCTAGAAATCGTGATATTATTGAAATGGCAGGAATGACTGATACTTTTTCTGATCTTGTTAAGACAATACGTCATTTAGACGAACAGAGAGCATCATTGTCTACTCGTTACATTGCAACAAGTGCAGGATACACTAAAGAACTGTATGGTCGATTACATGAATCAGGAATAGATGGTGTTATTAATGACATCCTTAAAAGCCCAGCAGCAACTGAACGTCATTTAAAATTTATAAAGGAACTAAGCCCAGACAGTCAAGAGATGGTACTGACAGGTCTCAAAGCTGAAATGTCTCGTAAAGCTATCAACTCTGGTAAAGGATCGTTACAGTACATTAAGGAAAATCAACGTGCTTTTGACAGCGTTTTTGGTAAAGGGATGTATGATGATCTTAAATCACTAGCTGATATGCAAGATATTATAGGTGAGATTAAAATAGATCAGATTAGCTTGGCATCAAAAAACGTTAAACTAGAAGATCTTTTAGAGAAGAAAACAAACGTTTCTTTAAATCAACTAAACAGTCTTTTACGTGACAGAATTATGTCTCCGCAGCAGAAAATATTTGTTTTTCTTAACAAAATGAACGTTGGTAGAATAGCCAAAAAAGAAGAGCAAATGATTATTGAATTATTCACTAAAGAAGGTGCTCTATCTGAAATAAAAAGAACAGCAGATGCACTTAAATTAGATGTTAATAAGCCTGAAGCCTTAAGAGCTTTTGCTAATTCAGTAAATAAGACTATATCTAGAGGTTCTTACATGGGTATGGAAGCAGCAGAAGAAGAAACCAAGCGTCAAGAAACGATGAAAGTCTTAGGAGATTAAGTAATGGGTATGTTTGAGTTTATGGCGAATGCCTATGACAGCGTACAGGAAGAAATGAGTGGTCTCATGGATACTATACGTAACGCTGACAAGAAGAGTTTTGAATATATTCAGGACTTAGTTAGTGACGCTCGTCAACTTGCTGGAAGTGAGAGGTTTGTTGAGGACAGGCCAGACACTACTTTTCTAGATCAGTTCTTAGAGCCTGAGCTAGATATAATGACTGATTCTGTTACAGGAGAGCCTATCGTAGATGGCATGGAAATTGCCCAAGAAGAGCAAGTAACTGAGGAAGCAGTACAGGAAGAAGAAACTGTAGCTGAAGAGCCTACCTCTACAGATATGAGAGGACAGTCTCAAGTTAGAGGTATTAGAAATAACAATCCTCTAAACATAGAAAAAGGGGCAAATTGGGACGGGTTAGCTGATACGCAGTTAGATGAAAGGTTTGTTACCTTTAAAGACACTGAGCATGGTATAAGGGCAGCAGCTCGTATACTGAATACTTATCGTGAAGATTACGGTATAGATACAATAAGCGGTATTATTAATAGATGGGCTCCTCCAAAAGACAATAAGGATACAGTAAAATATATAAACAACGTATCAGAGTGGACAGGAATCGATCAGAATAGAAAAATCGTAGCTGGAAACAACGAAACAACAAAGAGTATTTTAAAAGCTATGGCTCGTCAAGAGAATGGTAAAGACGCAGCTAATGAAATAGATGATAGTGTTTATGATAGGGCTCTAGAAATAGCGTTTCCTGAGTAAACATAAAAGTAAACAAAAAGCCCCAAAGGTCAATCCAACGGGGCTTTATTTTATCCTAACTCTTTAGCCATATCGTATAAGTCCGGTGGTGGTAGAGCCAGACCATGAATGATCCAGTATGCCATCACTAGACAACCGATTAGCAAGAGCCAATCACTAAAACGTAACTTCACAAGCACCACCAGCACAAGCAGCTTCGCCCGACAGGTCTGTGTTATCTTGAGTTTCAACAACTTTGGTTAGGTCAATGTCATTGAGACTAGCCTCTAACATCTTGAAGCGTTCTTCTGTGATGTCTTCGAAAGGTGCTTGAATGTAAGTACCACCATCATACGGCAATACTGAGATACCATTAAAGTTATTTCGGTTCTTCCACATCCACTCGCCACACAGTTCCCATTCATCATCTTTCAAGGAAATAGTACAAGACACGTTATGGGTGTTCTGGCCTTCTCTGTGCCCCGTAGCGACCCATTCAGTATTAAAACGTCCTACCCTATTAAGCAAGTCCAAAGGACTCTCTGTACGTAAGATAGAGCCTTCTGGGGCTTTCTGTGGTATTTCGATAACAGCTTGTGCGTCTGGATTAAAGTACTCGTCTTCAACCAATTCTGGATGATTCTCTACTAGATAACCATACAATGCTTCGTTCTTGCCTACACGCTGTCTACGAATATAGTAGTCATTGTGCCAAGCATGAATACCACTAGACGTACCTAAAACACAACTAGAAGTACCTGATGGTTTTACTGTAGTGCATCGGGAAGACTTGTTAATACCAATTAGTTCAGCTACACGCTCATTCTCTTTCAAGACCTCATTAGCGGCTTCTTCTAAGTCATACTGTAGGATAGTACCACTACCGATACCTGTCTGACCTACACCAATCAAAGCATCACGCTCTGTAGTCTCACGCCAAATGTCACGTAAGTAATGGAAGTCTGTGTAACCAGCTTGTAATGTACCAATAAGAGCAGCAGCACGACTACGTTCATTTAAGTCTTCTTGAGATGAAATATCTGACACATTTAGTTCACATAAGTTGCAAAATTGAAAGGGGCGTAGTGCGATCTCACAGCACGGGTTCGAGCCCCAATCCTTATCATTACTGAAGTAAACCCCGGGTTCTCCACTGCCCGAAAGCTCAACACGTTTCCATAACTTCTCAAAGTCTTGTTTAGTTGCTCGGTGACGTAGGATAACAGCAGAGTTATTTGCTCGGCCTCGCTGTGGATTCTCTTCCCACCAGTTGCCGGCTTTACAACCTAACATTGAATTGTCGTCCATGCTGAACAGAGAGATAAGAGCTGCCCTACGGATACCACCAGCTAACACTGCATCAGCAATATAGCACATCATATCGTGTACTTCTAAGGTGGTTAGCTGACGACCTACAGCGTTGTCTAAGACGCTTCGTAGGTTGTGTATGCAGTCTTTAAGCGGCTGAGGGCCGGGGGCTTTGCCGCCTGAGGTAATCAACAGAGCACCTTTAGGACGTATATCCCGATAGTCAAACTCTACATTCATAAGGCCATTAAAGTATGCTTCCATAAGCACCTTAACTGCATCTGCCCATCCCTCAATGTTGTCAGACACTAAGAATCTACGCTTACGTTTCTTAACGCCACGTACTTCTGGTAGATTACGTACATGATGGCGTTGTACTGAGTAACCTACGCCTGTACCGCCTAACAATAAGAACATTGTCTCGCTAAATGCTTCTATGGCATCAACAGGTAGGTAAGCACAATTAAAAATACGATTAGGGGCAAGCTCAATAGGAGCACCACCAAATTGTAGAGAACGCATACTCGGCAGAACTCTTTTAGCGTAGACATGGGTATAAGCCTCTTCTATCTCCTTTGCTATCTTAGGGTATTTGCGTAAGTGCATTTCTTTGTTACGAGTAACCAACTCTTCCCAAGTCTCCCTACGCTGTACTTCAGGAATGTACTTAGCGTACTTGCTGAATACAGTTATGTTAGACAGGATTTCGTTACTTGTTTCCACTATTATCTCCTTCTAGTTCGATCAACAGATCGATATAATGTTTGATTTTTTCTAGGTCTTGTATTCCGTTTTTGTCTCTCCAACGGGAGATGTATTTTACTACATTTCCTTCAATAAAACCTAGATTATTAGCGTGTATATATTGTATAGGTTGTATCTCACCTTTACTGTAGTGACTACCACCTATTTGCTGATCTAAAGCACTATAGTACTTATTCCAGTTATCGTCTAAGCTCATCGTCAAAAGCTCCTTTATCTATAGATATTTCTAACTTATCGTCAAACCTATCACAAATATCTTGAGTACTTATTTCCAATATCTCACATAGTAGGTCTGGATCGTAGAACTCTACTATGTACTCCACTAATTCTTCTATTGTCCTAGACATAATCTTTACTCCATTTTTTTAATTCTTTTAGTTGGTCAGAGCCGAACCACTTTATACCTTCTTTTTCGCACCAGCCAGCGTTAGTTAGTTTAGAACCTTTACGTAGTTTTTGATGAGGTTTAGACCAAACAAAGACAAGTGTTTTACCTTCTTCTTGTAGCTGTTTGTGTATCGCTTTGTACTTAGCTGTGTCACCACTACGAAAGAACCCTTTTATTTCAATGTATACGTTTCCCTTAATGAAATCGGGAGTATAAGTCTTAGGTATCGTATAACTAAACCTCTCTGACTCATACTCCCAACCCTTAAGACCCTTTGCTACTTCAGCTTCCAGCTTGCTTCTGTACTTTGGCATCTTTCTTCTTTGTCTCCTTCTTGGTTAAGGCTTGACACATTACTCCAGTGCTTCCGACAAAAGGGCTGCCATGTAACTCCCAGCCATCATCTAGAAGCCCTTGAACTAGTTCTTCAAAACGCTCTGGTCGGTTTGATTGGATTACGCTGTATAACATCTATTTAATCTCCAGTACTTTTGGTTCGTTCCATATTTCCGTAAAGTAACGTGGGCCGTTACTGTATAAGAAAGTTCTTAGTTTAGGGTAACAAGCCTTTTTATAACCACAGTAAGAACAGCCTGTAGGTAGTTTCATGTTACCACTTTTACCATCGGGAACAGGATCATAACAGGGCTCAGGCATAGTGTCTGAATTGACGACAGCCTTGAGGTGTTCTATGCGATCCTGTATTTTTTCTCCTTTGTCCAAGTCTATCATAGACAGTGTTAGGTGTCCATGTTGCTTGTCCATAGCCAGCCAGCCACCTTCTTGTGCATCTAGTGCTGCTCCGTAGCCTTTTAGCTGGTCTACATATCCGAAAGGGTCGTCAAACTCTACTGTATCGTCTTTGAACTTTTTAAATCCAAATGTAGATACACTCTTAACATCTATCAACGTACCATCTATACAGCAGTCCATAGACCCTTTAACTCCGTTTATCTCCACACGTTCTTGTTCGTGTGTTACTGTGTGTCCTGAAAGACGCACTAGTAGCAACACTAGCTCTTCTATTATGTGTCCGTACAAGAACTTTATAAGTGTAGAGGGCTGTAGTTCTTCGGATTCCGTAGATTGTGCCTTATGCCATATCTGCCTATCTGGTTTACCAATAGCTGACATACGTAAGGCTTTGTCGTCTTTTCTCTCTTCAAAGATACGACTAAATACTAACTCATCCATGTTCTTGCTAAACGTCTGAAAAGCAGAATCTACATCTACACCTTCAGCAGCTTTGCCAGTGCGTATGAGTTCATAAATATCTTCTACTACTGTATCAACTGTCTTGTTCATAACATCCTCTATGTTTAATGTGTTTCAGACCAATCAGTGCCTATCTTGTATTCTCCGTCTAACGGGCACTTCATGTTTAACTGAACTCCTGCTTCTATTATAGCATTTACAGCCAGCTTTCCAAACTCATCAGCGTGTTCTTCCGCTACCTCTGTTTGGAATTCGTCATGTATATTACCAACAAACTTATAATCAAGATTTCTCTCTTTGGCTTGTTGATCAAGAATGACTAATGCTTTCTTCATAACTATCGATCCTGCCGACTGCAAGAGATAATTTAATGCGCTATAATCTTCTTTTATCCATACCTTTCTTCGGTCTAGACCTTTTATGTAGCCTCTTCCAGCAGCTTTGATAACTTGCTCACGTAGGCGTTTAAGAGCTGGTATAGCGTCCAAGAACTTCTTCTTTAGTCGCTTACCTTCTTTAGCTGTACCACCTACTATCTCACCTATCTTTGCATCACCAGCTCCGTACAGAAATCCATAGATGAAAACTTTTGCTTGCGACCTGTCAGGTAATCCAGCAGCTATCTGATTAGCTGTGTGAATGTCTCCGTTTATAACCTCATTAGTGTATGCTTCGTCATTCATATAACTAGCAAGCATACGTAGTTCTAAACCAGAAGCATCACAACCAACTAACTTATATCCTTTCGGTACTGTCCAACACTGTCTACATTCCTTGCCATAGGGACTATACGATGCAGGCACTTGAGCCAGATTAGGGCTGCTATGTGACATACGATTTGTCTGTGCTCCTATGGGATTGACGTAACCATGTACTCGTCCGTCATTTTCAACAGCTTCTACCCAGCTCTGTACTTGAGCAATACGCTTTTGTACAAGTAGGTATTGAGCTATCAACTGTGCTTCAGGAATTTCTACAGATTCTAGAACTTTCTCATCAACTTTTGGTAGTCCAGTTTGAGTAAACTCTTTTGGCTGCCATCCGTAGTGCATGAGATAACGTCCTATCTGTTGTCTAGAGCCTAAGTTAAATTCAGGATACTCAGTTCTTCCGTAAGAGCCTGCCTTATTGTAGTGATAGCCAGCTTCCTCATGTCGTAATAACACAGCAGCTTTTGTACCATCTTTCTTATAAGGGTTCTTAGGATAGTTCTTTTCTACCCAAATCGGTAACGGAGTAAAGCGTTCATGTACTTTGTCCTCCAGCTCCATCTTCTTTTCTTTCAGCTCTGCTAACAGGTCTAGTGCTCTGTACTCATCAAGTAACCAACCAGTACGTGACTGCTCGTTAATGATCTTATGTACGTCCATCTCTAACTGTATAGATTCCTCAGAAAATCCGTCAGACTCTATCATCAGTTTCTTGTAGGTCTTAATATTGACCTGTACATCACGCTCACAGTATTCCAGCATCTCATCTGTAAACTGTGTGAAGTCAGTGTGGTCTCCTTTAGGATAGCCTAAACGCTGTCCCCATGCTGCCAGACTGTGACCTCCGTCCCGTACAGGATTAAACAAACGAGAAAGGACTAATGTGTCAGTCAGTTTGATATTACTAAAGTCTAAGTCTAGTAGTCTCTCAAGAACAGGAATGTCATATCCTAAGATATTATGCCCTATAATCTCTTGAACACCATCTAAGTTAAACTGATTAATCATATCTGGAGTGTATGACTTTAATTGACCACTATCTACATCAGCAGTGACAATACAGAATATTTTATCGGGATTTAAACCATTGGCTTCAATATCTAATATTATTCTAGAACTCACTTTCTTCCACCTCTTTTAATGCAGGAGCTATACCCCTCTCTAAACGTGACGTTTCTTGATTGTAATACAGCCA
>CEOC01036570.1_pt1 | contig 10407 bp, 15 predicted proteins | sample 356191 | NCBI WGS metagenome assembly CEOC01 (sample SAMEA2619952, study PRJEB7988) | marine metagenome | biome: marine biome (ENVO:00000447); feature: deep chlorophyll maximum layer (ENVO:xxxxxxxx); material: "saline water (ENVO:00002010), including plankton (ENVO:xxxxxxxx)" | depth 17 m
GATTTTTTTCATTTTGAGTAAATTTAAATTATGATTAACTTATGTATCCTTTAGCATAGATCTCGTAAGAACCTGGATCTAATGTGATATCAACTGATGTATCTCCATTTTGTACCAATACTTCTGAGACAGATGCGAATGATTGAGTGTTTGTATTAACAACTTTATAGCTCCAATAATCATAGTTTCCTACTAGGGTGGCATTGATAGTTAATACGTTACTAGAAAGAGAGGCTGTGGCAGAAAACTTTGAAGAATGTGTGTCGTTGAAGCCTTTTTTTACATTTGTTCCGTATAGAAAATCTTTAGATTTTTTAAGAGTTCCTGCGTTAACAGCTCTTTGCAAGACACGGTCAACGGAATAATCTAAAGTTACTGAAATATTTTTAAACATAGAACTCATATTCTCAACAGTAGAGGTGTCCCATCCTGCGTCGCTATCGGAATCTGGCCCAGATAAATCTTGATTAAAAATTGACCCCTCGAACATTGATCCCATGTTTGTTATAGAGTATGTTTTACTGCTATCTTTTTTAAACCATTTAATAAGCGGTTTATTAAAAGCTTTGGAATTTTTGAACATTGAATTTACATTTTGTACAGATACCATATTCCAATTTCTAATATGTTTATTAAATGCTTCTGAACCCTCAAACATAGAACTTGCATCAACCAAGGCGTAGTTAGTTGATTGATCTGAAAACCATGCTTGAATGTCCTTATTGAAGACCTTTGTATTCTTGAACATCGAAGATGTATTTTCGACCGTAGTCATGTCCCAATTAGCGAGATTTCCTGCGTTGAACGCTTCCGCCCCTTCGAACATAGAGCTAGTATTTTTTAAAGCGTAAGATATATTATCATCTTTTTGGAACAATGTGTTCAACGGAAGGTTAAAGACCTTTGTATCCTTAAACATGGTAGAGGCATCTTCAACGGTAGATACATCCCAATTCCATAAAGTTTTATTAAACTTTTCTGCACCCTCAAACATTGAGCTCATGTTTGTCACTTTGTAGGAAATTAAGGCATCTTTTTTAAATAAGCTATTAACATTTCGATTAAAAACCTTTGTATTCTTAAACATTGAAGATGTATTTTCGACTACGGTCATATCCCAGCTACTAATGTCTCCATCAAAAAGATCTGTGCCCTCAAACATTGAGCTAACATTTTTCAATGCATATGTTTTGCTGCTATCTTTTTTAAATAAATGGTAGAGACCATTTTGTATTACAGAATTATTTTTAAACATTGATGAGGCGTCCTCAATAGTTGTTGCATCCCAAGTTTGTATGCTACTATTGAAAGAGTTCGCTCCTTCAAACATCGAGCTGACATCTGTAATGGAGTTTGAGTCGCTGCTATCAAACCATGAGCCCATATAGCGGTTATAATCTTCAGCATTCTTAAACATTGCGGAGGCATTCTCAACTGTAGTCATGTCCCAAGTTGACACGGACTGATTGTATGCATTCGCACCTTCAAACATAGAACTGCAAGTAGTTAGTTGATAAGAAGTTCCATTACTTTTTTCAAGGAACGGTCTAATCCAGCCATTGAAGGCGGTTGCGTTTTTAAACATTGATGAAGCGTCTGTTACTGTAGTCATGTCCCACTTCCATAGGTTTTGATTGAAGAGCTCGGCTCCCTCAAACATAGATGCTAGCCCTGTAATTGCATAGGAAACGCTTGTATCTGATTTAAAAAAAGTATGGACGCTTGCGTCATTAAATTTCTTAGCGTTCTTGAACATCAAAGATGCGTTTTCAACTGTGGTCATATCCCAATTCCAGAGAGGTTTATTGAATTCTTCTGCCCCCTCAAACATTGAACTTGTATTTTTTAGGGCGTATGTTGTTGCTGAATCTTTTTCGAATAAAGGCTTAACATGTTGATTGAATGCCGTTGTATCTTTAAACATTAATGATGCATCCTCTACCTTCGCAAGATCCCAGCTATAAATATACGCGTTAAAAGCTGAACCTTCAAACATGCCTCTTGTACTTACAACTTCTGACATATCCCATTGATTCAGTTTCCATAATTTACTCGGAGAATAAGATGAGTTCTTAAATGTTTTTTGGCAACTAGTAATGCTTTCTGGCGTAAAATTTATCTCTGTTAGGGAAGAACAGTCTTCGAAAGTTTTATCCATTAACATGGTCGCACTTCCATTAGAGCTTAAGACAATTGATGAGGAAGGAGCATCTGAAAGCAAAGCGGATGCCCCGTTTTGTATTTTTGTCAAATTAGTGAAACCTTTAAAGTCGCCCTGCCCATGTATATAGAAATTAGACGTATCCTCTATTTCTATAATTTTTGAAAGAGAGGCTTTTGCTAAAGATTCAGAAATATTTTCTGCTACGCCATTTGACTGCTGAGATTGCTGACAAAATGCCAACTTTTCTTCTCCAGAGCTTCCAAAGCCTCCAGAAATAGTTATTGTATAATTACCTGCAGAAAGGTAGCTGTGCCTAAAAATATTTGCAATTACATTGGACGATCCATCTTTCACTTGTGTGATATTGGGGTCACTCAAGGAGGAAAAGGACTCTGTTGTTGAATCTCCCCAGTCGATAGTTATGTTGACTGTTGATGTATTAAAAAAACTCGCTGGGCATATTGGCAGCCCAATATAGGAAGTGTTGGCTGTTTTGATCTTCATGTAATATATATACACGAAGACTGCCTTGAAAATAAATTATTTAAGCCTCACCAAAGGTCTTAACCAACCGCTTCCATTGTGCAATTCCGCCGTATCTTTTGGGGGGTCTAGCGATAAATTAAATTCTTTCGCAACCAAAATAATATCTTGCTTGGACATAGGTAATCTTTCGCCGTTTACCCAGATTACATAAGGGTGTGTTATGTGAAAAGGGTGTGGCGCGGGATTAATTTGTATTTCATTAATTGGTTCTTGAATATACTTGCTTATAGTACTATTGTTGCTTTTTGTTGCGTTACAACCATAGAATAGCACGCTAATTGATAGTATTATTATATTTTTCATCATAAATTTCAGATAGTTGTTTTATGGCTTTCTCGAAAATTTCAGGATGGTTTTCCTTGCACCACTCTAAAACCCATTCGTTTTTATAAACTTGTATCCATTCTTCTTTGGAAATATCTAATGTATAGTGGTTCATTTGTATATTCTTTCTCTATTGCAGGGATGATTTTCCATTTCTCTTAAAGCTTGACGCAGAATATCTTTCTGCGATAAGATTCTTAATTTTATTTCTGGGTCAGAAGTTTTCTTGCATCGTTTTTCTAATTGCTCCAAGTATCCACGAATAATTGAGCGATCAAACTGACCTTTGTAGCTCCATCCAAGATCAAATCCACGATTTAAGCCCTTCTGGTGCGCTTCTTCGAATTGATTTTCTATCCCATCTTCAAACATGACTATATTGTATCTCATAACTTTGAGATTGTCAAGCCTAAATGAATAATAGTGTATATATTAGTATGCTAACAGGAAAAGAGCGTCAAATGGTGCTTGATTATTTGTATCAAGAGTGTGTGGCTGCTTCGCATGTCCATTCTGAAATATTAAAAAGAACAGGGTGCATGTTAGAAGCTAAAATGAAGTACGAAAACATGGCAACAAAAGAAAGTGTTGAAATTTATAATAAATTACTCGAGAAAGAAATAAAAAAATATTTAATTAATAATCTAAAACATTCTTTAGTCTTGCACTGGGTAAATGGAACCCCCGAAAAAAGACAAATAAGAATCAGGGAATATGTAAATACTCAATTCCAATCATTGTCTAAAGCGGAAAAGGTTGCAATATGCGGCAGATTAAACTTAAGGTATCTTGGCTAAATTTGAATTAAATAGCTATGGTCAATATATGTTTTGAATAAACTAGTCGGGTGCTGATTTATAAATTCATCAACTGCGAGCACTAATTCTTTATGGCTACCCTCGTAATAATCATGACCGCAAATAAGACCTTTGTGTTTAATTTTTGGCAGATACAATTCTAGCGTTTTTTTTACAAAGTCATAAGATTTATTACCATCAAGATAAAACAAATCAATTGTATCATTTTCAATTAAATGTGCAGCTTCCCAAGAAAAGGATTTAATACTTTCTATTTTTTTCCAAACATGATTTAGTCTTTTTTTGAAAATACTCTCCTTTTCCTCCTCTAGGGGGTCTATGCAGAAAAGTTTTTTTACTTCTTCAAAGGAAGAAAATACAAGCGCCGACTCTCCGTAATGACTTCCAATCTCTAGCCATGTTTGGTTTTTTGAAGGGTTTATGTTGAGAGCATCATTAACTAGTTGAATAAGCCCTGTTAGCTCAGCGCCCGAATGTTCGTCCCAGTAAGGGTTTAATCTATGGAGTTTATTTTTTGAATTCATATCCAAAATAGTCGATGTCTTTTGCGTATTTTTCTGCGATGATGTGTCTGGTTTCGTTGTCATAATATTCAGTATAATGTTTATGTTTATGAGTAGATTTGTTTCTGTGAGGCAACTGCTGTTTTGGTAAACCTATATTTTCGAAGATAAAATCTAAATCTTGTTGAGCGGTTTCTACTTTACCCACAAAATCGACTGCCACATCTTTAGATTCATCGCATTGCAGCCAGTTGTATTGTAGGTCTTGATTTTTAATACAATGCTCACGAAAGTTCATTGAGTCATGAAATAAGTAAAAATAATAAGATACTGATCTTGCCCACGGATTGCGCACAAAGCTAAATTTAAAATATTCATTTATATCCCAGCCATTTAATTTAAAAAAATCTTGAACATCATTAAACGAGGAGTGCTGATTAATCGTGTCGCAATTACCAAAAGAATTATAAGGCGGATTTTTTACTAAAAGATGGTCTTTATCACTGCATCTAGGTCTGAGGTCGTCGTCTAACGCATTAATTGCATTACATAAAGACAAAAAGACCGAACTTCCTGCAGCCTTTGGGATGTGAAAAAAAATAAATTTATGCTTATGTGATATAATCATTGTTCGAATATATGATAGAAGAGTCTTTCAACAAAGTGGCAGATTTCATTATTAGCTCCTATGTCTAATTCTTCATATAATTTAATATAAAAATTTTTATGATGCTTTAGTATGCTTTCTTTTTTTACACCAAATGTAACTCTATAAGAGCAGTCGCTAAAGTTTTGGGGAATATAACCTAATACTTGGTCGCAGAAATCTCTTAGGTTTTTGTATTTAGACTTTATGAAAGGGATGGAGTTCGCTGAGTTGCGAGGTTGGTATTGATTAACTGACAAATCTAGATCTAATCCATCTTTATGCAGTAAGCAGTATTCATTTGTATAACATTTCGCATCCAAAACTACTTTTTTATAAAAATCATACCTAAAATAGTCATTCCTTCCTGCGCCAGCAATAAATACATTATAATCTGCAAGGTTGTCATAGTTTTTAATTATGTAATCAATGTAAGCAAGTAAATCTTGACCGCTATTATGCTGCTTTACTATGCGAAGGTTTTTGATGTTTTTAATTTTGTCTGGAATTTCATTATTACATTTATTGTATAGAATAATGTTATTATAAATAGCTGGCAAATTATCATTGTAGATCCAAGACAAGTCTTCTTTGCAGTATGCGCTAATTAAATTTTTAGATTTCTCCATCTAATAAAAGAAATGAAATGATTGAAATTAATTTTAATTTTAAATCGAACTTGGACTGATCCTGGGGATAGTCAAATAGCAAATCAACATTGTCTTTCAATAATTCTTTAATGTTGTCCATGTCCCTCATCCAAAGATCCCCAACTAACGCATTTGAAACTGCTTGCCATGCTACTCGTTTTACGAACCATGATTGATTTAATCTACTAGGATCAACTATATGATTAACCACGCAATCTGGGGTATATAAGGCTAGATATTCTTCTCTAATCTCTCTTACTGCTTGATCTTCTTCTCCGCTAAGGAGCGTGCTTGTCCCGCCTTTGCGCCCTAAATGAGTTCCAAATCCATTAATCTTCTTAAGAGCGTCTAACCTAAAGCAAATATTCGCTCCAACCAACCAAATAGGTTTATCGTATTCATGCAAAAACACATCTCTATCTGAAAAATCTGCCATAGAAAGCTGCCCTAGCTGTTCGTCACTAAGCCAGCTAGGTCTTTCTGCGATTTGCCAGTCTGGAATAATTTTTCCTCCAACAACTCCTATCGAGGGGTTTTTAAATTTTTCAACCATATTGGAAATAAGATTTGAATCTAAAATGGTATCGTCATCTACAAAATAAATCAAATCCGATTTTGCTTCCCACATACATGCATTTCTTGCTCCAGATAAGCCATCTGTTATCATATTGATATAACTGCAATTACCTGCTTTCTGAGCTAATTCATACACTTTATCGTATTCTTTTTTAGATTTAGCTATTAAATCTGTTGGCGTATTGTCTAGTATAATTATATCATATTCTTCAACGCTTACTGACTGATGGAGTGCAGATAAAATACATTTATATAAAAGACTGTAATTATTGTATGTGCAGATGCATAAGGTGGTTGTTAGGTTCTTATTCCAATACTCAAATGAGGCAGAGTTGATTGACTTGGAAAGTTCATTGTAATTCATCAAGTGGTAAGGTTTTTCCTTATCATTATATATTGAGGACTCCTTTTCGGATGAATAGCATAAGTCTATGCACGGAAAAAAATTATAATCCAAAAGAGTTTCGGAAACATGCATTACGAATCTATCCGCTGGCGCAGTAATAGAGTCGATCTTGCGCCAAGAGTAATCCAAGTTTTCTTTTTTTAACTTTACTAAAGCGTCTGACGGATGCTTAATAAAGTCAAAAGGCGAGCAGTCTTCCAACAACGAGGCATCTTTAACGCAAGAAATTAATTTGCTCGCTCCGCTATTTTTTAACAAATAAGCTTCGAGCCCATCCCAACCTCTTGCTCCCAATTGTATCAATTCAAGAGATTCGTCTATTTCGGGGTTTGAAATTAAAAAATTAACTAAATCACTTATAACTATATCATCTTCCACTATAAGCGCGAAATCTAAATCTTCATCAATAATCTTTTTCCATGCAGAGTAATGGCTTAAAAAACACCCTGCTGCCCCAGAACTTTGTGAGAAATATAATTGATAAAAAATGCCAACCGGATCTATCTTCAGCCCGAAATCATCAAGGGCATTTAAGCTCTTGCGAGTGTCGATAGCATCTATTCTTTCAAGGCAATTTTTAATTTCATTTGGCAAAAGAGAAAACAAATTTTGCGCCTTGCTCCAAGGCTGAGGGTTATCTTCTAAATTTATAAAAAATACTTTAAAATTCATTAATTATGAATACACGAATAATTAGTTGTTTCTTTGCTCTTCCAAGGCTTTTAGGTATTCTGGCCAAAAAAAATAAAATGCGGGATGATCTTCGTTTTCTAATGCGGATTGCAGTTCTTTTTCGTAGATCATTGCCCAGTTCCTATTTTTTTCTAAAAAAAGCGTGTCTTTAGGGGTAAGTTCTTTTTTCTGAGAACATCCAAAAAGCAAAAGTAGAAATAATATGCGCACAAACAAAGTTACACGCTTACCATTGATATTTTTTCCAGATGCAAAAAGTATATAAAATTGATACAAATAAAATAGCTAGCATACTAAATAGTACACTTTTTTATCAGATCAATTGCTTCATCCGTGCCTTTCCATCCAAATGTCTCTGTATCTATATGCTTGTGATTGGATAATCTTTTATAGTTCGCGAAAAAGTTTTCGCATAATTTTAAGAATAAGTCGTCTATATCAGTTAGGGATTTATGGTTTCTGATGTGAGATTCAGGGATGGCGAGTACCTTATGGTCTACATCTCCATTGTCTATCATCGATAAATAACCAAGAGGTCTACATTTTACCACCACACCCCTATCAATCGGCATGCCATTGTATATAAGTACATCTAGTGGATCATTATCCTCCGCCATGGTTTGAGGAATAAAACCATAGCTAGAGGGATAAATCATCGGGCTAAGTAAGGCTCTATCATACAAAAAGTAACCATTAATATGGTCGTATTCGTATTTTACGTTTGTGCTTTTTGGTATTTCAACTACAGCATAAATGCTTTTAGGAAAATCTTCTGGTTGAGATATATTAAATAAATTTGAGGGCATAAAAAGATTGTTTCTACTCATTACACGCTATAATAACATCTCTTTTAACTCTTTTAAATACTTTTCTACATCTTTAATTTCTGCAAGAATCTTTTTATTATTGTTTTTGTTTGCTTTGTTAATTGTTTGCAATAATTCTACAGAAAGCTCAGATAATTCTTCCGCGCATTTTAAAAAAATGCGTAGTTGCTCTTCGGTTAGTTTCAGATTTAATAATTGTTTGGATTTATGCCATGGCACTCACAATAAGCTACAGAGTACCCCACATTAAAATTAAATCGCTCTATAAACATAATTAAGCCCATAATGATATAGGGTTCAAACTTTGAAAAACCGAAATTATTAAAAAGTAAGAATCCTATTATCAATAATGGACAAAACTTATTTAAGGAGTAATTTAAAATTGCTCCCCTCACGATGCGCGAGTGAGGGAAACAATCCTATCATGACGAAAAGAGCGAACTTCTTGACGACCAAAGCAAAAAGCTTTAAATCCAATATTGTTCCTTTCTTCGTCCTTATTCCCGAAGGACTCAGCGAGTTGAGGGCGACCAATTTCATAAGTCTTAACCTCGTCCTCTGCGTTCCTGTATACTACAAAATAGCGTTGATCTTCATTTTTCATAACTTTCTTTTTTAACTTTGATTTAATATTGAACATGCTAGTATTATCTCATATATTGACTTTAATGTCAAGACTTAATTTTAATTTCCTGTACTTCCAAATCCACCTTCTCCGCGATCAGTGTCAGAAAGCTCTTTTACTTCCTCTATCTCTACCCAAGGAAGCTTCATCAAAATTAATTGACCAACTTTATCTCCAATTACATATTCATTTTCTCCTAAAGCAGGAATACTCATTCGTAGTTTAATCTCTCCACGATATCCAGAGTCTATAACTCCAACAGAGTTCCGCAAAAAATGATCTGTTTTTGAAATACTTGATCTGGGGAAAAGCAAGCCAACGTAACCTTTGGGAATCTCCATTGCTAAGTCTGTCCCGTATTCGAAAAACTTACTTGTTCGAACCAGAGTTGTTGCCACTAAATCCATGCCCGCGTCTCCATCCTTAGCATAAAAAGGAATTTCTGCGCGCTCGTCTAATTTTTTAAATTTAATTTTTACTTTATTCTCACTTCTTTCCATGATATTGCTTTTTGTTGTACTAGTTGTTTAATTTGTCTTTGTCTTTGATTTAATTGTGCGTTGCCACTTTTTACTTCTATGAAAGTTATCTCATCATCTCCGAATGATATATAGTCAATAGGCTTTCCTAGAAAAGAACATTTCTCAGGATCGAATTCAAATTGATCCAAGAAAGGAGCTAAAGTCTCTGCTATATGACCAAGCCTAACCTCTCCACTTTTCTTTTGCGAAAGCACTTTCTTGCGAGCTTCAGTCTCGTTATAAAGCTTCTCCTGAAGTTCTTTTATCTGCTGTGACTGAAGGCTGCTTCTCTTTTCAAAATCTTCTCTGTCTCTTGGTATAGATATTTGTAATTCATTAATAATTTTTGTTAAATTATCTTCTCTATCTTTTGATTCTGCATTATGTTCGTTTAATTTTAACTTTAAAAATTCATTTTCATTTCTTAGATCATCTAATTCATAATTATCTTTTGGTTCTTTATTGTATATAAAATAACATAGTCCAGCTATGATAATAAGTAAAATACCTTCGATCATGAGGGATGATAAAATGAAATCAACAACTCTCTACTAAAATATTGGCTCTTTTTAGTAAATCTATACCCGCTGAATTTTTATATAATTCTTTGTAAACTACGCGGGAAATGTCAGCTTGTATAATTAGCTTGGCGCAGTCTATGCAAGGCGAGGCTGTCGTGTATAGTGTGCTTCCAATGCTCGACTGGGTTGATTTGGCGAGTTTAGTTATAGCATTGCTCTCTGCATGCAGAACCTCTGGTTTTGTCACTAGACCAGTAGAATCTAAATGTTCGCAATTATTATCAAAACCCTTTGGTGTGCCGTTGTAACCATCAGAGATAATCATTCCACCCCTAACGATTAAGCATCCAACTTTTTTTCTGTTGGCTTGAGATAAAGACGCCCAAGTTTGGGCCATTTTAATATATGCTCTATCTAGTTCAGGTTGACTCGCCATCAGGTTTCTTCCAAATCTGAAAGGATTTTAAGCTTTTAATGTCATCAACTTTAATCTGGGTGATTTCGTCTTTTTTGTCTGCCCGCTTATAGATTCTATACTTAGCTCTTTTAGCTAAGCCAACAAAAGGTAAGTCGTACCGAATTTTATT
>CEOC01111794.1_pt1 | contig 10366 bp, 10 predicted proteins | sample 356191 | NCBI WGS metagenome assembly CEOC01 (sample SAMEA2619952, study PRJEB7988) | marine metagenome | biome: marine biome (ENVO:00000447); feature: deep chlorophyll maximum layer (ENVO:xxxxxxxx); material: "saline water (ENVO:00002010), including plankton (ENVO:xxxxxxxx)" | depth 17 m
TTTTTAATCTATTAGGAGTAAGCCCTAACAAGTCAGCCATCTGCCGCGTGGCTTCTTCCTCTATCACACCACGCTTGGCATTATCTATACGTTTACTGTATTGCTTACTAACTGCCTCTAACGTTGAATAGATACGGCCTTCGTCGGGTATTTTTTCATCACCTTTTGATCCAACGGCTCTGAAGTCTGTCAGCATACCGTCTTTAATTGGCGCATCTAAATTTATATTGTCTAATACGTTTTGAACTGATTTATCAGCAATTGGGTGCGTATTACCTTTTTTAAATGCAGCTTCAGTTGCTTTGTTGTTTTCATCAAACTCAGGCCCAAAACCTAATGCTTCTAATTCCTCTGGACTATCAGCAGGGTTTTGCAAAAGAAGCGGTTCACCTTTTTCCTCATCTAATCTTTTTCTTACTTCATCAACAGCTTGCCGTAACTCTGGTGGAAACCCTTCTGGCTTGGTTTCCTGTTGAGTAGGATCAACTACCTCAACCTCACTGTCGCGCTGCTGTACTTCTTCTAAGAGTTTGTTTTTCTCAAATGCCTCTGGATCTGCATCTCTTGCAGCTTCAAGCTCTTCTAGTCGATCTAGCGCTTTATTAAATGTGTTGTCTTGTGGGCTAAGAGCGCGCCCAATAGTCCTGGTAATTTTACGGCCAACCTGATCACTTAACCCAGCTACTTCATATTCTTCGCTACTAGCATCAGTGGCATCATTAATACCTAAATCTAAAGACATTTGTCCTGGCAACACGTCTACGCCCGTCAAGGTTTTGGTCACGCCACCAGTGCCAGTTGCTTGCTGTGCTAATTCGTTAGGTGCTTGTGGATCTATTGCCATTGAGCCTCGCATAAAAAAAGGACGCCAGAGCGTCCTTCAATCAAACTATTTAATTTATTTATTTTTCTACCGTGTTAGCCGCTTTAAGACCATTACCTACAGCCTTAGCTACTGCTGGTGCAGCATCAACAGCTCCAACCATAGCTGGACCAGCTGCTGCTCCAACTCCTGTAGCTAACAAGTTCTGAGGTACATTAAATTCATCTTGCACTTCTGCTTCCATTGCCACGCCCTGGCGCAAGGCATTGTCAATAGAACCGTAAGCGCCACCCTCTATAGCAGCTATAACATAGGGGTTTTTAATTTTGCTTTTGACCGCTTCCATTATTGTTTTTTTGGTAGCTTGTTTTGCGCCAGCCCTTCCAACAAAAGCTAACCCTAGTGAACCTAATCCAGCAATAGTTGTTGGATCTGTTGCCAAACCATTGAATAGTCTTTTTGTGCCGTTCCAAGTAAAGTCTGGCAGCTGGTCATACATCTCCATCAACAAGTAAAAATTAAGCGCAGTTTCTTCATCCATGTTTCGCAAACGTGTATAATCTGCTGCCATTTTAGGAATGTTGTAATTAAACTGGCCTAGAAACTCGATGCCCCACTTCGCATACTCTTCATCAGTTTTTGGCGCTGGCATAATTTTTAAACCGACGCGCGTTGTATTACGACCAGCGTCTTTAAATTTATTATAAATATGCTTGCTTGATTTAGCCCATCGAGCGCCTTGATCTGTTGAAAGATCAACTAACTCATCTTCGCTTAGACCATCCGCGTCACTGGCCTTTTGCAAGGTATCGTTAGGAATATTGTTTTCAATAATATAACCAGGCTCAACACCCATCTTAAAAGCATCGTTTAGTCTTAACGCATACTTGCTATTATCCATTTTTAGCTTTTGGCGCGAGTTTACATAATCGACAAAAAAATCATCCATTATTGTTGATCCGTATTAATAGTGGCCAAATATTCTTGATACAAAATGTCTATAGTTTCTAAATCTAACATTTTTTGAACTTGCGAAATGTTGTTGTTTTGGTCTAACGCTTCTTTCGCCTGCATGATTAATTGTGGCGTTAATGCAAAATTAAAATTTGGGTTATTACCTACTGTTGGAAAATAAGTATCCATAAATTCTTTAGGCAAACCCAAGTAAGACAAATTTCGTGCTTGACTCGTTTCTATTTGTTCAAGGACAAGCTCAAAAGCTTCTTTAGGTGACATTTCACCACTTGATGCTAATTCGTAATACGTTTGAGCTGCGTCAAAATATCTTTCCTGTCTGTTCATGTCAGTTTCAAGAGTAATACCCGAAAGTTTTATACCTGCCTCATCAAAGCCAAATCTTTGATTTAAAAACCCTTTGTATACTGTAAGATCACGTTGATTTTTTTTACTTTGGTTTGTTCTTAAAGCGTCTTCTGAAGTATCCAACACCCTTAGAACAGTTTCTAAAGTAGACAGCTCCAAACTCATATCTTCAGCTAATGATAGAGCCTCTGTTTTAACTTCATCTATTCTTTCTTGGGTTACAGCGCTTCGTGCGTCATCCAACAATTGTATTGTTTTACCTCTGTCTTCTACAACTTCTTCCTCTTCTGTTAAGTGAGCAAGAACTGTGTTAGCTATTGATGTTCCTATTTCGCTGTCGTTAAGCTGTTGTCTAACTGTAGTCAAAGATGGTTTCTCACCGCCAGCTTTCCAATTTATAACGTTTGCTAATAGATCTCTTTCGTTTTGTTTAATGTCATCTTTTTTTTGTTTTGCAGCGGCAGCTGCTGCTGCTTTTTCATTCGCTTCTTTTTCATTGTCTATCGCAATAGCAAGGCTTAATGCTTGTGAAGCTAGATCCAAACTTTTAGAAGCAGATAAGTCTTTAAACTTTCCGTCCATTAAAGCTTCAACAAGGTTTTCTAATATTTTTTCGTTGTTACCTTGTTTTGCAGTTAATATTTTTGCGCGCACTTCTTGCGTTTGTATGTCTTCCCGTGAAGCTATTTCTAATTTTACAGCATCTGCTTGGCTAATTAAATTACGACTAGCCATGCCTTCGTATAATGAAGACTGAACTTTTATACCTTCTGCATTTACACCATACAGCTTTAATCTTGCCTCATTCACTTCGGTAGCGCTGCTAGCATCTGGCCCTAATGCAATTGTTCTTTTTAATGAGTTGGCTAATTCTATTTCACTAGCGTAGGCCTGGTCATATATACGTTTCTGTGCGTTTGCATTTACACGAATAGAATTGTTTGCCAGAGTTAAGTTACTGTTATTTTTAAATCGCTTTTGTACGACACTGTCATCAATACCTAGAGATATTTTATTAACAAGTTCGTTGGCCCTAGCCTTATAACTTTTAGGCCCATCACCCATGACTGTCGCTGGGTTCTCTTGCTCAACTTCGAGCTGCAATGAAGCTAGCTCTTCACCTAACATAACCTCAGCATTATTAAGTTCTGTTTTGCGCTTTTCACCGACTAGCTGCTCCAAAACAGAAAGAGCTTGCCTGTTTATTTCACCACCCAAATTTTGCAGCGCCACCATGTCTTGAGACAAACCGCTTGGGTTTGCGCGCACTGATAGCAATTGTGCGCCCTTATTAGTGCTTAATTGCGTCTGTGATCTGTACTCAGGAACTTTCATTATGCGAACGCCATTATTTTACCATAATTTGCTGCGCCAGAAAGTAATGACTGGCCAGCTCTCATCATACCAGCGCGCCTGGCTACTGTGCCATACATGCGTTGTAAGTTGCCTTCTAACTCTTGGTTTAGCGCTGACTCTTCTCTCGCTTGCTTACCAAGTTTAATATTATAAATATTGCTAGCGATTTCTTGATCTGCTTCACGCGCTGACGCAAGCTGCACGTCTAGTGCTGTTCCCGTATCTGCTACAATATTATTATAAGCAAATGCCATGCGCTGGGCGTCAGCAAAATCTTGATACTTCTTTTTAAATCGTTCAACTTTTGCCGTTTCAATAAACTCAACACGTTCAGCATTGATGCGTTCAGCTTCAGCATTACGATCATTTACAGCAGCATTATACTCATGGGCTTCTTGTTTTGCTTTGCCCTCTTGCATTGCGCCAACCGCTTGCACTGCCGAGCTAGCAGCGCTAGCCATTGCCATTAATTTAATTGGGTCCATTTAGCCACGCCACTCTTATATAATCTTCACCATTTTGACCGTAAGCTTTCATCAAGCCTTCTTCTTGAAAGCCCATGAATTTTGCAAAACGCAATGCTGTTGGCCAACTTGCTAAACACGCAGCTTGCACTCTTCTCAAGCCGTGTTCGTTCGCTACCTTTTCGTAGATCCCTGACTTTGCTAGTCGCAAAAATGATCTAGATTTTTTATTGAGCTGACTTGATCCAACAAACCAAGCTTCGCCCATGCCTTGCCACATTTCCGATATGCCAACACATGCAACTAAATGACCGTTGTCTATTACCGTGTAGCTCCACCCAGGGTGTTCTAGTTCCCCAGCGTACCGTTTTGCGTACAAGAATTTTTGTGTGCCATTTGATAAATCGCCATCAAGCAAGTCATCAAAATGTTCTTTTTTGTAATCTATAACCTTCATTCATCAAACGTTATTAAACGTGGGAACAAGCCTATCACTGTCATAGGCAACGGTTGATCTTGTTGTATAACTATGTGTGCGTCTTGATCGTAACCACCACGAAACTCTACTTCTTTGTCGCCATCAAATAACTCGATAGCTGATGTCATTGGGTCCGATGCGGATCTAAAAAAGATCGGATCTAATTCACTTTCTGACGTACCAACCTTTGCGCCTACCGTTCTAAAAAACCGTACTGTGACTTCGTGTATACGTTTTATTTTACCTTGCGCTGTTCCCTGGCGAGATCCAGCGTCCATACGCATTGTTTGTAATGTGCTAAGATAAGGCAATCCGACATGCACTTTTGAAGCCAGCAAATCAAGCGATACAGCCCCAGACGATACAACTTTATTATCATGAAACGCGCCATCAGCTAATATGCCAACGGTCTGCCCTTCGAGGTGACTTAGTCCTGATATAGAGTTTGCTGGTGAGCCGTTGTAAGTTAGCCCACTATCTAAAAATTTTGCATCTCTTACATTATCGCCAAAGTCTAAATTAGCCAAATATTCTACATATCTTTTTGTACTACTATTGATGGTACGCTTGACCACCATATAAAAATCATCTTCGTCAAGATCTCCAGGCACACATGCTACACTTTCTACAGCGGCCACGGCCTGATCTGTTGTGGCTAATCTCGTTGTGTCAGAACTTACAACGCTAAGAACACCGCCAGCTGACGGGCTAGTTTCTTCTATTGTCACAACATTTGCAGCTGGATTAGCCACTGTAAAATCAGCATGTGTATTTATAGCTGTGAAAATATTATCGGCTGTTGTGTTGTTATCTGTGTTTGGTCTAAATCCTGTCGTCGATGCTGGCGCAGATGATCCAGCAGCCTCAGATGTAAATGTAACTGTCGTGCCGTCTGACTTTGTAAATATCAATGTCGTGCCGACTGCTATGTTCGCATAGTCTGTAACCGTCACTGTGCAATTATCAGAATAGCCACCCAACACATGATTATGCCAGGCTACCACACCTTCCTCACGTCTATACGTCAGTGCAGCCATTTTGCCATTATCCAGGGCAAACCATAAAACGTTGTCAGGCTCTTGTTGGTAAGCAACCTCTTTGATACCACCTTCGGTAATATGCTCGGCCAAGAGCGTTATATCTGGTGCCTGGTAGCTATCAGAGCTTAGATCGAATACAAACTCACGCACTTTACGTTTAGCTCTTTGCGTAAAAAGCGTAGCATTACCAACCGATACTGGTTGCACGTTTGCTGATCCATAAGTGCCTTGTTTTAATATTTGCGTTGTGGTGGGCGTTAATGGCCCTTCTGTTGAGCTGGTAACCGTAAACTCACCACCTGACGTGCCGACTTGCAAATGCCGTCCAGGTTGTAAATATCTAACTTCGTTTGCGTTATCACTTGCTAATGTAAACGATAATGAATCTGCATCCGCTGTACCTATTGTAAAATTTTCAAAATCGCTGGACTTTGAAAAGTATAACGTGCGCGGTTGATTGGTTGTATTAGCAAAAATCAATCTTTGTTCGTGTAATGCAACGACGCCAGGATGACCTGTTGTTTCTGAAAAAGCTCCTAATCTAAAATTTTCGTCAGCAACTAAATCACCTGTAACAGTGTGACCAGATGCTGCTGCTTCTGTAGTTAAATCAGCGCCAGGCTCTAGTAACATTGTTGTAGATGTTACTTCAGCTATTAATACATTACTTATATTGTTGCTGGTAGATCCCGTAATGCTGATTTGCATACCAGCCTCAAAACCCTCATCCACAAATTTACCAGCTGTATCTTCTAATCTGTCGTTGTGTTCATTGCCTGTAGCGCTAGGATCACCTTCATGAAAAGATATTGTGCTAGCAGTATACGCTGGCGTTAATTCAGTTAAGCCTTTTTCATTTTCTAAAACCGTAGCATCAACACTTGTAGCGCTCGTAAACGACGATATTTTTGCATAGCCATGATGCAGTTTAACTAATCGACCTACGTCTGTAGAAGCAAACAAACTAGCGCTTGCTGTAAGTGTTACTGTTCCTGTACGACCACCTGCTGTTATCGTGGTAGATGTCGGGTTAATATCCAAGAACGGGCCACGAACAAAATCGACCGTTGCTATTGTCCAAGCCGTATGTGACGTGCGTGTTATTTTTTTAACAGGGTGATTACGATGCGTAACATACATTACATCATTTGATTGCGTAAACCTGAGATCTGCTAACTCTGTGTGCAGATAAGGTGTTGTAAATTCTACTGGCGTACCGCTCGATACAACCGTGCCGCCATCTTTATGGACCCTAAAGTATTGATCTCCAAATTCTAAAATATAGGCTTGCTCAACATTAAACTCAAAAGGTATGAGCCTGGCATTGTGTGCGCTGTTTTTTACCTCTCGTACAAACTGTGATCCTGGTCTGCGCGTAGCACCACCTTGCGGTTGAATAGTAAAGTTGTGTAACTTTTTAGCGGCCTTTAGATATTTTTCTAAATCAACACGACCGTCCAGCTTCGGCGAAAACTCACCAGCAGAAAAGCTTGTAAAGGCTGGACTTACTTTAGCCATTAGAACCGTGAAGAAATAAAGGTGTTAGCCTCTAAAATGTGGCTTTCACTAATTGAGTTTACATTAATGAGATTGTCTTCTGTAGCATCGATAAAGCGCGCTTCGCTTAGTTTTTGTAAATACTTTTCATACAAAACAGTGCTGAGTGTTGTGCTGCCCACCAATGGGTATGCAATGTCATGCGCCAGGGCTGCGCTTATCGTTTCGCTAAGAAGTGTGTCGTAAGTACTAACATCAGTAACGCGGCCAATATATTTTAGCTCTATTTCGTCTTCGTCTGATAATAACTTACGGCCTTCTATTTGATAAACAATATTAGGATTTGATAGCGCTATAACACGCAAACAAAATGGATCTGTAGGTAAAGTGAACTGTTTAGCATATCCAAATGCTGGCGTAGCCACATCAGCTGATATTTTGACACGAACTGTCAAACAATTCCACGGATGCGCGCGAAACACACTATCTCTTACAACATCGTAACGATCATTTATTATTCTAGCCGCTTTGCTATCTTCATTAAACGCTGTGATTTGTGTCGCGCCTATTTGATGCAATGCAGCATTTGCTATGGTAACTTTACTGGCCATATTTTTTCCTAATGAAAAACGGGGCGGTCATGCCGCCCCGATCTGTTATGATTGTACCCAGAACATGGTAACAGCAATAGTACCCGTGCCAGCGGCACCGCCCATTGTAACTGTTACAGTTTTGCCGTCTTCATTTGCATTTACTTCTTCTCCGTTAAGCAACGCGAGTGTGGCCGCAATGTCCACAATCTGTGCTGAAGTTGAAGCTGCTGCTGCTTTGTAGGCAGCGGCTGATGCTGAAACAGCTGTTCCGTCTTTGTCAGTGTGAGCAGCAAAGCCCACTGACAATGTGGTTGAAGAACCCAACGCATCATGAGCCAATGTGCCTGACAAAATACGTGCGCCGTTTGGCAGAGCAAACATTTCAATAACATCACCAGATGCCAATGAAGATGCTTCATACTCTGCGCGAGCTACGCGCATTTCACCGCCAAGCTGATTAGCTTTGACCATATCGGTTGGATCGTTTTGGGTTAGTGACGTGCGAACATCAGAATAAACAGTAGCCATGCTTTATCTCCTTATGCTGATTCATCACATACGATGGAAACGACCTTATCTTCCTCCATTCTGGTGGCACCAAATGTGGCACAATAGTACACCTGAGTAGAATAAGATTTGTCAGCTCTCTCATCGATACGTGACATTACGTCTTTGCCGACTGCTAACTTGATGCCATCTTCGGCCCAAGCAAAACATGTGCGGTCATTACCAGACTTCGCAAGGCGTGTAGACACATGGAACTGAAAGCCCATGAATGAATTAATTTCGCCTTGTACAAGCGCTTTGACTGTATTGAAGTCAGAGCTTGTGACTGTGGTGTTGTTTAACAACGCCTCAATCTGATCTGGTCCTACTGCAATGTGGCGTGGGATACTTGGATCGACAGAGTTGTTATCCAAAATCTTTTTAGCTTGGATAAGCTTTGCCAATGTAAGATCCGCACTACCAGCAGCAATTTGATTGCCAGATGGTAAAGTTGTGGATGTTCCACCAGACTTACCAGTTTTTGCAGTACCTGTTGCAGCAGCAATGATCTCGTCATCAATAGAACGACCAATCGCAGCAGCAGCTGCTCTTGCATATGTAGAGGTTGGATCGATCAACATACGGACTTTATCCGCATCATCGATGAGATCTGACCACTCATATGTTTCTAAGGTGACTTGACGTCTGCTATGGGGTGTCTCGACTAATGGTGTATCTCCATGTCTCGACGTGCGTTTTACAGCAGCTGCGGCACCAACTTGATCAAAGAATGCTTTCTCGCCAGTGACGCTTTCTTCATCTACGCCAGCGCGCAGAATAGAACCCATTTGCTGCGATAGCAGCGTAACGTTCGAAGAAAACTGTTGTGAAAACGCTGTGGTGATTTGTGTACTCATTTGAGTTCCTTTCACGTTGCGTTGACAAAATGTATCGCTACCCGAAAATCGGACGATGTATGGTTTGGGTTGTTGGGGGCGTAAAGCTTATCCCTGGTTTAGCTAACGTTGCTTCGGGGCAGTGTGCTTATCCGATTGCGTTGTTAAGCATTTCTTGCAGCCTCAATCGCTCTGATACTAAGAACGGCTGTTGAGGATGCCCTTTTTGCATATAGGCTGGATTTGCATCAATATCATTTATTTGCGTTTGAATGTCAGCGGTTGTCATTTGACCGCTTGTTTTCACGCCCTCTAATGTATCTTCACCTATGCGTTCACTTATGAAGTTAGCAATGCCAACATTCATTCTAATAAAATCTGGATTATCGCCTAGCCTGGTACCATCGGCCAACATAATTTCGGTCATTTCCTCAGAACCAAACTGAGCAGTTATACCAACGGCGTTATCTAAACTATCTTGATATGCTGGGCCAAACTCGCGCTGAAGATCTTTCTCAATGCTTTGCTGTGTAGCCTCGTATTCTGCTGCCTGGAACTGTGTCGTTTCACCAACTGTTGTGTTGTACCAGTCCAGAAGTGACTGCGCTTGGTTAGGCCTTAGACCAACTTTGTGCGCCATTTCTGAAAACTGCGATAACATTTGCTCATCTGCCTCAATACCTTCGGGTAATTTGTTTTCCAAATTGTAACCGTCAGGCGTTTCTGGCCGACCTAATCGCGTGTCAACTTCTGCCCAATCTTCGTCCGTCGCATACTTACCTGGTATCGCAATTTTATCTGCACCAATCATAGACTGTGCGCTGACGTAAGACTTAGCCAAAGAGCCAACATCTTGTATATGTTCTAATGATTTATGCCCAGCAATGTCTTCTGGGATCTGCGAGCGCCAATCTTCTGTATCAGCGACAGACGGGGCTACCTCTTGCGAGACCTCCGCTACCTGTTCTTCACTCATGTTTTAAGTTTCCTGTATTGTTTTTGTTTCCAGCAGCATTGCTTTGATAAATAGCACCACCGTGCGCTGCCCTTCACGATAGGCTGTTTCGCCTGGGTCATTACCAAATGTTGACCCATGTATATGAAATCTGTGTTCGAGATCCTCAATGACGCGCTGGCCATCTGCTGTGGCAAAGAGCGTTTTATAAAGTGTGGCTAGATCTTCTGGCGTCATTGATCTTGTGCCTGGATTGCGCGCAGCATTGGCGCGGCATTACCAGCTGCTTCAGCTGACTGCATTAGTTCTTGCTGTTCTGCCATTTGCGCTTGTGCTTCAGCTCTTTGCTCACGCATCAAGGCTATTTCTTGACGACCACGTACCGCTGTTGCTGGTACACCTAATATTTTGATAAGATGCTTGGCCACGCCATCTGCATCGATGTGATCCATTGT
>CEOC01015329.1_pt1 | contig 10364 bp, 6 predicted proteins | sample 356191 | NCBI WGS metagenome assembly CEOC01 (sample SAMEA2619952, study PRJEB7988) | marine metagenome | biome: marine biome (ENVO:00000447); feature: deep chlorophyll maximum layer (ENVO:xxxxxxxx); material: "saline water (ENVO:00002010), including plankton (ENVO:xxxxxxxx)" | depth 17 m
GATGACTCCAAGCTATGTAGGCGCTGATTATTATTTTCTATCGCTGTGACATTTGTATTAACTAGCGCATCGACATAATCTTTATTAGTAACTTCTGTTCCGCTAACAGGAGACGGAACGAGAGGAGAATAATCAAATATAACTCCTCCAGTATTTTCAAAACGAATTTCTCCATAACCATCAAATGTCGTTCTATCATAAGTTGTAATTCCATTGTTGTAACCATCAAACTCGATCCTTCCTCCAGGACCATCTACAACTAATCTACCTGCCGTAAGCATTCCTTCCACATCCATACCTTGGCTAAGATCTAAAGTAAATAATGAGTAACTTAAATCATCATTCCCAGAATACCAATCATCTAAAGAAAAATTTTGGGCGACAGGATTTAGGAAATAACCATACCCTGCATTATCTCCCTCCTTAACAAATACTACATGGACATTATGAAATTCGTGGCTTTCATTAAAATTGTCTAATCGCTTAACATATAAATCGCCCCAATGAGTAGTACCCAAAACCTCGTATATACCGTTATCGCTTCCCCTGTTTGTTAACAAAAATGTATCGCCTTCATCAACATGATTAGGCTCATATTGAGAAGGATTATTGAATACAAATCTAAAATTAGCCCCATTATATAGATATTGTTGATCGTCTATAATTGATGATCGACTACCAATATCAGGGAGTTCCCATGTAACAAATATTATGGGTGTACTCGCATCTAATTGATCTTGAATAGAGTCTATAGCAGCATCCGCGTCTGCTTCATTTTGATCAACATCCGCCTGAAGATTTGCTATAGAACTATCCGTGTGTTGAATTGCCCATCCATGCGCATCCGTCACTTGTTGATCCGTATAATTTGTTGCAGAAACTGAAATATTCGAAGCTTGCTGATCTGTGTATTGAATCGCCAATCCATGCGCGTCCGTCACTTGTTGATCCGTATAATTCCTTGATGTCTCAATCGCAGAATATATAGCAGCATCCGCGTCTGATCCTGGAACTATAGATTCAGCAGCTTTTGCAACTAAAGCGTAAGGGACTGCCTGCAATTGCTGCCTGGGATTTAATGGGCTACCGTCAATAGTCAATTCTAGCCAAAGGAAATCATTAGAAGCTAAAGTAGAATCTATACTAGATCCAAATTGAAATGAATAGTATCCCGTATCGTCTGTAACTACATTCCCAATTATCTCGGAATGCAAATTTATACCTGAAAGCTCCGAATCATATATAGAAATTTCAATAGCTACTGTTTCGTTAGCTAAAGGCACACCTGAGCTATCAGTCAAACGACCTTGATAATTAATTGTGCTAGGAACCGCAGCCAAAAAGGTCGTAAAAATAAAAGTCCCAAACAAAAAGAATAATAATGTTTTTGTCTTCATGGTTAATCTGTTTTTTGTATCTCTATTTTAAAAAAATATTTTTCAGAGTTTCTATCTAAGTTAGAAATGGAAACATCTTCTGGATTAAATACTAAAACATGCTGGGCATCATCTCCAACCTCAGATCTCCAAGTATGCCAAATTCCAGATTCAATATTCGAAGACACTTTAATGGTGTAAGTTCTATTCAAAACTGAATCATACGCTAAGGAATAATCGCCTGATTCTGAAATTTCGCCAATAACAGTAAAAACATCATTTGGGTCTATTGGGCTATGCCCTGATAAATACTCAAATAAGTCTGCCATACCGTCCCCATCAGAATCTATACTGTCCCCTGGTAAATTTTCATCTAAGCCATACATAATTTCCCATTGATCCGGAATGCCGTCTCCATCTGAGTCATTTGACATATCGCTGTCGTAAATAAATGTCACCTGAATAAAAGGCGCAAAATTTTGATAATCCTCATTTGCAGTTGGCGCAGGAGTAAATGGAATTCCAATCGTTCCGTAAGATTTAATTCCTTGAGAAACAATAAGGCCTCCCCCTGAATCAATATTAGCAATTAAAACAGTTATCGCAGAAAACAATACAACTGATACTTTGAGAAAAATAGCTCAGCAAAAATAACTTAGTAAAAAGATAAAGTCAAAGCCATAAATTATCACTAAATTACGTTAAATAATCTAAATATTATCTTACTCCAAATGGCGCTATTTATATAAGCTGAAAAATAAATTTTTCACAAAATACATTAAGCGGAGGAAGTGCTCTTTTTCTTCCATACCAACAATACTTAAGGCAGCCTCTGAGCTCTTTAAACAAGCTTCAAATTCCACTTGAACTTTATCTAAAATGGGATTGCTACACAACATAGCTTCCAAGCCTTGAAGCGCACGCTCCGTTTGACCACTTTTGTACAAATCTATCCAATTTGCGAGCTCTGCCTCCCCCATACTCTCAAGTAAGATCAATAGTGGAAGCGTAAATTTTCCATTGGCAAGATCCGTCCCCAAGGTTTTGCCGATTTCCGACTCTTGCGCAAATAAATCAACCGCATCATCAAAAATTTGATACGCACAACCCAAATGCATTCCGTAAGTATGTAAGGCGTCGGTAACGAGCTCATCTTTACCTGATACCTTCGCCCCAAGGCTGCAGGCAACGGCAAAAAGCTCAGCTGTTTTCAATTCAATGATTCGAAAGTAATGCCCGCGGTCGAAATTCAATTCGGTCTTTGAGTAAGTTTGGGCAATCTCGCCAGAGCAGACACGACTCGTTGCTCGTGCCACAGTGCGGCATACATCTGTAGTATCATAATCCGATGCCAGGCAAAGAGCGTGGGCGAAGAGAACATCCCCAACGAGAACTGCGGCATCTTTTCCGTATTTCACAGCCACGGTCGGGCTTCCATGGCGAATACTTGCATCATCTAAAATATCATCATGCACCAAGGTCGCCAAATGAACCAATTCTAAAATTGCTCCTAAGCGGATTAAGTTCAAATCCTCTGATAACTTTTTATGCCATCCGCTGTAAGCAACTAAAATTGGACGCAAACGCTTGCCGCTATGACTCAATACATAACGTACCTGTTCTTGTACCTCTGGCTCCAAGAGCAGCACTTGCTCTTGAAGAAAGCTATCTAAATTTTCAAGGTAACTACGAACCGGTTCGACTATGGGCTCAAAGCTAGGCGCTGCCATAGCAAAACTAGAACAATTGTTTGGATGCGTCGTCTCCATAAATATAATTTACTATCATAGGGTAAGCTGCGGAAAAATCAAAGCCATTCGATTAATTTATGCACCAATTTTGAACGCGCCTGTGCGTGCGGATTGTGCCCTACACCCCCCATTAATGCAAAACTTAGATTCGGGAAATGCCGCCGCATCAAAAGAAGGTCTTCCTCCGCCACAAAATCCGAGTGTTCCCCTTTGATTAAAAGCGTCCGCCCCAGGTAGCACTGTTCCGAACTCAAGGGATTCTCTCGAATCGCTTCTAAATTGTGGTAGAGCCCCTTTAAATTGGGCTTCCAGCTAAAGCCAGCATCCGAGCGGTGCAAATTAGTGAGCATGGACTCGCGAAAAGCCAACTCGGGAATCGCCTCAGCCAAAGCCTCCGAAACCGCCTGACGCGTTGAATAATGCTCCAAAGACAAGCCAAGCATTGCCTCAAAAGCCTCCTTGTAATGTGGCGGGTAAGCCTTAGCCGCAATATCGACAACGACCAGACTTGCCACTCGTTCGGGATAAGCAGTGGCAAAATGCATGGCCACCTTGCCCCCGAAACTGTGTCCAAGAAGATGAAAGGGCTCCTCCGATTCAAAGCACTCCACGTATTGCAAAAGATCTGCACTCAAATCCGACCAAGCCATGGAAGTGCTCCAAGGCGATGCCCCATGATTCCTCAAGTCGATAAGGTGCACCTCATACCCTTGGGCTAAAGCTTTACCCACTGGTATCCAATTACGCAAACTCCCCATCAAGCCATGGAGCATGCACAATTTAGGTGAACCGACTGAAGCCGCCTCGATCCGCATGCTATTAAGTTTTAAAGTCATCTTCTATTTATCCCCACTTTTTTCAGTTTTTTAAAGTCACGACTTTATTTTTTTCAGACAGATGCTAAAAAGAAAGGAATCCCAAATAATGCCAAACGAAAAGACAAAAAAAATCACCCCGATGATGCGACAATGGCATTCGATTCGAAGCAAACTCTCCGAAGATACCGTCCTGCTCTTTCGCCTCGGTGATTTTTATGAAGTCTTCCACCAAGATGCAGAAAAAGGGGCTAAACTACTTGGCATAACCCTCACCCAACGCAATGGCATTCCCATGGCCGGCATTCCCTACCACGCCGCCGACAGCTACTTACAAAAGCTCCTAGATCAGGGCATTAAAATTGCCTTCTGCGAGCAAATGGAACCCGCCACCGCGGGCAAACTCGTCGAACGCAAGCTGACTCGAATCATCACCCCAGGAACACGGCTCGCTGAAAATCAAGTCGAAGCCAAGCACAGCCAAAACTTACTCGCGATAGAATTTCAAAAGACACAGCTACAGATCGCCTGGCTCGATTTAACCACTGGCGTCTTCGCTATTGCCTGCGACGAACGCTTCGAAAATCTCAGTCCACTCATCGAGAGCCTTTCCCCTAAAGAAATTCTCGTTCCCGAAAAAGCTGCCCAGTCATGGGAACAAGCGGATAGTCCCAACTACGTTTCCCAGCAAATACTCAAACAAAATTACAATTACAGCCCCATCCCCGACTATCATTTTGATCCCGTAGCCGGTCTCCGAAACTGTTGCGAAACCCTTGATGTCTTAAACCTCAACGGCTTTGGCATCTCCGAAGCACACCCCGCCCTCGGCGTTGCTGGTGCCCTTTTGGACTACGCCAGCGAAAACCTCTGCGCACAGCCAAAAAACATTCGAAAGCTCGAAGAATATAAAGCAGGTGAAAACCTCCTCATCGATCCTGCAACCCAGCAAAATCTCGAACTCTTTAAAACAGGGGGCAACCAACGCTCCGGCTCTCTCCTCGATGCCATGGACGGAACCGTCACCCCCGCCGGCGCCCGCCTCCTCGAACGCTGGATGGCACAACCCCTTCTCGATTTAAGTACCCTACACCAGCGACAAAACTCCGTGCATGAATTCGTCCAAAGCCCTGGACTCGCCACCGATCTCCAGTATAGTCTCAAGCACATCCGTGACCTTGAGCGCATCCTAGGTCGCTTGCAGAATCGCATTCAAAACCCCCGCGAACTCGGAGGCATTCGTGATTCCCTAAACAAACTCCCCCAAATTAAAGCCTTGCTCGCTGAATTCCCCGACTCCCCAATCGAAGTCCTCGCCAAGGACATCAACAACTTTGATACCCTAGGCGCCCTCCTGTCTAATGCTCTTGCTGATGAGCTCCCCTCAAAAATTGACGAGGGGGGTAGCCTTCGAGCTGGCTTTGATGCCCAGCTCGATCAACTGCGTTCGCTTAGCTCCTCGAGCAAGACATGGCTTGCCGACTTTGAAGCAAAAGAGCAAAAGCGCACAGGCATCAAGAATCTGCGTATCCGCTTCAACGGGGCGGCAGGCTATTTCATCGAAATTACGAAAAGCCAACTCGATCGCGTACCCGAAAGCTATACCCGTCGGCAAACCATGAAAAATGCCGAACGCTTCACCACCCCAGAACTCAAAGAACAAGAACGGGCGATCCTCCATGCCGAAGAACAATCCATCGCCCGTGAAATAGAGCTCTTTCAAGAGCTGATTCAAAGCATTTTAGCCCAGGCTGAAGACTTAAAAGCAACCGCTCAAGTCCTTGCTGAACTCGATGTACTAATTGGCTTCGCTAACAAAGCACGTGAATGGGATTACTGCCAACCCCGCCTCGAGCACTCCTCCAACCTTGAGATTGTGCAAGGCAGGCATCCCGTTGTTGAACAAATGCTCAAAGCCGCACCCCTTGGACTCGCTGGAACGCAAGCCTTTGTACCCAATGATTGCCACTTGAGTACAGATGGCACAGAAGCGCCACAAATAGCCCTGATTACTGGTCCCAACATGGCGGGAAAATCCACCTATATCCGCCAGATCGCCCTCATCGTGCTCATGGCACAAATGGGATCATGGGTGCCAGCTGAGCGCTGTCAAATCGGGTTGGTCGATCGCATCTTTTCACGCGTTGGAGCCTCCGACCAACTTGCCCAAGGCAACTCCACCTTCATGGTAGAAATGAATGAAACTGCCAATATTCTCAACAATCACAGCGAAAATAGCCTGATTATTTTAGATGAAATCGGTCGAGGAACCAGCACCTACGACGGACTTAGCATCGCCTGGGCGGTGATTGAGCACCTCCATAAAAATAAGACGGCTGGCCCCCGAACCCTTTTTGCTACGCATTACCACGAACTGACTAAACTCGCGGAAAGCCTTCCCAAACTAGCAAACTTCTCCGTCGCGGTGAAAGAATGGAATGATGAAATTATCTTTGTTCGACAAATTATCAAAGGTCCTGCCGACCGATCTTACGGCATTCAAGTGGCCCGACTCGCCGGTCTGCCCCCATCTGTAATCGATCGAGCAAAAAACATCCTCGATCACTTGGAAAATCCCCAAGAACCCGCACACACCGCCAAGTCAGAAGCCGGGCCTGCATCCCAATCACCAAAACCTAAGTCCGATACCCCTAAAAAAGGGCCATCCCAAGCCGGAAAAAGCAACCCGCAAATCGATCTCTTCGCCTGAATCCAGTCCTTGTCAAAATAAGTGATCATTTGTTCACTTATTTACTTGCCCTTAACCCCAGGCTTCCCTTATCACTGTAGGCACATCCTATGGCCCTACGCTATCTATTCATCGATTTCGACAGCTTTTACGCGTCGGTTGAACAAGCCTACGCACCCAATTTAAGGGGGCAGCCCGTCGCGGTTGTACCCAGTCTTAATGTCGACACAACCAGTTGCATTGCAGCTAGTTATGAAGCTAAAGCCCTTGGAATAAAAACCGGCACTTCGGTGCGCGAAGCACGTGCCTTATGTCCAAAAATTAACTTTGTTCAAGCAAAGCACGAAAAATATGTCGCTATTCATAACAAAATACATAAAACTATTCATGAAATCCTCTTTGTCGACGCGGTTCTCTCCATTGATGAGATGTATGGACGACTCCCACCCAAGTGGCAGAGCCCGCAAATTGCCAAGGAAAAAGCACACGCCATCAAAAAAGCCTTGAAACGCCACCTAGGTTCAGAGATCACCGCCTCCATCGGCATCGCCCCCAATCGTTTCATCGCCAAGCTCGCCAGTAAAATGGACAAGCCCGATGGCCTGAGACTCATTGACGAAAAAGAGCTTCCAGAAGCTTTAGCCCCGCTCGATCTCAGCGAGATCACCGGTATTGGCAAGCGGATGCGACTCCGCTTAAACCAACACGGTATTTTCGATGTGCCGAGTCTTTGCCAAGCTGACCGTCAGACCTTACACCGAATTTGGGGTTCAATTGAAGGCGATCGCTTCTGGTATGCCCTCCGAGGTATCCCCCTGCCCGAAGTTCCCAGTCAGAAACGCAGTATCGGACATTCCCATGTCCTCCCTCCCGCTCTCCGAAGCGAAAGCGGTGCCCTCGCCACTCTCCACCGCATGCTAGAAAAAGCCTGCCATCGCCTACGAATGAACCGCTATTTTGCCAGTCACCTTCTCGTACAAGTTAAGTTTGGCTTCGAATGGCCTTGGTCTCAGGAGATTCGTTGTGCGCCCAGTCAAGATACCCTCAACTTCGGACAATTGCTCGATTTGCTCTGGCAAACCCGCCCCCAGAGAGCACCCAAGCCCACTAAGGTCTCGGTTACCTTAATGGGTTTAATTCATGCCAACAACCACACCCCCTCCCTCTTTGAAACAGCTGAAGAACGGCAACGCGCCAAGCTCCTCCAAACCCTCGACCAAATCAAAGAGCGCTACGGCAGTCGCTCCATTTACTACGGCAAAGCTATGCTCGCCCAAAAAATGACCGAAGCGGCCCCCATGCGTATTGCCTTTAATCACATTCCCGATTTAAGTATCGAACGTGACTGAAACCACCACATCGCCCTCCAAGTGCCAAGAGTCCCATTATATCGGGATTGACGGTTGTCGGGGCGGATGGATTTTAGCTTGGTGCAAACCTGGACAACCCCCCGAGCTACAGTACCGAGAATCCCTCAGTTCCTGCATAGAAAGTCTCCCCTTGAATGCCGTCATTCTTATCGATATGATACTCTACCGCTCAGAGGACCCGAGCCCGAGGCAATTTGACCATCGTGCCAAAAAACACTTGGGTCCATGGCATTCTCGAGTCTTTCTGGCCCCGCCCCAAGAGAGCCTAAATGCGGAAAGCTACGCGGATGCCTGCGCACTCTCTCAACAAGTAAGCGGTAAAAAGATTTCCGTACAATGCTATAATCTCTACCCAAAAATACGCGAAGCCAACGCAGTCAAGCATGCGGGACTGATCGAATACCACCCAGAAATAGCTTTTATGGAACTCAATCAGGGAGCCCCACTGGCTCCCTCAAAAAAAACTGCCGAAGGACGTTCGCTTCGCCGCCAATGCCTGAAACATTTTTTTGGAAGCCTCCCAGATGCACCACGACACGCACTCCCCAAAAAACCTTGGATCGAGGACGACCTGCTTGACGCTCTCGCTCTCGCCGCAGCAGCTCAAACAGGCAATTATCTACAGTTTTATCAAGCTCTTGAGATTGAACCCTAAAGCATGTCTAGATCGACTAATATTTCCCGCGGACTCGACCCATTTTCTGGCCCGACAATCCCCCGATCCTCTAAATCTTCCATCAAGCGGGCGGCGCGATTGTAACCAATGCGCAAGCGTCGCTGCAGCATCGAAGTTGAAGCGCGTTTTGATGATTTTAAAACGGCTAAAGCCTTATTCAACATATCATCCTCTCCGTCTTCAAGAAGCCCCTCGCCCTCCTCATCGGAGGAATCAATCTGCCGCTGTACCGCTTCGGCAAAAACGGGCGGATCGTTCTTTTCTTTTAGAAAATCAACAATCCCATTAATTTCATCATCGGAGACAAACGCCCCTTGAGCACGGACTAAATTAGAAGTGCCCGGCGGAATAAATAGCATATCACCCTTACCGATCAAGGCTTCCGCACCCCCACCGTCTAGGATGGTCCGACTGTCCACTTTAGATGCAACCTTAAAGGCAATACGGCTGGGCAAATTAGCCTTGATAACACCGGTGATCACATTCACCGAAGGTCGTTGTGTTGCCAAAATCAAATGAATCCCCGCCGCTCTGGCCAACTGGGCGATTCGAGCAATGCCTGTCTCAATATCTGCCGGAGCGACCATCATTAAATCGGCCAACTCGTCGATGATACAGACGATATACGGCAGTTTCTTTTTCGGGACTTCAAAGGCATCGTCATCTCGCGGCACCTCCACTTGGCTCGAGGCTGCTCGTTCCTCAGCTGTCATTTCTGCCTCCAGTTCCTTCGCGCGCTCTTGTTCCGCTTTATCCTTCGATATTTTTGCGTTGAAGCCCGCAATATTGCGCACCTTAGTTTGGGCAAAAATTTGATAGCGACGATCCATTTCCGCGATCAGCCACTTCAAGGCACCGGGAACTTTTTTCGGCTCGGTCACTACGGGGATCAGCATGTGCGGTAAGGCGTTGTACAATTGCATTTCTACCACTTTAGGATCGACCATGATGAAGCGTAAGTCCTCGGGTCCCGAATGGTAGAGCAAGGACGCAATGATGGCATTGATGCAGACCGTCTTACCCGAACCGGTCGAACCGGCAATTAAAACGTGTGGCATTTTAGTCAAATCGGTAACCATCGGTTTTCCCGTGACATCTTTCCCCAATACAATGGGAATTTCTGCATTCGCCTCGGCCCAAGACTTCGACTCGATAATATCACGCATACAGACGGCTTGGGCAATGCGATTGGGCACTTCGATCCCCACCGTACCCTTGCCGGGAACGGGAGCAAGGATACGCACAGAAAGGGCTTTCAAGCCGAGGGCAATATTCTTATCTAAATTAACAATTTTTTCGACGCGGACTCCGGCAGCAGGCGTAACCTCATAACGGGTAATAACGGGCCCAGTGAAAATCTCCCCAGGCTCGACCTTGACCCCAAACTCATCTAGCGTTTGTACCAATGCCTCCATCATACCGAATGGGTCTTCGCCCACCTGTCCATCGCTAGCAGGCGCATTTTGCAGCAAGTCAATGGTGGGAAAAACATAATCCCCCCGCCGTTCGGGAATTGAGGCAACCGCTTTTTCCGTTTTTTCTCCGCGAATCACTTTGACAATGGATGGGTCCAACGGCGGTTTCTTCGCTTCGGTAACGGGCGGCGCGCTCGCTTTTGCGTCAGCGGGCTCTATTCGCTCGGCTGACTTTACTGACTTAAGCTGCTGGGATGGTTTAGGAGCGGTTC
>CEOC01321797.1_pt1 | contig 10360 bp, 7 predicted proteins | sample 356191 | NCBI WGS metagenome assembly CEOC01 (sample SAMEA2619952, study PRJEB7988) | marine metagenome | biome: marine biome (ENVO:00000447); feature: deep chlorophyll maximum layer (ENVO:xxxxxxxx); material: "saline water (ENVO:00002010), including plankton (ENVO:xxxxxxxx)" | depth 17 m
TAGTTTTTTCAAAATCTATTATTAAAGATTCCAATAAATCATTGTTTATCAAACTTAGTGCTAAAGTTTTTGATACAGCCATACTCTCTTTCATAACATCTCCTTGCATTCCTGTTAATTTTAAATCTAAGAATGTACTTGTTAAAAAAAATGATGCTTCAATATTTAACATCCCTCCATTTCCATATGCATTTGCCCATAAACCATTAATTAAACCTACACGATTTTCATCATTTATTTGCAAAATTTTTATTTTGTGTTTATCTTTTAATATATTTTCAATTAATTCAATAGTTATAGTTAAGGGAATAGTAAAATTATTTTTATTTTTTAATAAATCTAAATTAATACTAGATATTATTTCAAATAATAGTTCTTTTAATTTTCTAACACCTGGTTCATTAGTATAATATTCTATTAAATATTTAATAGTATTATCATCTATTAAAATTATATTTTCTATGCCAAAATTCTTATATAATTCGGGTAATAAATATTTATTTGTTATTATTAATTTATCTTCTATATATAAATTATCAAATTTAATTCTATGAATTCTATCTAATAATATTCTATCTATTAAATCCACATCATTATATGAAAATATAAATAAAACTTTTGATAAATCTAAGTCTATATTACTAAAATATTTATCTTGAAAACTATTATTTTGAGTACTATCTATTAAATGTGTTAAAATTCCTATAATTTCTCTACCATGTTCTGTTCTACTTACTTTATCTAATTCATCTATAAATATTATTGGATTCATACATTTATGCTCTATCAAAATATCAACTATTTTTCCCCAAGTAGATCCGACATAAGTATAATTATGTCCATCTAAAATACTACCATTTGAAGATCCACCTAATGCTATAAATGAAAATGGTCTAGACTCATCATTTATATCTTTTAAGCATTTTGCAATACCTTTTTTTGCTAATGATGTTTTACCTATACCAGGCGGACCTTCAAAACCAAAACAATAACCTGTTTTTTCTCCATTAATCCATTGACCTATTAATCTTTCTATCTGGATTTTAGCATTTTTATGACCATGAACAGCATTATCTAATGTTTTATTTAAAGAACCAATATAATTTACTATTTCATTATTTTTTGAATTTATTTTTAAAATATATTTTTCTATTTTAAGTAAATTATTTGTTATATTTTTTTTATCTATTGATTCAAATAATATTATTATTTCTTTTAATAAATTAGTATTTTCTTTATTATTTTCTAAAAATAAAGTTATTTCTTTTTTTAATTCATTTATTGTACCCTTATTATTTAATTGTATTAAATTATATTTTTTATTAATTATATTTGTAGATTCTATTATATATAATAATGATTTTTTTTTATTATTTATCATGTTAAGTATGTAATTAAAAATAGTAAAATAAATTGAATTACTTTTTTCTTCAATTTTCTTAATAATGTTCATTATTTCTAATGAATTATATTTTTTATTAACAATATTTTCTTTTGTATAAGCTATAAATTCTTTTATTTCAATAACTTCAATATTATCAACATTTATTATATTTAATACTTCATTTAAATTATTAAAACTATTTATTATTTCATTATGTTTTTTTAAAATATACTCTTCTTTATAAATACCAAATGGAATTTTTAATAATCCATCTAAATATTGTCGTGCTTTAGAACCTGAATCTTCTGATTTTGATTTTATTTCTTTTAATTTTTGCATTGCTTTTTCTTTTACATTATCATTAACTTTCATTAAACATATTTGTTGTTCTAATGGTATTTTATTATTGTCAATATTAGATAATTTATTTGTATATTCTATTGTACTATACATTGCATTTTTAAAAATTTTTTTACATTGCCATGGTAAACTTTCATATAACATTTTTTGATTATCTGAATCATAACTATTACTTGAATCACTTGATAATAAATCATATAATAAATATGAAATGTATTGAAATTCCTGTTTTTTTGTATTTAATAATAATTGTATTAATAAAGTTCGCTGCCCAAATAAATCATTACTAATAAAATCTTGTACAATAGAATTTATTGGTTTTTGTTCATTATTTAAATTTTGAGTCATAATATAAATATATTTATTAATTAATTCAAAATTGCTATAAATTAAATAGTCTTTTAAATTTAATATGTTTGTATAATTAACCCAACACTCTTCATCATAAGTATCATTATTTTTAAAATTATTAATATTTAAATAATCTAATAAATCATTATATTTTTGTGTTAAAAATTTATATTTTATATTATTTATTAAAATATTATCACATATACAATTAACTATTAATGTTTTATTACTATCAATATCGTGTATTATTATTTTTATTCCATTAACTCGTAAATTAAAATTTGTTGTAACACGCATTAAATCAAAACATTCAAACATATCACTATCTTCTAATATTATTTTATCATCTATTATTTTATTTTTTTGAATTTCTTTTGGAATAATATTTTTATTTTTTTTATTATTCCAATTTAGTATTTTATAACTTATTGGATGAATATATTTTTTAAATAATTCATAAATAATTTGATATTTATTATTATTTAATATATATTTTTCAATAAAATTAAAACCTAAGCATATTTTTAATAAATATTCAAAATTATAAATACCATAATTTTTAATAATAGTTGATAAATTATTATTTATATATTGTAAATCATTTAATATATTATCATCTGATATTGTAGATAATAAATTTATAACTTTTTCTAATGATTCAATACAATTATTATAATCATTTGTAGTTATAATATTTAATAATTTATATTTATTTATACCTTGATATATATTTTCTATTACACAATTATAAAAATTTATTTTATTATCATAATTATTATTCATAATTTTAATATATATTTATTAATATATATATTATTAAATATATATTATTAAATATATATATTTTTCAAACTATTAATATTATATTTAAAAATTGATTAAAAATAATATTAATATTTTAATAATATTATGGGTATTCCATATTATTTTAGTTATTTAATTCAAAATCATAATAAAATTATTAATAAACTAGAAACTATTAAAAATATAGATAATTTATTTTTAGATAGTAATTCCATTATTTATGATTCTATTAATTTTGAAAATTTTGAAAATAAAAGTCAATTTGAAAATTATATTATACAAAGTGTTATTAATAAACTTGAAAATATAATAAAAATAATTAATCCAAAAAGAAATATATATATTGCGTTTGATGGTATTCCACCATTAGCAAAATTAAGTCAACAAAAAAATAGGAGATATAAATCATATTATCAAGCAGCATTATTTAAAAAAAATATTTTATGGGATACTTGTTCTATTACACCTGGAACAAATTTTATGAAAAAATTGGATATGTTAGTATATAATCATTTTAAAAATAAATATAAAAATTTAAATGTTATTGTAAGTGGTTCTGATATTCAAGGTGAAGGTGAGCATAAAATATTTAATTATTTAAGAAACAATAAAAATAATGAATATAATACTATTATTTATGGCATGGATGCTGATTTAATTATGTTATGTTTAAATCATTTAAATTTATGCAAAAATATTTATTTATATAGAGAAACACCACATTTTATTAAATCATTAAATAATGAATTAGATCCAAATAAAAACTATTTAATACATATTAACATATTAGCTAATGAAATTTATAAAACAATTACTAATAATACTAATATTAATAATTTTTATCATAAAATTCAAGACTATATATTTATATGTTTCTTTTTAGGAAACGACTTTATGCCACATTTTCCGTCATTAAATATTAGATTAACAGGATTTACTATATTATTAGAGCTTTATAAAGAATTATTTAATGATTCTAATTATATTAGTTATAATAAACAAATTAATTATAAAAATTTAAAATTATACATAAAAAAATTAGCAGAAAACGAAGAAAATTTTATAAAAGAAGTTTATAGTATAAGAGAAAAAAAATCTAAAAAATTTTATCCTGAAAATAATGATGAAGAAATAGAAAGAAAGTTTATTGAAACACCTAGTTGGGAAAGAAATATTGAAAAATTTATTAATCCATATGAAAAAGAATGGGAATTTAGATATTATTATTCTCTTTTTGATGTAAATATTGATAATAACAAAGATTTTATTTCAAAATTATCTCATAACTATATACAAACACTATTATGGACTTATAACTATTATAATTCTGATTGTACTAATTGGACACATACTTATAATTACAATTATCCACCTTTATTAATAGATTTATATAAAGCTATACCTTACTTTGAAAGTGAAATAATTTTAGAAAAAAATGAAAATATTATTCATTCACAACTGCTTTTAGCATATGTTTTACCAAAATCTTCTTTAAATCTTTTACAATCTAATATTAAAGAATATTTATTAAAAAATTATAATAATTATTATAAAGAAAATTATGATTTTCAGTATGCATTTTGCAAATATTTTTGGGAAGCACATGTTATTTTTCCACATCTAAATTTTGATAATTTTGCAAAAACTATAAATAATTTGATTTCCTAATTTGGTAATTATGGGGGGATATGCCATCTACTTGGGGATTTTTAGCTATTTTTTTTTGTTACCATTTATCGTAATACTTAAAAAATAGAAAAAATCATGGTTTGTTTTTTTTAAAAAAAGATTTATCAAATTTTTTGAAATTGGACATACTTTTATATGTCCATTTTTAAAATGTATAACACTTTATAAAAATTGAAATTTTTTTGTTTAAAAAATTTATTTTTTACTTTTTTATTATCGTTTAGATTTTATTTTTTTTAAAAAATGGTATTTTTTTTTGTGACCATATTTTTTTTTATAAAAAATAAAAAAATTTAGAGAATTTTTATGTATCATTAATATAGAAAAATGATACATGAAAATTCTCAAAAATTCTCAACTGAATTTTATTGTGAAAAGTGTAACTATTATGCAAAGAGAAAAAGTGACCTTATAAAACATTTTAACAGCAAAAAACACAATGGTACATATAATGATACACAAAAATTCTCAATGACATGTGAATGTGGAAAAATTTACAAATTTCATTCTGGTTATTATCGTCATAAAAAAATTTGTAATTTTATAAAAAATGTTACCATAGAAAATGAAGTTAATGAAACTAATAATGAAACTAATAATGAAAATAATATATATTATAAAGATGATGATTATAAAACAATGTTTTTAAAATTGTTAGATGAAAATAAAGAATTTAAAAATATTTTAATAAAACAACAAAATCAAATTGGTGAATTAATACCAAAAGTAGGGAATAATAATGTTAATAATATTAATAATGTTAATCAAAAATTTAATGTAAATATATTTTTAAATACTCATTGTAAAGATGCATTAAATATAGATGATTTTGTTAAAAATATAGATATTAATTTAGATGATTTAGATTACACAAAAAATAATGGTCTTGCAGAAGGAATTAGTAATGCAATAATACAAAATATGAGTAAATTAAGTTTATATGAAAGACCTTTGCATTGCACTGATATAAAAAGAGAAACATTATATATAAAAAATGAAGATGCTTGGGAAAAAGATGAAACTAAAAGTAAAATTAAGAAAGCTATTAAAGATGTATCTGATAAGCAATTTAAAAGTATTAAAAAATGGACAAATACTAATCCAGACTTTCAAGATGATATTAATAAACAAGAATATTTTGCAAAAGCTTTGTCTGTATTAGGTCAAGATAATAAAGATGTTGATACCAAAGTAATAAAAAAAATATGTAATAATTATAATTTGAAAAATTTAATAAAAGATTAAATTTATTTAATAATAAGTATATATTTATATAAAATAATTTATATATTTTATATAAGTTATTTTATAATGGATGTAGATCTAAATATCGATAATTATGAATATGAAGATATATTAAATTTATTTAAGTTAGATCATGATTTTGGAGAGAATGGTTTAAAGAATGCTAAAAAAATAGTATTAGCAACTCATCCTGATAAATCTGGTTTAAATAAAGAATATTTTTTATTTTTTAGTAAAGCTTTTAAAATTTTAAATTTTGTATATATTTTTAGAGAGAAAGGTAATAATTCTGAAAAAAAAAATATAGATTATGAAAATACAGATTATATATTAAATAATGATGAAAATAATAAAGAAATAATTAATCAACTTAAAGAAAAAAAAATTTTAAATCCTAAAAATTTCAATAAATGGTTTAATGAATTATTTGAAAAAATAAAAAATAATAATGAATATGAAAATAATGGTTATGGAGATTGGTTACAAAATAATGAAGACAATGAAAATAATTATAATAATGTAACAAATGTTTCAAAAATGCATGAAGAAATTAATAAAAAAAAAGAACAATTAAGATCAATGCAATTAACCAAATTTAATAAAATCTATGACTTTAATGATAATGAATATTGTGATTTAACAAATTCTAGTGTTGAAAATTACTCATCAGGAATGTTTAGTAAATTACAATTTGAAGATTTAAAAAAAGCACATACTGAAACTGTTGTACCTGTTAGCCAACAAGATTATAAAAATAAGCATTCTAATATTGATAGCATAAAAAATGAGAGAAATCAACAAAACATTATACCGCTTTCAATTAAAGAATCTAAAGATCTTATTGAAACACAAGATTTAAATAATAATTATATTAGTTCTCAAAGAGCATTTAAATTAGCAAAACAAGAAGAAGAAATGGAGAGAAAAACTAATATTTGGTGGGCAAATTTAAAAACACTTAAATAAATATATTAATTTATATTATATATAATATATAATATGAATTATAATAATTTAGTAATAAGCATTTTAATATTACTTGCTGCAGGATATGTTTATAATAAATTTAGAATTAATATAGATAAACATGATAATTTAGAAGAAGTTAATATTATAAAAAAATATTTATTAAATGAAACAAATGATATTAATAATAATAAAATTAATAATAAACCTATATTATGGATACATATAGATTATAATATAAATTCAAGAAAATGGGAATCCTTTGGTTCAAGAAATAATAATAATTTGAATCAAGATTATTTATATTTAACAATACGTACTATTATAAAACAATGTAGCAATTATTTTAATATAATATTAATAAATGATGATTCTTTTAAATTATTATTAGAAAATTGGAATATTGATTTAAATAGTCTTTCAGACCCACAAAAGACATATTTTAGAAAATTAGCTTTAATAAAAATTTTATATAATTATGGAGGTTTATTAATAGAACCTTCTTTTATTATGCTAAAATCACTTGATAAAATTTATAAAAAAGTTTTAAATACAAAAAAAATATGTGTTGGTGAATTTGAAAATAAATCATTTAATAGTCATAATATGAAAACTATGCCATCTTTAAATTTTATAGGATGTGTTAAACATTGTCAAAAAATGAAAGAATTTGATAATTATTTAGCTATACTTTTTAGTAATGATTACACAGATGAAATAAATATAGAAGATCAAATTAATAAATGGTTATTAAATGAAACACAAAATAATAATATTAATTATATTGATGGAAAATATATTGGTACAAAAGACAATAAAAATAATATTTTTCAATTAGATACTTTATTAGGAACTAGTAATTTAGATTTGAATGAAAAAGCTTATTGTTTATATATACCAAGAAATGAATTATTAAAAAGAAATAATTATAATTATTTTGCTTATTTAAATAATCAAGAAGTTTTAGAAGCAAATCTAAATATAAGTAAATACTTATTATTAGCATTATAATATATTTTTCAATGTTTCTTGTACTTCTTTTGATAATTTTTCTGGATAATTTATATTAAATTTTATTATTAAATTACCACTATAATTATTTCTTATAAAACCAATATTATTAATAATTTTTTTACTATTATTATGAATTATATTATCTTTATTAACAATTTTATATATTTTATTATTTAAATATTTAAAATTATATTCAAAGCCAATTAAAGATTCTTTAAATGTTATGTTTATATTATAGTAAATATCTAAACCATTACGAGTATAAAATTCGTGTTTTAATAAAAAAGTATGTATTTTAACATCACTTTTAAAATTATTAATAATGTTACCTTTATTTTCAATAATAATTATTTCATCATTATCTATTCCTTTTGGTATTTCAACATATAATGTTTCCTTTTCTTGTTTTAATAAATTATTATACATTATATTTCTTTCAATTATTATTGGAATATTAGAACCATTAAATGCTTGTTCAAAAGTTATTTCCATATTAATGATAATATCTTCTTTAAATTTATTATAAATAGTATCATAATTATTATTTTGAAAGTTACTAGTTTCAATGTTATTATTTTGAAAATTATTATTTTGAAAATTACTATTTTGAATATTATTATTTGGATAATTATTATATAAAATTAATTCATTATTGATATTATCTTTACTTATATTAGATATAATAATTTCATAAGCATTTGTTATTTTATCATATTGTTGTTTATTATTAATATTTTTATCTGGATGATATTTTAAACTTAATTTTCTATATGCTTTTTTTATTAAGTCAATATTATCAGTTTCATTTATTTCCAATAAATTATAATATATATTTTTATTTGACATATAATAATAATAATATATAAACTTAAATATTTTATATATTATTATTTATTAATTAAATATTTAATGAGTGAACAATTTATAAATAAATATAAACCAAGAGATTTAGAGGATATAAATTTGGATAAACATTCAAAAGATATAATAAATATATATTTAAAAAATAATAAATATAATTTTATTATTCAAGGAAATATATGTTCTGGAAAAACTAGCTTAATTAATATTTTAATAAATAAATATTATAATATTACTAATAATCTTAATAATAATTCAGATATATTATATATAAATTTATTAAAAGATTATGGAATTAATTATTATAGAAATGAAATTAAAAATTTTTGTAATATAAATAATTTTATAAATAATAATAAAAAAAAAACTATAGTAATAGATGATATTGATCAAGTTAATGATAATTGTCAACAAATAATTATATCACTCATAAATAAATATAATAATATAAATTTTTTATTTTCATTTTTTGATTACAATAAAATAAATGATAATTTTTTAAAAATTTTAGAACCAATTTATATTAAACCAATAGATAATGAATTTACAAAAAAAATATTAAAAAATATTGTAGTTAAAGAAAAATTAACTATTTCTGATAATATTATTGATCAAATAATTAAATTATCTAATTATAGTATTCCACAAAGTATAAATAATCTTAATAAAATAATATTATATGATACTAATATTAATAATATTAATGTTGAAAATATAATATCAAATATTACTATAGAATATTTTGATATATATATTAATTTTTGTAAAACTAAAAATTATAAAGAATCATTTCAACATATTTTAAAATTTGTAGATAATGGTTATTCTGTAATAGATATTATAGAAGATTTTTTTTTATATATTAAAAATTATTCACAATTAGATGATAAATGTAAATTTGAAATTATTAAAGTTATATGTTCAATGATTAATATTATAAATAATATTAATGAAGAAAATATAGAATTATTATTTTTAACTAATAATATAATAGATATATTAAATTATAAATAATATTTTATTATAATAGATGTCTAATATTTTGTATGATATATCTAATAGCATTTTATATGATTTTTTAAATATTTATTGTATAAAAGAAGACCATTTTTATATAATAAATAAAAACATTTATAAACAATATGAATTTAATAATAAAATAAGTGAATTTTATAATATTTTAAAAGAGTATTATTATAGTAATAAAAAAATATATTTAGAAAGAGAAATAAATTATAAAAATTTAATAACTATTATTCGACAAATATGCAAAAAAAATAATATATTTTATTTTAAAAAAATTAAATATGATAAAAGTAATTATAATATTGTATATTACATAAAAATAGTATAAATAATATAATTTTAAAAACATAATTATATTATTTTTATCATTAAATAAGTAATTATATATTAAATTGTTTGTTTTCCTGCTTCTGTTAATAATTCATTTAATGCTACTTTCATATTATTATTTTCAGTTTCTAATTGTATTATTCTATTATTTGCTGTGAATAAATTATTACTTAAATCATTTACTACCATATTATGTAATTCTTGCACACCAGCCAATAAATACATATTTAATGCATTGTAATTTACTCTTTTTTTTGTTTTATTTGTTTGATTATTTGTCTTTGTGTAAACAACTCTTTCTAATCCTTGTATTTGTTCTAATTCTTGAGC
>CEOC01047407.1_pt1 | contig 10348 bp, 7 predicted proteins | sample 356191 | NCBI WGS metagenome assembly CEOC01 (sample SAMEA2619952, study PRJEB7988) | marine metagenome | biome: marine biome (ENVO:00000447); feature: deep chlorophyll maximum layer (ENVO:xxxxxxxx); material: "saline water (ENVO:00002010), including plankton (ENVO:xxxxxxxx)" | depth 17 m
TCTGAATCTAAAAGATCTGGTATTATAACTCACCCATACATACTGAGTCAGTTTTCATACCCCTACAATAGTTCTCCTATTCATCGTGGAGTTTTCCTCACCAGACATATGCTAGGTAGAACTTTGAAGCCTCCACCTGAAGCAGTTTCTTTTGAGAATCAAAGTCTAGATCCTTCTTTAAGCATGCGAGAAAAAGTTGCTCATGTGACGAAAGCATCTAATTGCATGTCGTGTCATGAAATTATTAATAGCCTTGGATTTAGTCTTGAAAATTATGACGCGATCGGTCGGTGGAGGCTTTCTGATAACGATAAAACAATAGATGCATCAAGTGAGTACGAGACAAGTTCAGGAAAACGAATCTCATTGAACGGCGCTAGGAGTCTCGCGGAATTCATCGCCAATGATTCAAAATCACAAAAAGCATTCATTAAATCAATGTTTGAATATATGATCAAGCAACCCATTCAAGCGTACGGCCCTGAAACACTCAACAACCTACATCAAACTTTTATAGATTCGGAATATAACTGTAAGAGTTTGATGGTAGAAATTATGTGTATCTCTGCGCTTAAGGGAGTAGAAAATGGAAAATTATAAATTTCTCAATTGGCTGGGTTTAATTCCCAAAAATACATATATATTGGTTATGCCTCTTTTCATTGATCTGAAAACAATTGACTGTCGTTCCTTAAACAATAAAATAGAATCATATCTGAAATAACTTTCAGATTACTTATTTTTAGAAATTATGAGCCATCTTTCTCGTAGAAATTTTTTAAAAGGATTAGGGGTATCATCTGCGGCACTACCTTTCATTAATGGTCTTCCGGGTCTTCAAGCTAAGAATGCTGATCACTCTAAAAAAAGGCTTATTGTCATGTTTTCTCCCAATGGAACTTTGCCCGGAGAATTTTGGCCTGAACCATTAGAAGATTCCATTGCTCTTAAACCAATTATGGAGCCTTTGTCTGAGTTTAAGGATGACATTCTAACACTTAAAGGGGTTCACAATAAAGTGGGTGGCGATGGTGACGATCACATGAAGGGGATAGGGTGCCTCTTGACAGGTAGGAGGTTGCATCGTGGTAATATTCAAGGTGGAGGGCATACTCCTGCAGGATGGGCCAGTGGTATATCCATTGATCAAGAAATTTCTAATTTTCTTCAGTCTAAAGATTCAACAAAGACGAGATTTGGCTCACTTGAATTTGGTGTTGCCGTTCCGAACAGGGCTGATCCATGGACTCGCCTTTCATATTCAGGTTCGAATAAACCCATTGCTCCGATCGACGATCCTCAGCAGATGCTGCAAAAAATGTATGGGCAAATGAAAGACAAGGAGAGCTTAGTGAGTATCCTTGATGATGTGGCAGATGATTTAAAATCGATATCATCTAAATTGTCCAAAGAAGATAGGCAGCTTTTGGAAGAACATATGAGTTTAGTGAGGAAGGTGGAGAAGGACCTTAAAGTTGCAGAAAAAGAATCATCTGCCGATCATCCAGAACCTGAGATAGACCCAAACATTGAGTTAATAAATGATAATACTCCTAAGATTAGTCGGGCTCAGATTGATCTCATGGTCAATGGTTTTGCCAATGACATGATGAGAGTATCCACGCTCCAGTTTATGCGGTCGGTAGGACAAGCTAGGATGAGATGGCTAGATATTAATGATGGCCATCACAGTCTTTCTCATAAACCTGATAACGATAAGTCTGCTTATGATAAGTTGATGAAAATCAATAAATGGTTTGCGGGTGAACTTTCTTATTTGTGCAAGAGGTTAAAGCAAACTCCTGAGCCTGGTGGAGATGGTACAATGTTTGATAATACCATCATAGTTTGGGTTAACGAATTAGGTAAGGGTAACAATCATACCCTCAACAATATTCCTTTCACCATTATTGGTGGAGGTCTTGATGTTAAAATGGGAAGGGCTCTTCAGATGCCTGATGTCACGCATAATCGATTGTTGATGACAATTGCTAATGCTTTTGGTCACGAATTGAAGAGTTTTGGTGAAGAAAAGCTCAGTGTTGGAGGAGCTTTGGACCTTAGTTAATGATTGTTTATTGGATGCTTAGTGCTGAAATAGGCAATGTTTAGGTGATTAACCATCACCAAATAGTTGCAAAAACCGCCAACCTAATGTTGATGGTCATTTCTTTTTCCCTAGATTGGTAATCCTTTGGCTACACATTATAATGTGGTCTTTGCCGTTTAACTGTCTTGATCGAATTATAAAATGAGACTTACAGAAAGAAATGAATTTGCGTAGAAAAATCATAAAGTGGGCCATTGTTATTTTCATAATTGTTGTCTCTGGCGGTGCGATTCTTAACTCAATCCTGTCTAAAAGAATTAACAGAGATTTTATAGTAGAGCTGCTGGAGTCTGAAAAAAATATTAGAGTGGATGTCATGGAGGTCACTCCAAGTGTTATTAGTGGGAGGATCAACTTAGAGGAGGTTCTAATTGGTCCTCGGGATGCCGATTCTGATAATGGGGTATTAGTTTCAGAAAGAATTAAACCCTCACCAAGTAAGACAAGTTTAGCTATTAAAAAACTTTCTCTCAAAATTAACCTACTTGATTATGTTTTTGGAAAATTATCGATCCGTTCACTCATAGTTGAGGACTTAAATTTGTCCTACTCCATCAACGAGGATGGTGATCACAGTCTGGATCCTTTAATGGATCCTCCTAAGTATATTAAAGGCAAAACTAATCCTGAATATGAGAGAAAGAAAAAGCTCAGAGAATTGGCGAAATTGAGAAGAAAACAAAAATCTGACCAAGGAGAAAATCTAGAAGACTCTTTTAATGCTTCAGAATTTCCCATGCCAACCACTCTCAATGAGCTAATTATTAAAGGATCTAGAGTTGAGATCGAATTAGAAAAAAATGGTAACAACGTTTATTTCACCGAGATTGAAGGAGGTGTTACGGAGTTAGATGTTGACCCTAATAATTTGAAAGACCACAATTCAGCTTTTCTCAAACTCAGTAGTAATTTAAAGGTTACTGGACCCGATTCCAAGCCAGAGTATGCCAACTTTGATTTGAAGGCTAGTGGATCTATTCAGCCGTTTGATTATTCGACTGGATTTTTAAATCCTGATTTAGTTACTGATCTTACTGTTTTGAAGGGTTCAAGAATTTTGTCATTACCTATAGCAACTAAACTGGCTTCAACCTTGGACCAGTTAGAAAAAGCTGGTTTGGATATGAGCGTTATTGATGACGTTCTTGTTGTTGGCAATGACGCAACATTCAGTTTGGGATTGCGGAATTATGTAATAAGAGCCGTTAATCCCTTGCCCGTCATAATTAATGGTAATGAACTATTAATCGATCAGGGGTCTTGGTTGAATACTGCAAATGATGAGCATCTAATAAATGCGAGCTTTACTTTTTCCGAAGAAATTTCTAACAGCACCTATCAAAAGTCCAATGAGTATCTTTCAGAAATTGTAGGTAAAGGTGTTGCTTCTGCAGTTTCAGAACTTTTGTTAACCCCAGTAACCAAAAATGGGAAAATTCATATTCCTTTTGTTTCCTCTGGAGATTTCAACCGTCCAAAAGTTCGACCATCTGTTGTTTTAAAGGATATGGCAGATGCGGTAAAGGAAGGTTTAAAGAAAGATCCTTTAAGTATACTCAAAGGGATTCTTGATCGTTAGTTTTTTGCCCGTAGTAAGCATCGGGGCCGTGCTTTCTTAAAAAATGTTTATCAAGAATATGTTGAGGGATAGGTGTTGGATTTGAACCCGAGCACCAACTGTCTATTGCCATTTTGGCGCAATACTCTAGAGCGATGCTATTTTCTAAAGACTTCATGGCAGATTTCCCCCAGGTGAAAGGCGCATGATGGAGTTGTAGAACTCCTGGAATTTTGATGGGGTCAATGTCATTTTCTAAGAAGTGTTTCACTATTATGACACCGGTATTTTTTTCATAGTCATCAGTCAGTTCACTTTGATTCAAGGCTCTGCATACTGGGACGGTTCCATAGAAGTGATCAGCGTGTGTAGTACCGAAACATGGCAACTCTTTTCCTGTTTGAGCAAGTGTAGTGGCAGAAAGGCTATGGGTGTGCGTGATGCCACCGATTTCAGGCCATGCTTTGTAAAGCTCTAAATGAGTTTTGGTGTCTGAAGAGGGATTAAGGTTCCCTTCTACTTTTTGGCCTTCCATATCAACCAAAACAATATCTGAAGGCTTTAAGTCATTGTAATCAATGCCGCTTGGTTTTATGCCGAATATGCCTTTATCTTTATCAATGCCGCTAACGTTTCCCCAAGTGAGTTTAACTAGGCCTGAACTAGGTAACTGTTGATTTGCTAGGCAAATTTCCTCTTTTAAATTTTCCAGCATGATCTTACTTATACCACTTTAATACACCTTACTCGGATCGTAGGTTTGATCCGCCATTTGTTCAAGTTGAACGATTTGATTTGTTGTAGCGTCCTCAGTATCTTTTTTTGTTGATACGACCCTATAGAAGCAGGAATTGTATCCAACGTGACAGCATCCTGGTCCGATTTGTTCTACTCTCAGTAGGACGACGTCCTGATCGCAATCAGTGAGTATTTCGATGATTTTTTGAACATGTCCGCTAGTTTCTCCTTTATGCCATAATTTGTTTCTGCTTCGACTATAATAAACGGCTTCCTTTTTTTCTATTGTTTGAGATAAAGCTTCTTCATTCATATAAGCAACCATTAAGACTTTTCCGGTTGATGCATCTTGTGCCACCGCAGGGATAAGCCCATCTTCGCCAAATTTAGGTGAAAAATCGGAACCGTTTTCAACCAAATCTTTATTTACTCTTTCACCAAATTTAATATTCATTATTTTTATATGATTAATGTAATGATTGATAGCTTTGATAATGTTTTTTCCAAATAAAAACAATTAAATAAGGTGCGCGATTACAGAATCAGCCAACATTTTTCCTTTTTCAGTGAGGTGCAATTTGTTGTCGTAATTATATAATAGTTTGTCTGATTCTAGCTCATATACTTTCTCTAAGTTATTTTTTACGTAGTCCAAATTTAGGCCTGAAGAGGTTCTCAACTGCAAAGCAATCCTTTCGATTCTGTATGAATCGTCGTTAATTATCTCTTTCTCTGTTTCTATCATATTAATTGTATTACTCTTTAACAGATCTATATATTTCTTAGTGTCAGGAACATTACGCCAACGTTTTCTGCTCACGGTTGAAAAGGCTCCAGGTCCAACTCCAAGGTAGTCTTTGCCTTCCCAATAAGAAGAATTGTGTTTTGATTGGTGGCCCTTTAATGCATAATTTGAGGTTTCATAATGATTGTAGCCTGCGTTAATCAGCTCCTTCATGGCTAATGAAAAATGATCCCCGTCTTTTTCAGGGTCTTCAAAAAACTCTCCCTTCTTAAGCCGGTCAAAAAATTCTGTATCTTCTTCATAATTGAGATTGTACGCGGATATATGTTGAGGTCGTAGGGCGATAGTCTCTTTGAGGTCATCTTCCCAATCAGCAAGACTTTGCCCGGGAATTGAAAACATTAGATCAATACTCAGGCTTTTAAATTGGCAAGATTTTAGGATTTCAAAACTCTTTTTTGCATCGCTTGGGCTGTGATCCCTTCCGAGGGTTTTTAAAGTTGATTGATTCCAAGACTGAATACCAAGACTAACTCTTGATACTCCTTGTCTTTTTATCATCGAAGCTTTGTTGTAATTAAATGTACTAGGATTAACCTCGATTCCCCATTCTTTTAAATCGTCGGTTTTTACTATTTCGCCTATGCCTGATAGCAGGCGTTCTAAATTCTTGTGAGATAAAGCCGATGGTGTGCCGCCGCCTAAATAGACTGTTTCAATCGCTAAATCATACTCATTCTTTCTATAGCATAACTCCTTTAATAAAGATTCTACCAATTCTGATTGATTTATGTCTCCAAATGTATGCTTATAAAAACTACAGTAGGGACAAATACGATGACAGAATGGTACGTGTATGTATAGGTGTTTAACCATAATGACCTATTACCTTAATATTGCATGGTGAATTGCCAATGAAGGACTTTCAAAAAGAACTCGGAAATGAATTGCTAGCATCTGTATCGCGTAGTTTTTTTCTCTCTCTTAGGTTTTTACCTGAAAAAATGAGAGAGGCCACTAGCTTGGGCTATTTATTGGCCAGATTATCAGATACTATTGCTGATACTGAGGCGTTGCCTGAAATGGAAAGACTTGGAGTGCTTTCAGAAATTGGTCAAGCCATTCAGGGTGAGGGGAGATTTCCTGATTTTTCCTCTTTATCATTAGGATCTGGATTGACTGATGGTGAAAATATACTTCTTCAAAAATCAGGACAATGCCTTGAATGGCTTAATTGCCAAAAGGACGATTTTGCTAAACCCATTCGTAAAGTCATGGGATCAATCATTAGAGGACAGTCGAATGATTTACGAAAATTTTCTTCAAATAATTTAGAGTTCCTTAAATCAGATGAAGAGCTTGATCAGTATCTTTATGACGTTGCCGGTTCTGTGGGAGTCTTTTGGACTGAGATTGGGTTTGTTTCATATGGTGATAAATTTTCAATTCAAGATAATGAGACGTTAATAAAGCTTGGGGCTGATTATGGTAAATCTCTTCAGCTCATAAATATTCTTAGAGATTTCTCTGAGGATTTTATTTCTGGAAGATGCTATTTTCCTGGTAATTTTGATAACTATACGGATCAAGAAATCTGGGAAGAAGTTTCAGAGCACTGGATAGCAAGGTGTCGATTCTTGATGAGATCATCAAGTGATTATGTTGAAGCATTGAGGTCACCAAGAATTCGATTCTCTACTGGACTACCAGCCATCATTGGAGTTGAAACCCTCAACTTAATTCAGAAAGCCACATGGAAAAAAATCGAAGATCGTATCAAAGTCGATAGGAAAAGAGTGAAGCTGATACTTTTTCAAACGGCGATGAGTTCTTTAACTAATAGAGGAATAAGTAAAAGAATTTTAAAATCATTAAAAGTTTAATTAAAATCGGCCCAGGTGCTAAATTCTTTCGGAAGATCACTTGTAAATTCTAGTTGTACTCCTGTGATGGGGTGAGTAAAACCAAGCTTCCACGCATGAAGCATTAGTCTTCCAACTTTAATTTTTTGTTTTGATATCCTTGAGTAAATTGGGTCTCCCAGAATTGGATTACCAAGAGACTTCATATGGACTCTAATTTGATGTGTTCTACCAGTTAATAACTTACACATCACCAGCGAAGCTTCTTTACTCTCAATTTTAGTCTCATATTCAGTTATCGCAGTTTTTCCTCTTGGAGGTTGGACTATTGACATTTTTTGCCTGTCTCTGGGGTCTCGAGCAATATGATTTTCTATTCTTCCAGAGCCTAGTGCAGGTAGGCCATCGACAACCGCTAAATATATTTTATTTATTTTTCTATTCGAAAAGTCCTCAACCAGTGCCTTATGACTTGCGTCAGATTTTGCTGCTACGAGGCATCCACTAGTATCCTTATCCAATCGATGAACAATTCCGGGTCTCTCTACTCCACCGATGCCTGAAAGTTCCTTGCAATGATGAAGTAGTGCATTAACCAATGTGCCAGTTTGATTTCCAGCAGCAGGATGAACCACTAGTCCATGTGGTTTATTAACAACTATAATATGGCTATCTTCAAAAAGTATGTCTAAATCTATTCTTTCTGGTTTAGCCGCGCACTCCCGTAGAGGTGGAATGGTTATGTGAATACTATCACCAATACTAATTGGTTGGCTTGGCTTGGTTTTTTTGCCATTGAGTTTTATATGCCCATCTTTGATTAATGATTGTAATCGTGATCTAGAGATATCTTTCAGATAGACTGTAAGAAACTGATCGATTCTTTCCGTTTTTTCGTTGCTTTCCTCAACTATAAGTTCCATTACCTAAAAATAAGTAAGAAGATTCACCAATTGTGACCTATTCGCAATCTATGACTTAACAGTTTTTGCGGTATTCATCTAGAGGTGATATTATATATTAATGGGTAAAGATTCGAGTGTTAAGCATCTGATGAATGCTTGCCCCAGTTGTGGGGAAGTGATGGATGTATCGCTTTGTGATCCATATTCCAAAGTCATATGCCCAGAATGTTCTACAGCAATCCGGGTCAGGGCGGATTTTCTACATTTTAGAATTGAAAAGAAAATTGGAGAAGGAGGATTAAGTCGAGTTTTTCGGGCCGTTGATCAAACTTTGAACCGACAGGTCGCATTAAAGATTTTAAGTCCTGAATTTAGTAAAGATTCTAAAAGAGCCAAAGAATTTGAAAGAGAGGCGCGTATCACTGCATCAATTAGTCATCCTAATGTTGTGAAAGTTTTTTCCGCTGGCAGTGATCAGGAACATTATTTTATGGCAATGGAGCTTGTTAGCGGTGGTTCACTTGACAGATTGATTCACTCTAAAGGGAAAATAGTAGAAAAAAGAGCTCTGAAAATTGGTGCTGAAATCGTTAATGGTCTGCAAGCGGCTCAAAATTCAGGCCTTATTCATCGAGACGTTAAGCCTGGTAATATACTTTTTTCAGATGAGGGCGTGTCCAAAATTGTTGATTTTGGCTTGGCTAAAAGGGAATTAAATAAAAAGACTGACAGCGAAGAAATGTGGGCAACGCCTTATTACGTTCCTCCAGAAAAGCTTTATGGAGAAACAGAGGATTTTCGATCAGATATTTATAGTCTAGGAGCGACTTTGTTCCATGCACTATCAGGCGTCCCTCCATGTTCATCTGATACCTCTTCAATCGAGGAATTAAAAATTCTTAAACAGAAAAAAATAAGTCTTGAGGTTAGCGCTCCAAATATCTCAATCGCCACTTGTGAATTGGTTGACAGGATGATGGAAAAATCTCCTGAAAACCGGCACGGTTCTTATGAAGATTTATTAGATGATTTTAATAAAGCAAAAAACTCATTAAGCCAATCATCAGTGAAGTTAGTCGGGGCTGGTCTAAGGATTGAAAAGAATGAAAAATCTAATGCCCATTTTAAGATGGTATTATTATTAATATCATTATTGGCCGTTGTGGGTTCCTTAGTATTTTTGAATGCTAAAAGTGAAACGGTAGACGGTAGTAATTCAAGTTATGAAGTTGAGGATGATGATTTTATTTATGTCGACATCAGTGACCCAAAACAATCAGTTACTGGAAAATTTCAAGCGGCTATTAACATGATAGTTGAATCAGATTATGGGGCAGCAGAACGAGTTTTTGGTCAAATCGCATCATCACCTGAAAGTAAACAACCTACTGTGAATTGGTCGCTTTTTAACCAAGGTTTGAGTATACTTTTACAAGGTGATTTGGAAAGAGCTCGATCTGTTTTTCAAAGGCTTGAAGAGAAAAGTGATTATACTGAAAATCCCGAAGATCAGATGTTATACCGATTTTTTAGGAAGTCTTCGCAGTTATTAAGTCAAAGAAAGCCCATCAGCTATGATCAGCTAGTTAATTTTGAGGTCAATGGTTATGAGTCCATGGCTCTTTTGGCCTTTGGTTTTCAGAACTGGGAGCATGGCGACTTTGATGATGCTGAAGAATATTTTCAGATTTTCACCCTGAATGATTCGCCAGACGATGATTATCCATGGATAAAATTGTTGAAGGTTCTTCCTGCACCCTACCTAAAAGATATTGAGCTTTTTAGAGAATTCCCAACCCTTCGCGAAAATCCAAATTCCAACGAAGTTCTTACTGCGTTGAATATATCTGATGAAATTATTTCTTCGGTTAATTTTCATAAAATAAAGGAAATTCTTAATTCTCGCATGTTGAATTACCAAAGGCTTTCTGAGCAATTGGTGATTAAAGAAACTGAAGAAGAAGAATTGAGGATGTCCAATTTACGAATTAAAGAGTTGCAGAAAATGTTGGAGTTGAGGGATGGGGTCCAAGATTACTCAAGTGACTTCCGATTTTTTAGTGGAACGAATTTGATTAAGCTTACGAATTTCAGTCATCCAGAATTTATACAGATTCATGCGGACCTAATTAAGATTTGGACATCTTCGGAATCTTTTGTCCAAAGAATAATCAATAACATAAATAAGACCGCTTACTACGGGCCTGTCACCACAAAGGAAGGATCACTAAGGACATTGAAAATTATTTCGGCTGATAGAGAATTTTTTACTTATTCTTTTGGAGCAGCTCAAGGTAAAGCCAAGGTGCCGATATCAAAGATATCCGCAAATTCTTTAATTAATATATCGAATTCATATGACAAGAAAATTTCAGATAAGTCGGTTTTAGACGAGAGTATAAAAGAAAGGACACTCTTCTCCTATCTAAT
>CEOC01169755.1_pt1 | contig 10331 bp, 7 predicted proteins | sample 356191 | NCBI WGS metagenome assembly CEOC01 (sample SAMEA2619952, study PRJEB7988) | marine metagenome | biome: marine biome (ENVO:00000447); feature: deep chlorophyll maximum layer (ENVO:xxxxxxxx); material: "saline water (ENVO:00002010), including plankton (ENVO:xxxxxxxx)" | depth 17 m
GAGGAGCTGGGACTGATTTCCACTTTTTCTATTTTAGTTTGTTTTACCTTGTTGTTCCTCTTCGTTTATTGGAAATTAAGATTGTCCACGAAGCTTTATGAGTATCAGCTCGCATTGGGAGGACTGCTGTTTATCAGTTTACAGTCCATCATCAACATGGGTGTGGTCACAGGTTCATTACCAACTAAAGGGATGTCGCTACCATTTATTAGTTACGGGGGATCTAATTTAATGGTCACCTTTATTTTTCTAGGCTTGATCATTAATGTTTTCCGCAAAATGGATAATCCACAGGGATTACAACCACGAGAGATATGAAAAATGTGGTCATAGCATGTGGTGGAACTGGTGGGCATTTAACTCCGGGAATTGCTCTTGCTCAAAGTTTAGAGGAAAAAGGATGCAAGGCATGGCTTTTCATAAGTCGAAAAAGTGTTGATTCCAGGTTATCAAGTAAATACCCGAAGCTTAATTTCGTGGCTATGCCCGGAGCCCCACTTATTAGAACTCCAATAGGTCTTTTCCTTTTTCTTAAAGGATTCATTTCTTCTTATTTACAGTCAAAAAAGTTTTACAAAAAAGTAAACGCGGATGCGATGATTGGCTTCGGTGGTTTTACCTCGTTAGGCCCTGCGGTGGCGGCCCGTTTACAAAAGATCCCCATTTTTATACATGAGGCTAATCGAGCCGTTGGTAAAGCAGTCCGTATGATTGCCAAGAATTCCGACCGGGTATATTTGCCCGAAGGTATGCTACTGGAAGGTTTGTCCTCGGAAGTGGTGAAGAATGTTGGATATCCTCTGCGTAAAGAATTTCGCCGAATTCCTCGGGAGAGAGCAAGGAAACATCTGGGTATTCCCAATAGCGATCGTCTATTGGTAGTGTTAGGAGGAAGCCAGGGGGCGGCATCTTTAAATAAATGGGTGAAGAAAAATCTCTCTGATTTAGCAGCGGAAGGGATCGCCACCTTATGTATTACTGGAATGGGAAAAGATAGCTCAGGGGTAGTTCAATTGGATGGACCCGCTGATGAAATTATAACAAGTCGTTTTATTGCTTTTACGGATGAAATGAATGTACTTCTTTCAGCTGCGGATTTGGTTGTATCCCGTGCTGGTGCCGGAGCTATCGCTGAAATTGTTCGATGCCGGGTGCCTTCAATTCTTATTCCTTATCCTTTTGCTGCCGACAACCATCAATTGCACAATGCTCGTTTCCTTGAAGTTAAAGGGGGCGGATTGGTTTGTAAGGATGAGTACCTCACTGAAAAACTGTTTAAGGAAGTCCAGGAGATGATGTTCAATGAAGAGTTGCGTGCAATTTTGCGCCGAAATCTTTTTGCAATGGATGGAGGTGATGTGGGCTCACGAATTGTTGATGACATGAAGCAGCTGGTCACTGAGCGAGAAATATCACTGGATACACAAGGGAGGAATCTAGCCGTTTACGCATGAAGAAACCGAAAAGAGTTTTCTTGCTTGGTGCGAGTGGAATGGGCATGGCCCCCCTTGCATTCTTTTTGCGTGGTGCAGGGGTGGAAGTGGAGGCTTTTGACGATTATTTTCGTGAACCTCTACGTTCTCAAATGTTGGAAGCTGGGGTTGAGGTTTTGCTCGAACCTGTTCCTCATAAAAAACCGGATTATATTGTTCATTCGAGTGCCATCAACCGATCGGACTCAAGACTATCTTTATTTCGTGGTACGACTAGTAAAATTTACAAACGGGGTGATTTCCTCGCAGAGTATTCAAAAAGCTTTAAAACGGTGGCCATTGTGGGAAGCCATGGGAAGACTACGACCACTGGAATGCTTACCTGGGCTCTTGCAAAGGAAGAATTTTCATTTTCTTACTTAGTGGGAGGCCGCTTCAAAGAGGATGCTTTACCAATAGGGAATTATCAAAATAGCCCTTGGCTAGTGCTCGAAGTCGACGAGAGTGATGGAACTATTGGTGGGTTTTATCCTGATATCACACTTGTGTTAAATTATGACTGGGATCATGTGGATGAGTATAAAGAGGAGAGTTCCCTCGAGCATACTTTGCAGGGCTTACTCTCTCGGACAAAATCCTCTGTAATTCTGCCAGGGAAATCCGATTTACTCTCATGGGCCGATGAAAATCTCGGTGTGGATGTTTCCTCTTTTGAGGCAAACCACAGCTCTGCAGATTTTATGGTTTCAAATTGGGAGGCTGCCAAAGCATGTGGCAGGAAGATGGGGGCTCAATTAGGTGAAGAATTATCTAAAAGTTTTCCCGGTATGGAAAGAAGACAGTCTGTCTTATTCGAGGATGAGCACCGCACAATACTCGAGGATTACGCCCATCATCCCACCGAGATAGGCTCGTTGCTCGCATCGAGAAGAAAACTTTTACCGGACCACTGGATGAAAGTTGTTTTTCAATCGCATCGTTACAGCCGAACGAAAGCGTTCGCCCAATCCTTTGCGGAAGAATTAGGTGCCGCAGATGAACTTAATTTGTTACCCACTTATGGTGCATTTGAAAAGTATGACGAAAGTGGCGATGCGGAGTCATTGGTGGGACACTTACCTCCGCGATTGAGGGACAAAACAAAAGTATTTTTAGATTATACCTCATTTGTGGATGAAGTTTACGAGACTGAAAATCCCCTTACTCCTGAGCAGGTTTTATTTGTTGGTGCAGGGAACATAGATGGATGGGCTCATGCCTTTGCTGCTATCCATACTCATAAAGGAGACAGGATTTCAGCCTTTTCTCATTTCCTAAGTGGTCGATTGTCTTCGAGTTCCGTCCTGCGCAAGGATGAGAACCTTGCATCCAAGACAACTATGCGCGTTGGGGGAAAGGCTTTGTGGTACGCAGAACCCCAACACACCGAAGATTTGCGGAGACTGGTGGAAGCTTCTAACTTTTTCTCTATACCCAGGGTGATGTTGGGTCGAGGTTCGAATTTGATTATTCCTGATGAAGGTTATCATGGATTGGTTTTACGATTGCGGGGAGACTTTTGGAACGAAATCAGTTCCCGGTCTGACGATTCTTTCGTGGTTGGAGCAGGTTCCAGACTTAAAGATATTTGTAGGTTAGCCTGCCACCGGGGTCTCTTGGGTTTTGAGTTTCTTGAGGGAATTCCTGGCACCCTGGGAGGTGCTCTGAGAATGAATGCGGGTGCAATGGGTTGGGAGATTTACGATTTAGTGGAGTGGGTTTCCTTTTTACTCCCGGATGGAAGCATTAAGGAAATACCTGGGAATCAACTCAATGTCGGTTATCGTTTTTGCAAGGAGGCACAGGAAGGAATTGCCTTGAGGGCGAAGCTTAAGGCAGAGGGACGTTCGGACCACAAGGATATTCGCTCCGCAATCGAACTATTAGCTCAAAAGAGGAGAGCCTCACAACCCAGGGAGGCGAGTGCGGGCTGTATTTTTAAGAATCCGGAAGATAAATCTGCGGGTTGGTTAATTGAAAAAAGTGGGATGAAAGGTCAGCGGGTAGGCAACGCGGTTGTCTCAGATGTACACGCGAATTTCATCGTTAATGAGGGGGGAGCGACGGCTGAGGATGTAATCTCCCTTATTCAACAAGTTCGAAAACGGGTACAGGAAGAAGTCCAGGTCAATCTTGAGCCGGAGGTCGGGCTACTCGGGAAAAAATGGAATGATCAATTATCATGAATAATCAGAATAACTTACCATCTATTACCATTTTGGCTGGAGGTATCGGACCGGAAAGGCAGGTCTCATTGGATTCTGGCCAATGTCTGGCAGACGCACTTGAGTTTGATTATCGAGTCAACTTGATTGATTTGACGGAAGCGTCCTTACCCCATGATCTTTCTCCTGAAGAAACGGTGGTGATTTCAGTTATTCATGGCACATTTGGAGAAGATGGCCAGTTGCAGGCAATTTTAGATGAGGCTGGTTTTTTCTATGCAGGAAGTGGTACGAATGCGAGTCGCTTATGCATGAATAAATATGCATCTAAAAGAAGCGTTGCCGAAAGAGGTGTACGCGTAAGTCCAGATGTTCGTTTTTCCGACCCGAAATCAATTAACCCGAATGAAGTATTCAAAGAACTTGGTGCTGATGTAATTCTTAAACCCACGGATCAAGGTAGCAGTGTCGCACTTTTTGTAATTAATGGGCTTGATGAATTAGAGAAAGCTCTAAGCGAGATTGAGACGGGGAACTGGATGTTGGAAAAGCGGGTTTTTGGACGGGAAGTTACCGTTGGTTTGCTCAATGGAGTCCCTATGGGAATTGTGGAAGTGATTCCTGACGGTGGAGTTTATGATTACAAAAGAAAATACTCTAAAGGCTCAACGGAGTATCGCTTTCCTGCAGTTTTGGATCTTGAGATCGAAGAGGAAATTAAACGCTTTGCCCGCCGATCTTTTCATGTATGCGAATGCAGGGATTTTGCCCGGATTGATTTTATGATCTGCGAGGATGGCAATCCATTCTTCCTCGAAGTTAACACACTCCCCGGACTGACCACCACCAGTCTGCTGCCCAAGAGTGCATCCTGTGCAGGGTACGATTTTCAATCACTTTGTAAGAAATTGGTTGAGCCTGCAATCGCTAGGTTTGAACAGTCAAAAATTTCTGTATTAAGCGCATGAGCATGAAATCGAAAAATAAAAAGAATTCTGATTCAGGATTAAGCTGGCAAAAGCTAAAACCCAAATCGTCCCGACGTCCTTCGACTATTCCTGCTTTTAAAAAGAGGATGGGAATGATTGGACGGGTAGGCCTTCTACTCCTGGCTCTGGGTCTGTTTGGGGTTGGTTTTGCATGGATGGAAAAAGTTGTTCATCAGGATTCAGGTCCTGTTGATCTGACGGGCCCGGGCACTTCGATAAAGCAAATTAAGTTTTCCAGTGATGGAGTTCTCTCGGAGAAATGGTTTACGAATTGGTTCGGACCGATTCGTGGTAGATCGCTGATGGAATTGGATATTGATAAAATCAGAGCTGACTTGGAAAAAGAAGATCAAGTAGTCAGTGCCCGTGTGAAAAGAGTTTTTCCTGCAACTCTGGAGATCTCTCTTCAGGAACAGTCCCCCATCATGGTTTTAAGAATAAAGGTCAAATCGGGCGGATACAACGACTGGCTAGTTTCAGCCGATGGGGCACTATACCTAGGGGAAGGATATTCTCCTGCTCGCTTATCTTTGCTACCCTCTCTTGCTGTGCCTTCGAGTTCGCTGAAAAGAACCGAAGATGGAGTTGGTTTTAAACCTCTATCTGATGTGGCGAAGGTCGCTCCTTTACTTGCCCTCGCCCGACGGGAATATCCCGCGTTTTATAGAGATTGGAAAGTTATTTCCTATGACTTAAATAATGAATTTGATCCGGTCGCCCATATTCTAGTTCGTTCCGGTAAAGTTAAAAAGATTCGATTCGCCCCTCAGAATTTTGCCACTCAGATGGAGCGACTTCACTACCTTTTCCTGGAACCTGATTTCAGGAAAAAGCAGGTAATCGAATCGATTGATCTTTCCCACGATCGCTCAGTTTTCGCAAAAATTTAAACCACAAAAGTAGCTTGATCATATGAGTAAAATAATAGGAGCAGTTGAAATTGGGACTTCTTCGGCCAAAGCATTGGTGGGGGAAGTGGGAGAAAGTGGTTCCCTTAGCATTGTTGGCATGGCAACCCGCCAGAATGAGGGCATGCGAAAAGGCGAAATTATGGATTTTCGAAAAGCAGCCACTGCGGTTCACGCAGCTTTGGAGGAGGCTGAGAAAATGTCCGGCACAACCGTAGATTCCATATATCTTGCTCAAACAGGTGCACACCTTAAAGGACAGATGCTTCGAGGGTCTGCTTCGGTAGTGTCTTCTGATAACCGCGTAACTGCGGACGATCTTAAGCGTGCTTCTATGGAGGCCAAAAGAAGGCAACCGGACGAGAGAAGATCTTATGTTCATCATGTTCGAACTCCCATTATTTTGGATAAAAAAGTAGTCGATGATCCTGTGGGAATGCTCGGCAATAATATAGATCTCGGTTACTGGTCGATTGATGGGGATGATAAAGCGATCCAGATGGGGTTGCATGTGATTTCCAATTATAGCCTGGAGGTGGATGATTTGATTCTGTCCTCTATTGCTTCGGCCACGATGGTCGCGGGGCCTGACTTGCGGAGAGCCGGTACTATTGTTTTGGACTTAGGTGCGGGAGTCACTGACTTTGTGGTATACCGGCAAGGTTATGTTGCTTACAGTGGGGTTATTCCCGTAGGCGGAGATCATATTACGGGAGATTTGAGTATGGGGCTGCGGGTTCTTGAACCATATGCAGAGAAATTAAAGTTGGAATATGGACAAGCGATGCCGCTTAAGGATGAGCAGTCTGAAGATGTCTGGATAATTGGTAATAAAACAATCGGAGACCGTTCCGTACCCCGTAAGGCGATTGCAGATATTATTCATGTCAGAGTCACTGAACTTTTTGAGATCATAAGCAAAGAATTGGGCCCTCTCCTCGATGAGAACGAACTAAAAGGGGGAATCCTTTTAACTGGAGGAGGTTCCCGCTTACAGGGAATTGAAACAGTGGCGAGTCAAGTGTTGGGTCAAAATGTAAGAAAAGCACCATTCCCTCCTGGAATCACTCCCGAACTCGCCCAACCTGAAAATGCAACCGTTTTGGGGTTGCTCCATTATGGACTCGAAGATCACAGCCTCCCTGGTCAGAAAAAAGTTGATCAGGATGTCGGGCTACTCGGCAAAATTGGCCGCATTGTAGGCATTGGTCCTGCGAATGAGTAATTCTTTTATCTTCAAAACCCCACCAAGTCATGACGCAAGAAAACCTATTTGAAAAAGATTCCAAAACTGTCGAACTCAACGAAAATGGCGTACTCAAAGCCAAGGTTATTGGCGTGGGCGGGGCGGGCCTTTCGCTAGTGGATGGACTGCGTTTAGATAATTTTACCGGTGTTGAGCAACTTGCAATTGATGTTGATGCAAGGGCCTTAGGGGAATCAATCGCTTCGGAGAAAATGGCAATAGGGAGGACTCTTACTCGTGGAATGGGAACGGGAGGAGAAGCTTCGTTAGCAAGAAAAGCGATCGAGGATGAGAAGGATAAGATTCGAAAATCTTTGGAAGGTGTGGATTTGGTTTTTTTGTTGGCAGGGTTAGGCGGGGGTACCGGAGGCGGTGCAACCCCTGAAATTGCAAAACTTGCACGGGAAACAGGAGCTCTCGTTTTTGCTTTTGCTCCGATGCCCTTTAGTTGGGAAAAAGGAAGGCACGCACAGGCCGAAGAATCACTTTCAGAACTTCGTAAGTTTGCCAATGCAGTCATTCCACTCCCTAACGATTCACTGCTTCAAGTTGGAGGGGCTGATGCCACTGCTCTAGAGTGTTTCGCGGAAGCGGGGCGAAATGTTAGTCGTGGGATTTCAGCAATATGTTCTTTGATTTTTAAGAGAGGTATGATCGATGTGGATTTTGTTCATCTCAGAAAAGCATTTAATCGTAGATCCGGCAGAACTCTATTTGGCTATGGCGAAGGGCAGGGGGAGAACGCAATCAGGCAAGCTCTGAGTGAACTGATGATTTGCCCAATGCTTCACCTGCCGGATGTTTCCAAAGCTGCCGATGCCTTGCTTATTTTCATTAATGGTGGTCCCGGCATGGGCATGAATGCTTTGCAACAAGCATCGCACGAGATTCGGGAAGCATTTAAAGCGGGCGAACATGTGGTTTTTGGTGCCCATGTGGACGAAAACTTGGGAGACCGCATTCAAATTATTGTCTTGGGTGCTACGGACTTGGAAGCAGGTATGACAGCCGATGTTGCTCCAGTTGCGGAACAAGTGATTGAAGCCACTCCCAGCGTAAGTAAGAGTACTCATCCTTCAAAATTGAAAACCCCTCCATCCAAACCGGACTCAAAGGTGAAATCTTCACCCAGAAAAAGTAGATTTAGTCGAAAAAAAGAATCAGAAGATCAAAACACATTTTCATTCATGGAAGAGGCAAATCAGAGAGGAATCTTTGAGGACATGGAATCCCGAAATCTTTACGAAGGGGAAGATCTCGATGTGCCAGCTTATCTTCGCAGGGGTGTTAAAATAGCGATTTAAAAATACTGGTGGTTTTGCATCGTAATATTACCTGCGCAAACAACTAATCCGGGGTACTTTAAAGTGCTTGTTATCGGCACGATATTACCATTCTTTCATGGGCTTGCATTTTACATTCTGAAATTCTCTTGAAATTGATGTAAACCAAAGAGGCAAAATAGTTTAGTTTGTAATATTTTAATTAAAGTAATTCATTTTTTTAGTGAAAAATCTGTTTTACTTTATCTTATCAAAAAAAGATAATAGTGAAATTATTTGATGTAAGATATGATTGCATACACTGCTCGTTTTGTTGGCAAAGTAACCTTTGCGGGTTTAAATTTGTCTGAAACTCGGCAGTTTCTGCTTTTATCTGCTTTTTTTAACCTCTCAGTTTTGCTTTTTGCAGAGGATAATGCCAGCCTTCTTGACCTCCAGAATAGTGGTTCAAATTCCCCTGTTTCAAATATTCAACAAGAGGATGATTCGAATGTCACTTTCCAGGTTCAAACTTTTCGATTTAAAGGTTTAAAAGCTTTTCCTGCAAAAGTTTTGGGAAACAGCCTACAGGCTTTTCGCCAGGTACCTTTGCAGTTTGATGATCTTTACCGGATTGTTTCTCATCTAGAAGATTTTTATAAGAAGGGAGGAAAGATAGTTTCAGTTAAAATTCCACCTCAAGATATTACTGATGGTATTCTGATGATTGATCTTGCTGAAGCCCGAGTCGGGAAAATTATCATTGATCCGAGTGGTTCGTCTCATGTCAAACACTCCAAAATCAAAGCCATAGTTGAAAGCTATTCTCCCCTCAAGAAGATTTATGATGCATCATCCATGAATCGAGGACTACTCTTGTCAGATGATTTGCCAGGTGTGAGTATGACTGGTTTTTTGCAGGCTGGGGTAGAAGATGATGAAGTGGATTTAGTTTTAAAAACCTCAAAGGAGCCACCCTACATTGCAGATTTAGTTATGGACAATGCTCATTCAAGGTCATTGGGTAATTACAGGGCTACCCTGGCTGCCAGTTTGGTTAGTCCTTTTCAGTTATCTGAGACCATAGGATTACAAACTTTGAAAAGCGAGGGTAGCAATTATGGTAGGCTTTCTTTAGGCATGCCATTTGGGTCACGAGGATGGAGAGTAAATCTGTACGGAAGTACCCTAAGTTACAAAGTTGTCACGGATGAACTGGCTGCTCTTAACATTAAAGGAGAAGTCGAAGAAGCCGGATTGTCTCTTCGTTATCCTGTGATTCGCAACCAGAGAGGGAATTTATATCAGAATTATCAGTTTGATCATAGAATTTACTTATCAAGTGTCGCTTCAGTTACTCAAAAACATTATTCCATTGACAGTCTATCGATGAATTTGTCGGGAAACCTTTTTGATACTATTTGGGGAGGCGGATCCAACTCGATGAGCATTGGTCTGTCCCATGGGAAGGTGAGTGGTTTGGATGGAATACCAACAAATCCACACGAGGGATATCATACACTAATCAATTACAGTGCCAGTCGTCAGCAGACTTTCTCAGAAAAATTAAGTTTCTTTCTCTCTGTTTCTGGCCAACTAACTCAGGATGTTTCAACTAACTCTTTACATACAATTGAAACAACAGCAGATGAAGTAACAGAAGACTTTTTAGATAGTGCGGAAAGTTTCAGCTTGGGTGGCTTGAATGGGGTTCGGGCTTATCCTTCTGGTGAGGCTACGGGCTCTGTCGGAAGGCTAGTTAAAGCCGAGTTACGTTACATCTTGAGTAATGATATTATCGCCAAGACATTTTACGATTGGGGTTGGGTTGGTGAACGGGATCCTACAACCACAGGGCCTTCTGAGTATGAGTTGTCAGGTGGTGGGGTTAACTTTGCCTGGAGTGCTCCACTTGGATTTAGTATGCAGGCCACATACGCCAGGCGGTTTGGGGAAAACCCTAACCCTTCTCCAACGGGTATGGATCAGGACGGCAGTTTGGAAGAAGACCGCTTTTGGGTCGTGTTAGGGAAGAGTTTTTAGGATGGGCTTTATGATCAGACTTTGTCCGTTTTTTGCTTGGTCTCTTTGCGTTTCGTTTGGATTTGATACAATGTTTGCTCAGCAGCTTCCTAACGGAGCTACTTTTCAGGCAGGCAATGTTAAAATTGAGCAGCACAATTCCTCTTTGCACATTCATCAAAGCACACCCCGAGCAGTAATCGATTGGCAATCCTTTAATGTGGGGGAGGGGGGCGCTGTTCATTTCATGCAGCCAAGTCAGGTAGC
>CEOC01030128.1_pt1 | contig 10316 bp, 9 predicted proteins | sample 356191 | NCBI WGS metagenome assembly CEOC01 (sample SAMEA2619952, study PRJEB7988) | marine metagenome | biome: marine biome (ENVO:00000447); feature: deep chlorophyll maximum layer (ENVO:xxxxxxxx); material: "saline water (ENVO:00002010), including plankton (ENVO:xxxxxxxx)" | depth 17 m
TTTTTTCAATATTAATAAATGTTAAAAAAAAATATAGTATTAATTGGTATGATGGCTGCTGGTAAAACTACCATCGGATTTAAATTGGCTAAAAAATTAAAATTCCACTTTATCGATATTGACTCTCAAATTGAAAAATCAGAAAATAAAAAAATAATCGATATTTTCAAAGATAAGGGGGAAGAATATTTTAGAAAAATTGAGGAAAAAACAACACTATCTTACCTTAACAAAACCAATAGCGTCATTTCAATTGGAGGTGGGGCCTTCTTAAACAGTAAAATTAGGAAAAAAATTAAAAATAATAGTAGATCTGTGTGGTTAAGCTGGAAATTCAAAACAATTTTAACAAGACTGTCGAGAAATAAAAGGCGCCCGGTAGTATTAAAATTGAACAAAAATGATCTAGCAAATCTATACAAAAAGAGAGTTAAATTCTATAAAATGTCAGATTTTAAAATAAATTGTGAACATAAAAATAAAAATGAAATAATTAATCAAATAACTAAAATCATAAAAAATGAAGACTCTTAAAATTAACACAACAAGTAAAAGTTATAATATTTATATTGGATATAATACTATTTCTCAAATTAATAAAATATTTAAAAAAGAAAAAATTACTTTTAAAAAAGTATTAATTGTTTTTGATAAAAGAGTTCCAAATTTTTTTAGTAAAAAAATAAAGTCAAGAATTAAATTTAGCAAAAAAATATTTTATCCATTTAATGCTTCTGAAAAAAATAAAAATTTTAAATGCGTGGACTCAATACTAAAAATATTATTAAAAAATAATTTTACAAGAAATGATGCCATAATTTGTATTGGGGGTGGCATAGCTGGTGATATTTCTGGTTTTGCTGCTAGTATATTTAAAAGAGGTTTGAAATTTATCAACATACCTTCAACTCTTTTGTCACAAGTGGACTCTTCAATTGGAGGAAAGACTGGCTTTAATAATAAATATGGAAAAAATTTAATTGGATCTTTTCACCAACCAGATCTAGTAATTTCTGACACAAAATTTTTAGAAAGCTTACCAAAAAGAGAAATTATTTGTGGATATGCTGAAATATTAAAACATTCGTTAATAAAGAACAAAAAATTTTTTTTATTTTTGGATAATAATCTTACAAATATTTTAAATTTAGAAAAAAAGTATATTGAGAAAGCTATTTTACAAAGCTGTAAAATAAAAAAATTAATTGTTGAAAAAGATGAAAAAGAAAACAATATCAGAAAAAGTTTAAATTTGGGTCATACATTTGGTCATGCTTATGAAGCTACATTAGGGTATTCAAAAAAATTAAATCATGGTGAAGCTGTACTTTACGGTATACTTTCTGCAATAAAATTAAGCAAAAAATTCAAATCATTAGAAAGTAAAGAGTATAAATTAATTTTGTCACATTTATCGAAATTAGGTTTTGATAATTTAAATAATTTTTTTAAAAAAAAGGATTTAAATAAAATTGTTAATTTTATGATTGCCGATAAAAAAAATATTTCTAAAAAAATTAATTTTATTACTTTAGATAAAATTGGAAAAGTAAAAATAAATAATCAATTTAGTTTACCTTTGGTAAGAAGATTTATAAAATCAGACTTGCTCAAATAAAATTTGTATTGAATGAATGTGATTTTTAATCTCTTCTTCTAAAATCTTATTTATTTTTTTTGTTAAATCTAATCTAGAAATATTTTTTGGATTATTTAAATAAATAGTTAATTTTATATGGAATTTATTTTTATCATGGGACGCATGTTTTTTATGCAGGTACGTTTTATCCTCTATTTTTATATTTTGAATAAAAGAATTATTTAGTAATTTTGTTTTGATATTTTGAGTTAAATTTTCTATATCCATATAAATTCTAATAAAAATATATATTTATGAAGATAATTTGTGATTGGAATAAGTGCAATAATTTAGGTGAGTTTAAAGCACCAGTTGAAAAAGATAATAGTAAGAAATTTAGAATGCTTTGTTTAGAGCACGTTAAAGAATTTAATAAAAACTGGAATTATTTTTCTGGCATGGATGATAGTCAGGTTATTGAATTTATTAAATCTGATATGATTTGGCATAAACCCACGCAAAGCTTTAGTTCATCAGACAATTTTTTTAAAATCCTATGGAATAACGCTTTGAAAGATGAAGCTAAAAAATTTAGAGACTCAGCTGATTTAGATCATATGAAAAAATTCAGATTTAATAGTCAAGATTTCCAAGCATTTACAATTCTGGATATTCCTGCGGGTATAGAATGGAAAAAAATACAAGAAAAATTCAAAAAGCTTGTTAAAAAATTTCACCCTGATATGAATGCTGGTAATAAGAAATTTGAGGAAAAACTTAAGATAATTACTTTAGCATATACTCAGCTAAAAAATACATATAGAGGAAAAATTGATACCAAATATTAATATAACACCAGATATAAAACTTTCAGTAAAACAAACTTTTGGAATTGAAAGTGATATGGAAATTGATGGGTTTTCTAAAAAAAATGAATTTGTGCCAGAAATTGATAAAGGATATAAATTTGATAGAGACACTACTTTAGCAGTTTTGTCTGGCTTCTGTTTTAACAAAAGGGTGCTAGTTCAGGGCTATCATGGAACCGGAAAATCTACACATATAGAACAGATTGCAGCTAGGTTAAATTGGCCGTGTATAAGAGTTAACTTAGATAGTCATATAAGCAGAATAGATCTAATTGGTAAAGACGCAATTGTGATAAAAGACGGAAAACAAATAACAGAATTTAAAGAAGGTATCTTGCCATGGTCAATCCAAAATCCAGTTGCTTTAGTTTTTGATGAATATGATGCAGGAAGACCTGATGTGATGTTTGTAATACAAAGAGTATTAGAATCAGAAGGTAGTTTTACGTTATTGGATAAAAATAAGGTTTTGAAGCAAAATAAATATTTTAGATTATTTGCAACATCAAATACGATTGGATTGGGTGATACAAGTGGTCTTTATCATGGAACTCAACAAATCAATCAAGGTCAAATGGACAGATGGAATATAGTTACAACTTTAAATTATTTAGAACTTGAAAAAGAAATGGAAATAGTTTTATCAAAGAACAAGGGAATGAATAATGCTAAAGGCAAAGAAATCATTGCAAACATGATAAAGGTAGCGTCATTAACAAGAAAAGGTTTTGTGGCTGGCGATATATCTACTGTAATGAGTCCAAGAACAGTGATCCATTGGGCTGAAAATAGCCAAATTTTTAAAGATATTGGATATTCTTTTAGGGTAACATTTTTGAACAAATGTGATGATGTTGAAAAAAATACTATAGCTGAGTACTATCAAAGATGTTTTGGAGAAGACTTGCCAGAGTCCTTGATCAATGTTCAGATTTAGATGAAAAAAGACGAAAATATTAAAGAAAAATTCAAACAAGCCTTAATATCAACGGTTAAAGTAATATCGGAAGACTTCTCAAACAACATAAATCATACAAAAAAAAATAATAGCTCAAAAAATTATAACTTTTTCGAGTTAGATAATTTAAATAACAAATATGACTTTATAAAATTTAGAGCAGATACTGACTCCGAAGCCTTAAAAAGGAGGTTTTCAAATAAAAAAATATATTTAAAAAATTTACCGTCAAAACCTACTCTAAAGTCTCTGTATAATGTGTCAGAAAAAATAAGATACGAAAAGCTTGGATCCCAAATGTTGAAGGGTATAAATAAAAATTTATTAGATAATTATAAATATAAAATTGATCTTAAAAGAAAAGATCAACTTAAATCAAAAGACGATACCAGTATTACTGAGGCTTTTGAAATTTATATGCTAAAAAATTTCTTTAATATAAATCCTAATGCGTTATGCGAGAAGATTTTAAGTTTTTGGGAGAGTGAATTTAAACAAAGCTTTGGAAAACATTTAAATTATTTAAAACAAAATATTGAAAATCAAGAATTATACAGCTCTAAATTTATTGAAATACTTAATGAATTTGATTTTTTAGAAAAAGATGAAGAAGAAAAAAACGAGGAAAATCAACAAGAAAATGAAAAAAATGAGCAACAAAATGCTGACTCAAAGAAAGAAACAGATGAAAAACAAGACCAAAATGAAGCACAAAATCAATCTGTTTCTGAAACAGATTTAGATGTAAATGAATTTAGGATGGAAGAACAGCTTTTCGATACTGAAGGCGATCAAAAAAGTTCAGAAAATATAATTCAAAAGCTTAACAACTTAAAGAGTGAACATGAATATAAAATATTTACAAAAGAGTTTGATGAAATAGAAAAAGCTGAAAATATTGAGACTGCAGAGGAAATATTGAAGCTGAGAAAAAACCTGGATCATCAGTTAATTAATTTTAAAGATTTAATAATTAAATTAGCAAATAAATTACAAAGACAGCTTATGGCAAAACAGAATCGATCTTGGGATTTTGATTTAGAAGAAGGATTGTTGGATAGTTCTAAATTACCTAGAATAATAATCGACCCTTATAATTCATTGTCCTTTAAAAAAGAAAAAGATCTTGAATTTAAAGACACCGTAGTAAGTTTGTTAATTGACAATTCTGGCTCAATGAGAGGTAGGCCAATAACAATTGCTGCGCTTTGTGCTGATATTCTATCTAGAACATTAGAAAGATGCTCTGTTAAAGTTGAAATACTCGGTTTTACAACCAAAAACTGGAAAGGTGGAAAATCTAGAGAAAGCTGGAACAAAAATGGAAAACAAAAAAATCCTGGGAGATTGAATGATTTAAGGCACATAATTTATAAAAGTGCTGATAGCCAATGGCGTCAATCAAAAAAGAATCTAGGTCTTATGTTGAAGGAGGGTATACTTAAAGAAAATATTGATGGAGAGGCTATTTTATGGGCATACAACAGATTAAAAAAAAGAAAAGAAGAGAGAAAGATATTGATGGTAATATCTGATGGTGCGCCAGTTGATGATTCTACTTTATCAGTTAATTCAGGAGATTATTTAGAAAAACATCTTAAAAAAGTAGTCAGGTATGTAGAAAGTCAAGATAATGTTGAAATATTAGCTATAGGTATTGGTCATGATGTATCAAGATATTATAACAGAGCAATTAAAATTACAGATGTTCAAGAACTCGGAGATGTAATGATTTCGGAATTAAGCAACTTATTTAAAAATAATAAAGTACTAAATTAAAGACCTAATAAATCTTTATTTTTCCATTTAATTAAAACCTCAGCACCATTTCTAGTTAAAGAATTTCTACAAGTTATTTTTGCATAATTTCTTTCTAGCAAGGTTCCACCAATAAATATACCAAGGCCTAGACCTGATTTAGTATTATGATTTTTACTTTTTGATCTTATATATGGTTCTCCAATTTTAGCTAAAATATCTCTTGGGAAGCCGTCTCCATCATCTTCGACTATTACCTCTGTCATTTCACTATCGGAATTAATGGTTACAAATATTTTCTCTTTTGCGAATTTATTTGCATTACCTATAAAATTTCTTAATCCATATACTATTTCAATTGATCTTTTGAACTTAATAGGATTTGTATCTTGCTTATTTTGGAAAAAAAATTTTTTTTTACTTATGCTTTGAAAAGATCTTATAATTTCATTTACATAATTTGAAAGAGTAAGCTCGTTCTCTATAAATTCATCATCAATATTTGGGTTTATCGATAATTTTTTTAAGATTTGATTGCATCTCTCAACTTGTTCGTTTAACAAAATTATGTCTTTTTCTAGATCTTTGTTGCCCTGCAATGATTTATATAATTCTTGAGTAATCAATTTTATTGTAGATAGTGGTGTTGCTAAAGAATGTGCTGCAGCTGCTGCTTGTCCCCCAAGTGATACAAGTTCATGCTCTTTAGCAATTAATTGCTGAATTTTATCTAATGCTTCTTTTCTAAGAGTAGATTCTTGCCCAAAAGTTATTGCAAAATAATTTAAAAAAAACAAACATATTATTAATGAAATTGGTATAGAAAAATAAAAATAATCATCAACTATTGATCTTTTTGGAAAAGGTAAAGATGTTTCTTCATAGAAAAATGTTAGAAAAATTATTGAAATTAATGTAATTAAAATTAAAACATAGTTTGTTTTTTTTTCTAAACTAAGTGAAGCAAATATACTTGGTATTATTAAAAATATTATAAAAGGATTTAGAATTCCTCCAGTAAAGTACAAAAGAAAGGTTAGCTGCAAAATATCAATTATTAAAAAATTAAATGCAGTCTTATTTGATAATAAGTTTTTTACATAAAAACTAATTAAATAAATATTACTTATTGCACCAATTAAAACAACTATATTTGATTTTATAAAAGAAAACTCATACCCGAGAAAGAAGGTGGCTGAATTAATCGCAAATAATTGTCCCGTTATTGCTATCCATCTTAAGTTTATATATGTTTTTCTATTTAATGAATAATTTTTAGAATTTTTTAAAAATTCCATTTAAATATCTAAGTTTGAAACATTTATTGCATTATCAACAATAAAATCCTTCCTAAGTGAAACATCATTTCCCATTAAAGTATAGATCAAATCTTGGTCTTTTTTATAATTTTTAGAATATTGTACTTGTAGCAGGTTTCTTGTTTCTGGATTTAGCGTAGTATTCCACAATTCAATTGGGTTCATTTCTCCTAAACCCTTAAATCTTTGTATACTAAGTTTTGACTTTTCTTCACTTATTATATTTTGATATTCTTTACTTTTTTTATTTAATTTTTTTAATTGCTTTGAACTGTTTGATAAATATTTCTCTAAATCCTGCTCGTCTTTAATGTATATACTTTTTGACCCTTTATTGATTTTAAACAAGGGTGGTTGTGCTAGATATATATTTCCATTTTCTATTAATTTATTAAATGGTTTGTTATTAAAAAAAGTTAATAGCAAAGCTCTTATATGAGAGCCATCAACGTCAGCATCAGTCATTATTATAATTTTTCCATATCTGAGATCTTTAATTTCAATTTCTTCAGTTTTTGGATCAAGTCCGAGAGCATTGATAAGTGTTACAATTTCATTTGAGGACATCATCTTAGATAAAGACTTTGTTTTATAGTCTATTGATTTTCCGTTTTTACCATTCATTTCAGTGAATGTATTTAATATTTTGCCTCTTAGGGGAAGAACTGCTTGAAATTCTCTGTTTCTCCCTTGCTTAGCTGAGCCACCTGCTGAGTCACCTTCAACGATAAATAGTTCAGTTCCTTCCTGCTTAGAGTTTTGACAATCAGCAAGTTTTCCTGGAAGGCCTGTTAGCTCTAATGCTCCTTTTCGCCTTACACTTTCTCTAGCTTTTCTTGCAACATCTCTAGCAACCGCTGCCTGTATAATTTTTGCTAATACAACTTTTGCAATCGAAGGATTTTGATCAAACCATATAGATAATTTTTCATTTATGAAGTTTTCAACAATATTTCTTACCTCTGAGGATACTAATTTATCTTTTGTCTGCGACGAGAATTTTGGATCTGGAATTTTAATTGATAAAACGCAAGTTAAACCCTCTTTTACATCGTCTCCTGACAAGCTTACTTTATTTTTCTTTAATAAATTTTGGTCATTTGCATACTTATTAATTACTCTAGTTAAGGCACTTCTAAATCCTAATAAGTGTGTACCTCCATCTTTTTGATAAATATTATTTGTAAATGGATAAACATCTTCACTATATCCAGCATTCCATTTAATTGAACATTGAATATCTATGTTATTCTTGGAGCCTTCCATATATATAGGTTTTTTAAACAATTCATTATCATTCTTATTTTTTAATTTTTCCCTTTTATTATCTAAAAATTCTACAAATTCTAATATACCTCCATCATATTTGAATTCTGAAGATCTTGTTTTTTTTTGCGAAAAATCATTAAGAACAATTTTTATTCCCTTATTTAAAAAAGCAAGCTCACGAAGCCTTTTTTCTAATATCGAAAAACTAAATTTAGTTGATGAAAATATTTCTTTGGAGGGAATAAAATTAATTTCTGTTCCGTTATTTTTTGATTTTCCTATTTTCTTTAGAGGTGATTTTGCATCTCCATTTTTAAACTCAATAAGATATTTGTTCCCATCTCTTTCAATTTTTAATTTCAAAGATAAAGAAAGTGCATTTACAACTGAAACTCCAACGCCATGCAATCCCCCAGAAACCTTGTATGAATCATGATCAAATTTTCCTCCAGCATGCAATTGTGTCATAATTACTTCTGCAGCTGATTTCTTTTCACCTTTATGCATATCAACAGGAATGCCTCTACCATCATCTTTTACAGTAACTGAGCCATCTGAGTTTATGCTTACCTCTATATTACTACAATATCCTGCAAGCGCCTCATCGATAGAATTATCAACCACTTCATAAACCATATGATGAAGGCCAGTACCATCATCTGTATCTCCTATATACATTCCAGGTCTTTTTCTTACTGCCTCAAGACCCTTAAGAACTTTAATTGAATCTGCTTGGTAACTTTTATTATTTTGAAGTGACATAAGTATAAGTGAATTTTTATAACATCTTTTATATTTTTGACAAATTGGCTAATCGAATTAGCTTCTATTTACATTGATATTCAATAATAATTTAAGTAAAAAAAAATTAATTTGTTACTTTTAAATTAATGCCCTAAATACAAATTTTTTGAGTCTTTTTTGGCGGAGAAGGTGGGATTCGAACCCACGGTACTCGTTAAAGTACACACCCTTTCCAAGGGTGCTGTTTAAACCGCTCACACACCTCTCCATATTTACAAAATATAATCTTTATAAATTTCTTTATTATCTAATAAATATTTTGGAAAAGACTCATCTAACTTTACTTTCTCATATTCATACCCTCTGTTAAATAAATCTTTTCTATTTTCAATGTTTTTTCTTATGGTGTCTGTTGATGAAAATTCATCATCGCTATATTCAGTATGAGCAAATGTTTTTAATTTTTTTGATATTTTTTCTGCAGTCATTATGTTATTGAAATGCCATCCCCCGTTAAGAAACAGCTCTATATTCTTTTCTTTGTCTATCCTATAAAACTTATATTTTAGATTTTTTGCCCAAACTTTTTGTCTTAGATAATCAATTGACTTGAGATTTTTTTTTTTGGAAACTCTGGTTCCGTCCCATGGGGATTCATACTTATTAAAAAGATTAAATTTATAGTTAAAACTTTTTTGTAAAAATATTCCATACTTTTTTTTTAAACTAAAATTATCATACAAATCAGTATTTGGAATTTCATCTGGATCTGAAAAAAAAATATAATCTTCATCATTTGCAAAATGTAAATTATTTAATAAAAATTCTCTTTGTAAAGCTTGATTATTCCAGGGGCTATTATCTTTTGGAAAAGATTCTTTTAATACTAGATACTTAACTTTTTTATCCTGTGAATATTTTTTATAATTAAAATTTAAGTTTTTTTTATTTCCTCTATGATCATAAAGTGCTTCACATATAACAATAAAATCTACATGATTTTTTATAATATTATATCTTAAATCAAAAATATAATTTTCATCAAAAAATGTTATGCAATCAACAATTTTATTTTTCGTCATTCTCTATCCATTTATCTAAAATGTTCGTATTTAATTCAGTTTCTTTTTTTCTAATTGCAGGATATTTGGGCTCTAATTCATTATTCAATAATGAATTACTGATAGACTCAATTTCATAAGAAAATATATTTTCATATTTTTGGTCAATCACATACTCTTTAGAATTAAGAACTATTTTAGAATTTTCACAATGCCAACTATCGGGTATAATAATTTTACCTTTTGAGCCAGTAATTTTTGTATTTTTTCCCAGATCGCTTTTAAATGATGATCCAATAAATGAACTAAAATTATTATAAAATTCAATATTTGCAAAAGCCTCCAGATCTACTCCTGTAGGACCATTTTTTTTTTTAATATTATTTAATTTTATTTTATAACTGAAATCTTTTGATTTTAAACTTGCAACTAAAATACTTAATGAAGATGGGTAACATCCTAAGTCCAAAATAGATCCACCTCCAAGATCTTTTTTAAATAATCTGCTCTCTTGATTTATTTTTAATTTTTTAAATCCAAATATATTCTTTTTTTCTACAATATTTTTTCCAAAAAATGACTCCATTTTTTGCAATTCTCCAATTTCATTTTGTTTTATTAATTCAACTAATGTAATCGTTTGTGGATGAAATCTATACATAAAACCCTCAGCAAAAAAGATTTTTGTGCCTTTTAACATTTGATTAATTTTTATTATTTCATGAGAATTAATTGTGGCTGGTTTTTCTGTTAAGATGT
>CEOC01151162.1_pt1 | contig 10300 bp, 12 predicted proteins | sample 356191 | NCBI WGS metagenome assembly CEOC01 (sample SAMEA2619952, study PRJEB7988) | marine metagenome | biome: marine biome (ENVO:00000447); feature: deep chlorophyll maximum layer (ENVO:xxxxxxxx); material: "saline water (ENVO:00002010), including plankton (ENVO:xxxxxxxx)" | depth 17 m
TCCAGCGATAACTAAATAATGGGCATTGAAATCTACACCTGCTGCTGATGAAGCTGGAATAGCAAGCAACTGAACAATACTCATCAGCTCAACCCCGCACCTGCAATGACAAACACGTTACTCGCAACGCAAAGCACAGTTACTAAACCATAACCAGCCAAAGTTCTATTTCCCGTTCCGCTATCACCGGCAAGACGCAAAGTTACAGAACTTCCCTGTGTAATCGTTTGGTCACTTGAACTGTTGTTGTAAATGCTTATTGCATCACCAGTAGAAAATACACCTGAGGGCACAGTGACACCTCCAGTTGTGATGCTTATATGTTTACCGGCATCGCCAGCCACCAGCGTGTAAGAGGCAGTCTTTGCGTTTTGCGGGACACTTCGCACGCTGCCATCAGCATCATCAATCCCAGCGTTAAACGTCTGTGCAGCGGTAAACGTTTGCGCAACGTCTAGCTTTGCGGTGTCGGCATCAAATGCCTGAACATTTGTTCCAATCGCTAGGCCAAGCGTGGTGCGTTGCGCAGCAGCATCGGCATCATCGAGCAATGCGCGGCCAGCAGATGTGCAGCTGATCTCCTCAACAACACCAGCACCCGAACTGCTACGGCCAAGGATCTTGTCAGTTGCGCTGACATCCTGAATCTTGGCGTAAGTGACCGCTGAATCAGTAATTTCGCCGGTTGCGATCGCGCCATTTTGAGCAGACGTAATCCGACCTTGTGCATCAACAGTGATGTCAGCTGCGGTGTAACTTCCTGCCGTGACCGCAGTGTTGTCGAGATTTACGGTGATCGTTCCACTGCTGGTGATCGGCCCGCCAGTAGATGTCAATCCAGTACCACCGCTCACATTTACACTGGTCAGCGTGCCGCCTGTGCCAGTGGCGCTGATCTCAATACTGCCGCCTCCATTTGTAATGGAAACGCCAGAGCCTGCCGTAAGAGTGGCTTTGGTAAGCGTGTTGCCTGTTGTGTTTCCAATTAACAGCTGACCATTTGTATAGGTGGTCTGACCAGTGCCGCCGCTGCCAACGGCAATTGTGGTTCCGGTCCAAGTGCCTGTGGTGATAGTGCCAACACTGGTCAAACTTGAATTAACAACAGCACTCCCGAGGGTTGTGGCGCTTAGGACAGAAGTACCAGCAATCTTGAACTCTTTACCGCTAGCGATGTTGACGTGCTCGGAAAAGTCCCAGCTGTCAGTGCTGTTTGTCCAAATAATCGTGTGATCTGATGTTCCCTTAAGTGTTATGCCACCACCGTCAGCTGTCGTGTCTGAAGGGCTCGCAACGCTGCCTAATTCAATGTTTTTGTCGTCAACAGTGAGCGTCGTGCTATTGATTGTTGTCGTTGTGCCATTAACTGTCAGGTTTCCACCAATAGTGATGTTTGTGTCTAACTTGGCTGATGTGATTGCACCGTCAGCGACTTTTGCTGTAGTTACAGCGTTGCTGCTCAAATCAGCCGCCGCCAGCGGGTAAGCACTGACCTTGGTGCCATCGATATATCCAAGCGAAGTCCAAGCCGTAGACCCGTCGCCAATCTTGAAATATCCAGTGTCTGTCTCATAACCCAGCTCACCGTTCAGCAGCGTTGGATTGTTATTCGTCCAGTTTGTAGCGGTGTCACGCCGCTGCTGCATCAAAGAAGTGAGGGTGACGCTCATGATGCTCCAGGGTCGATGGTGTACTGCCGTGCTGGCGTAGCTGACGACGTAAGCGCATCATAAATGTAGTCAAAAGACGTAGCCGGATCAGAGCCAGCACTCTCAGAAAGAATGTCGCCTTGAAGTATCGCGTGACTTTCAAGGGCAACGGATACGTTGAAACGGTCATAGGAAGTGTCAGTGACAGCAGGAGGACTTGCAAAACGCCATGCTGTGTTTCCCAACAGCTCTACCGGTGGGTCATCGCTGTAGTCACCCCACAAAGCTGACGAAGCAAGAAAAAAATCAAAAGTCCCCTTTCTTTCTAAATAATGTGCTTTTATCAGATTCATGTTTTCTTCCGTTAAATACGCAAACTCCATTTCCAGAGTTTGCTTTACTTGCCTGCTGCCTCGACGAAAAGCGTTGTAGGAGCCATTTGCAGCGAAAGTGTCTGCAACAACAAAATTGCCAGTTGAGTAAACTCGGACTGTTGGCGACAATGAAGGGAAAATGTTTGCCATGTTTTAGATTGGAATTGCGACCAACTCAACAGTTACATTGAAGCGCCCTGTGATGCCGCCAGGCTCAACCTGGCAGGGGCTTGCATAGCGCCACTGATAATCAGAAGAACTGACAGGAACCGCCGAATACCCTGACCAGACTGCACTAGGAAGATCAAACGGGACTAACCCTCCATCTTGGCCTGTGAAATGGTTGAGGATTGATACATGCTCTGCTTCGGTAATAGAAAAGTACTGCAGGCTTAATTGTTGTTCGACTAAATCTGTATTGCTGTATAAAAAATGCACGCCAACGCCAGAAACACCCTCATGCTCTATGCCTGGGAAATCTCCTAAGGTCAAAGATCGTGAATTTGGCACTAATGAAGGGAAAGTAGCCATCAGAACACCGTGAATGGAGAAGAGCTTGCGGCATCACTGCTTATTAAAGAAACACTACTGCCGTTAAGCGGAAAATGAATAGCCTCAATGGTTGAAACACCGACACTTGAATGGGTGATGCTTGTGACTTGATAGTGCTCAGATTCAGTGCGATTGTCACCGACACTTGAAATACGTTGCCGTTGAATTTTTATAATGTCCATTGGAGCCAAGCCTGTCGTCAACAATGACACTTGGAAGGTCACTGAATGAGTCTGATACTTGCGTCTTGCTAATTCGTGCCTAGCAAAAGCAATAGCGTGCGCCTCAATCACGCAGAAGTCTGTTAGGTCAAACTGCTCAACTGGAATGTCCGCAGAGTTTGAAGAATATCTTACTTTCACTGTTCGCTCAGTGCCGATTTCTTTTTGCTCAGCCTCACGGAAAGCGACGCTAGCAATGAAATCTCTTCGGTCTTCTGCAGGGATGTAGGACTTGCTAAATGATCCAGGTAAAATGTTTGCGTCAGTAAAAGTTGCCGTAGGCGTTAAAGCCGTCGTGTCAATAAGATTGCTGCCATTGACCGGCAGCAAAGGGCGGAATTGAAACTGCCCGTCAAGATTTACAAATGACAGAAGGAAGCATGGTGCAAGCGAGCCTAGATACTCCAAAACGTTCACCCGGTTGGAGATAACTCCGTTGAAACGCATTTTGTAGTTATCGCAAAATGCAGTGACTGCCTGCATGTTGCTTGTGCTCATGGGAGACGCTATGGCAGCAGTATTTACTCCATCCACACGTTGCAGCAACGTGAACAAATACATCGCTAAATCTACAATTTGATCGCTTGCTCCAGTGGTATAAGAACCTCCAGAAAGCCCGGCGCTGTATAGATCGACCTCAACGCCCTCCTCATAGTAGATATACATTTGCTTGGGGTTCTCAGGCAAGCTTCCTTGGTCAAGTGTTCCAAATAAAGCGCCTACAGCTTTCAAGAACGTAATGTCGGCATAATCTGTGAAATCTGTAATTGTTGACGTATCTGGATTAGCATAAATACTTGCAGTTATTTCAAACTGATTGCCTGTCAAGGCGTAAGGACTATCGAAAGGGTTTGAAAGATTCGTGTGCGGGTCCCGGGCAACAACTGTGTATTCAGTTGTAAAACTTCCAGATCCGTCGCCTATTGAGGCCCAAGTGCTTGGGGATGGCGCTGAGTAACCAACTAAAGCGATAAGGTCAACAATAGTTCCTACTTGAACCGGATTTGCGCCTACGCTGCCATCCGTGTTGAACTGGAGTGCGTTGCCCGATAAGCCTAGCGCCGTCCTGTATGCAGTCGTAACATCGTTGCCAGTGCTGTTGTCGAAAACTTTATAGCTGCAAGAGTATGTTGAGTTGTCAGTGTCACCTGTACCCCTAGTAATAACCCTAATTCCTCGATAAAAAGTGCTGAGAGGCACGCCTCGCACTCTTGTGACTGCGTTATGGGTAGACCCATCAATGGTTGGTTCTAAAAACGAAAAAGTATCAATTCCACAGTAGAGCCCGTCCCCTGCAATCGGACAAACAGGCGTAGCAACTAGCTGAGCATTTGTTTTGTATACATGGGTAAGTGTCAATGACAAATTGAGTGCAATTTGATTCTTTGTCCCCGACCAAACATTTGCCAGGCTGGGAGAACTAACCATCTTGCCTTGGCTAATTGCAAAAAGATGTGAAGGCACAAAGTCTTTTGAACCAGTTTTTAGCAAAGGGGGAGCCAGCCAAATACCTCCGCCGTCTGTTCCTCTTTTTTTGCCAAAAACAATAGGGATTGTCTCGCCGCCTTGCCCTATCCTTTGCGCTTTATCTAATTTGCCAGTAGGAACCTTGGTGTTTTCTGGTGCTCGCTCTTGAAGCACCCTGGCTTGCCTTGCGGCAGTTTTTGGCTGAGGAGCAGCACCAACTGTCCTAGGAGTGGCAGGAAAAGATGAGAACCTTACAGGGTCTGCCGGATTGTATGGGGCGTAGCCAGGGCTCATGGTACGTCAAATCTCCCAATCAAATCGGTGTCAAGCGCCCGGAAGGGGACTTGTGCTTTGAGGTTACTTATACCTGGGTTGACCGTCCAAGTGATCGTGGCATCACTGACAGCTGCCGCTGAGATTGACCCATAAAAACGGCTGATTAGCTGTGCACTTGAAGCGTCAAGGCTGTCAGATCCACCGTCTTGGACATACAAGGACGCAACAACAAGATTGTCTGCTCCCATCGCTGAATCAGTAATGTCAACCAACTCACCAGTCGCTGCAATAGAAACCGTCAAGTCGTTGATTTCGCCTCCAATGCTAGAACCAAAGCCCTCAATGTCGAACGCCAAATAGAAGTATTCTCCGCTGACATCAGAATCAACGCTAAGGGTTTGCGGGGTTTGATAAAAGTTTTGCCACTGGTTTGTCGGTGCACGATCCCCAGACCCATCCAAGACGTTGGTGCGGTCTGCGTAGTATTCAAGAAAACAGAGGATGTCGCGATTTGCCATCAGATAATCCCAAGGCTGCGGCGAGTGCTGTTGTCACGGCGAACTAAATCTAAGGTCTGATTAACGCCAGCTTGCACAGCAAGCGATAGATCCCTAGTTGTCACATAGTCTGCACCATTCATCTGCGTGACAGGACCCGTTTGAATGCTGACGTTTGCGGTTGAAGGCACTGCCACACCGCCTTCTGCAAACCCTGGGATCGCACCAGCACCACGCTTTCCGGCAAGGAAGTTAGCAGCAAACCCAGCCGCCTTGCTCTGCGGGATGATGTATTCAGGCTCACCACCTTCGCCAATAAGGCCAAGGGTTGGACCTCTTACAACGCCACCTTTTGCGAAGGCTTTAAACGACCCAAGGTTGTAACCGCCTGCTGCCTGTTCTTCTACGTTATTGCTGTTTTGTTGTGCCCTAGCGGCGTTGAGTGCCCTTTGTTGGCGTGCAGCATTAAAAATAGCCGTCGCAGCCCTATCGGCTTCAGAGGCAACCTGTATGAATTGGAAAGCCGCATCTGATGCGTTTCTTGACACCTGCCCTGTTGCATCACGAAGATTTCTGGAATTAGTAAGGCTGTTGGAATACTCCGTCGTTAATTTGTTGGCTTCAGTCTTGCTCATGCCAATTTCCTTGCTAACAAGTTTTTGCTCTAATTTTGTCTGTGCTTGAAGGGTCGCGTATTGCCGAACTGCATCAGCCGCTTTTATTTGCTCTTCAGCAATAAGCCCCTGGGCTGATATTTGACCTTCAATTGCCCGCACTGCTTGATGCTGAACGTCTACGGCGTTTCTTGTCTTTTGTAAAATTAATTCTGCTTTTTCGGCACTATCTGCCTTAGCGGCAGCCAGCTCACCTTCTGCTTCGATAACCTTTGCTTCAATTATTGCCGCTTGCTTGCGGAACTCTAGCCGCTGCTGTTCTGCTTTGATGCTAGTAAGTGTTTGTTTGTAAGCAATTTCTGCGCCTTGGATTTCATTTTTAAAGATCTTCTTGGCAATTTCTAGTCGCTGTTTTGCAGAGGTAGCCTGTTCATACGCCCGTTCAAGGATCGCACCCTGCAACTTGTTGATTTCTGTTTCCGCAGTGAGGCGAGCATTAGTGACTTTCACGCTATTTTCATATGCTTGCTCTTGCGCTTGGATCTGTTGCTTCTCTTTTTGGACTAAGCCAACAGCCTCCTTGAGGCGTTCAATTTTGCGCTTTTGTGCTTCCGCTGCAGCATCAACAGCAGGTGCAATATCTTTAAAGCTATTTGCCGCCCCGCTGGCTCCAGTTTCCAGCTCGTTAACAAGGGGGTTAGTTAAACCTAGATGTTCGGCCACTTTCATGATCCCTTTTACCATGAAACCGAAAGGACTGTTTTCAACCAACCTAAACAAACTTTCTACAATTCCTGCTATCACTGGCGTAATTAGACTCAAGGCGTCGTATAAAGTCTGAACACCTACCACAAGAAGGTTGCCGACAATGTTTGCAACCTTCTCGAAGTCAATTTTTTCAAAAATATTGCGCATAACAGTAAGGATCGGTTCTAAAGCTTTTTGGGCTTTTGGCATAATCCTTCCGGCTAAATTTTGGAAAAAACTTGATACAGCCTTAATGCCCTTACTTAAAGCTTTGATGCCAGCGGTTATGGCTGGCGCGACAAATTCTCCCAATGCCTCCATGGCATCTCTTGTTTCTTCTCCGAGCGTGTCCATTGCTCCAGCAAAGCCTTTTGCGGCTTCTCCCGAAGCACCGCCATACTGACGCTGCAATTCTTTCAAGATAAATGCTTGAGCTTCTGCGGTTTTATTGGCCTTCACCATTGCCTTAACTTGCTTTTTCTGCGAGTCAGTAAAGCGCGTTCCAGAACGCTGCAAAGCAGTCAATCCGACCTCTGGTGCCTCCAAGGCTTTAGCGACTTGGAGCAAAACGCTGTTGATGTCTTGATCTAAGACTTGGGCCATATCAGCCGCTGTCCCAGCAACCTCTTCGTAGCTGCTTACGCCAATCGTCTTAAAACTGGTCAGCAGTTTGAAGCCTTTAGTGAAGTCTTCCTCGTTGAACAGAGTGGCCTTGCCCAGCTCATCCGCACTTGCTTTCAGCGAGGCTAAAGCGGCATTGCCATCGGTTGTCATCCCCTTGATGCCATTGGCTAGGGCGGCTGTGTCCTTTTGCCGTTGTGAAAAAACAGCAAGCGAATCCGTGACACCTTTAACAGCTGTGCCAAAAGCGACAAGCGGCGCAAGGTATGTCGAGAATGTAGTCCCTAACAGTTTGAAGCTCTGCCTGGCTGTGCCAGCAGTCTTCGACATCTTTACGAATCGCCCGCTTGCATCTCGCAGCTTCCCTTTACTGTCAACAAACGTTTTGTTGAGCTTTTTGGCTTGCCCGTCAACCTTGCTCAGCGTGGCGCTGACATTGTCCTTGGCTGTGAGGTCAATGACAACGGTTCCAGCCACAAGATTGCCGCCTAGTTGTTTTGAGTCTACCGCCGCTTAGCTTTCCGGCGCATCTCTTGCTCTTCTTGGGCCTCCACCTCAAACAGCAAGCACCAAAGCTGCAGCTCTTCGCGGGACATCTTGCTTGAAAGCTCAGAAAGCGTGTAACCCAGTTCACGGGCCACACGCATCTGCACCCTCAAAGGCCAATCATCCTTGAAGAGCTTGCTTAGTTTTTTGCCTCATCCTCAGTGACATTGCCCTCTCCAGTAATGAGAGCAACCATCAAACCTTGGAGGTCTTCATCGCGCGTTTCATTTTTCAGCTCAGCGACTTCACCTGCCTTGAACATTCGTTCGCCATTCTCGTCAGTAGCTTTGTTGACCAGCAGCTGCAAAGCGTACTGAGTGGCGTCGTCAGAGTTCGCCTGCTTTTGCGCACGCTCACGCTCTGCCATCGTTAAAGGCGTTGACCAAAATACAAATTCCTCTCCATTGCTCAGGATCACGATGCGCTTAACAGGCGTCAGATTTGCGGCCTTTTTGAGGCGATCAAGTGCGCGTCCGCTTGCACTGGAAGACATAAAAACCTGTTAACAGTAAACAGATACTACTCATGAAAAAACCCCCAGTGCAAGCCGGGGGCAAACAAACCAACAACAGCTGATCAGGTTTTGCTCAGGTCGAAAGTAGGCACAGCAGACGGACGGAATCCAACCTCAATCTGTTGGGCGTCGTCTGGGTTGACGGAATAGCTGGCAGAAGTCAGCACCGCTTCCATCGTGATAGAACGACTTGCAGTGTCGTTCACGGTGCCAGAGGAAACAACGCGGTCGATATACAGCTTGAACTGCACACCTGTTTGAATCCGCTGGATCACGTCTTCCACCAAGCGTGATGCAATGGTGGTGTCGTCATCAGTGGTGTAGATGGTCGCGGAACCTTCACCATCAGCAAAGCCGGTGATGTAGGTCTTGAACGGTGCGTTTTGGCCAAGGGTTTGGCCAATCGTGGTCACGTCAATTTCATCACGGGTGATCTCAAAGGACCATTCACGAACAGCGCCAACCGCTTGGAACTCAGCAAACTTAATGGTGAAAGGCGTAGTGCCATCAGTGCCGTCAGACGACAACGCAAGCACTGAGCCGCCAGCAGTCGCTGAAAATGTCGCGACACCAGTGGACGCGACGTAAGTCTTGACAAACACGTCAGTGCTGGCACTCAAACCGCCAGGCAGCGTGCCCCCAGAGCCAGTCCCAAACGACACTTTGTCGTTGGCTTTGAAATTGAGAAAAGTGCCGACAATAATTTCATTATCGGCATTGGTCACGTTCGATGCGGTGAACGTGCTGTCAGTGCCAGCAGGCTTGTAGTAAAGGGCGCCGGACGTACCGGACAACGTGGTGGCCATAGCGTTAAGTACGGTAGTTGGCTGCGCTCATTGTACGAACGCATTGAATGTTATGGCTAGCTCTGTTTGAAAAAAGGATTCAGGTGCGCCAGCCTCAACGATTGCGGGTCCGTTGGCAGCATCAAAAACAATCTGACTAACGATCTTGCGATCAAACAGATCCTTGAGCCGTTCGGCCAGTGTGAAGTTGTCGCCGGTGCCAACACCGATGGGGCTGAAAATGCCAATCACAACAATGCCCGACTGGCGATTGCTGCCGGTTGTAGGTCCTAGCAACGTTGCATAAGCGTTCTCGCCAAACCGGATCTGCACCTTGATCCATGTGGAATTATTGGGCGGTGTGAATGGCACGTTTTCATAGCTCACCTGATACGCGGGTGAACTTGCCATCTCTGTGGCAATGCGTGCCTCAATGGCAGACCTGATGTCGTTATATGTGCTGCTCATGGCTTGCTAACAATCCTGCTCCACATGCTAGGGATAGCGTTTTGCACGTCCTTCCCGGCAAGCAAAGTAGGCCAGCCTTCTGGCAATCCGAATCGTGATCGGAATTTGCCATCCCAAGATTTCGGCTTGTTTTCGCCATAAGTGATGGCTTCGCCGTAGTTCTGGGTGTTGTTGACGATCCTTGCGGTCAGCCCTTTGTCCACATAGACAGGCGGCTGCCAATTTGACTTGAACGTTCCGCCGTTGACTTTACCCACGGGGCTTAACTCCACAACCCGATTGCGCAGCTTGACGCCTGCTTCTTTGACAAGTTCTTGAACCTTGCCCTCGCAGTAATCACCAATCTGCAGAATCGTGATCTCGCGCTTAGCCATCAGCCCCTCAAGATCAGCTCGTAGGTAATTGCTGTGTTGTCCTGCTCAACCGTGTTGACAGAGATGATCTGGTAGACAACAGAGCTGATGACAACCCGATCTTTTGTTCCAGGCGCTGTCGCAAGCTCTTCTGCTGAGACAATCAGGCGCTTGTCCTGTGCCTCAATCAGGCTATTGACCTCAGATTTTGCAACTGCCTGAACAACGCCTTTCACGTTGGTGTCGCTGGTTGATTCAGTGCTGAGGCCAGTCGTAGTGTTGTAGCTGCCGCTGGTGACATAACGGATCGTCACGTCCGCACCCAGCGCCTTCAAGACACTGGTTGCAACCTTGCCTAGCGAATCAGCAAGTGCCATCAGAGGTTATAGGCATGACATGCGCCGCTAGTCAGCGTGATGCTCGTAATGATCCCGCAGATATAGGTGTCAGCTACATAGGTTTCACCGGCCATGCTGTTACCGGTTGCGTTCTTCACAGTGATTGCACTGATCACGCTGTCTTCCTTGAAGTAAATTTTCTGGAATCGCCCAGTGTGCTCAGCGGTGTCTGAGATGAACTCGAAGCCGCCTGAAAGGTCTCCGTACATGGTCAGCTC
>CEOC01094605.1_pt1 | contig 10290 bp, 10 predicted proteins | sample 356191 | NCBI WGS metagenome assembly CEOC01 (sample SAMEA2619952, study PRJEB7988) | marine metagenome | biome: marine biome (ENVO:00000447); feature: deep chlorophyll maximum layer (ENVO:xxxxxxxx); material: "saline water (ENVO:00002010), including plankton (ENVO:xxxxxxxx)" | depth 17 m
GAAACATGGAACTGACCCATCCTATGAAAATCTACAAAATCTGCGATGCCAGACTCTGGAAGGATGCCGAGCAAGCCGGGACGTTTCACGGTGCGGGCATCGATATTGATGATGGCTATATTCACTTTTCAACGGCTGCCCAACTGCCCGATACGGCACGATTGCATTACCATAATCGCGATGGACAGCTATTGATCACGGTTGATTCAACACTGCTTGATATTAAGTGGGAGCCGTCGCGCGGTGGTGACATGTTCCCCCATCTCTACAGCGCACTTGATCTGAAACACTGCATTCATGTCGAGGCGCTTTTTCTAGACGAAAATAAGGTGCCAACACCGATCATTGGATGGCCAAAATAAATTAAGGGAGCGTAAACTACCTATTGCTGCCCTGAACATAAATCACAAGTGAGAAAGTGCCGGCTGCAAAGATCGACATTACGACCGTGGCAACAAGGACTTCGATAAGCGAAAATGCAGAGCGCATACGATGAACAAAACTCACAAAATCATCTCGGCAGAATGATTTAGCATTTTACGTTAAACTAACTAAAACCAGTGCGTCATCTAAATCAGATTTAATTCTGCAAGTTCCGTCAGCAAATCATCCAATGGCACACCGTCATGCGCATTTACCGTCCCAAAAATGTAGAAATCAGGCCGAATGATTATGGCTTCACAATCCAGTTCATTCAGACAATCCAGCACTTCGGGATGATCATGCCCCGAAAAGGCACGAAGATGTGCCGGCGCATCGTCTAATCTTGAAGGCACATCCCGTTTCACCAGCAGCCCCAGACAACCTTGCATAGCATCACTGAGTTTCGTGCCATCTTTCAGGGTCGGTTGCATGGCTCTCATCCCTTTTGTTTTGTCAAGGCCTGGGCCAATCGCGTCAACAAGGCCGCGACTGATCGATTTCATCTGGGCCGAACCATCCGGGTTGATCGCATGGGTCAGAGATTCCGCCGTTTCCGCATCATTCATCATCCGGCCGACATTGACGGCGGTTTCGATGTAGACGCGCGTATGAGGTTTTCTTTCGCGTTCATAGCTGTCTAGCAGCGCATCAGGGGCACCCCAACGCAACACTGCAGCAAGCTTCCACCCCAGATTGGCGGCATCACGGATCCCTGTACACATCCCCTGCCCCAGGAAAGGCGGCATCAGATGGGCGGCGTCGCCTGCCACAAAACAACGCCTGTCACGCCATTTATCCGAAATCTTTGACTCAAAATAATAGACTGCCCGCCGCTCTATCCGGCCCTCGTCGGGCGTAATGGCAGGCCGCATATGTGGCCATATAAAGTCATCGCGGACTACGTCCTCGTCGCGCTCGTCATCACGCAGGCTTATTTCCCAGCGCCGCCACTCGCGTGGACACCGCACATAGGTCGTCGGCCGGGTCCGGTCGCATGTCTGGATGGTAAAATCACCGAGATCGGACCTGTCGGCTGTCAGCTTTACATCGACAACAAGCCAGCGTTCCCGGAAACCAAGGTCTTCCCACGCACAGTCAAAGGAATGGCGCACCACCGAACGCGCACCATCAGCCCCGATAACAAAATGGGCGCGTATTTGCGCTTCTGTACCGTCCTTTGTGAAATAGACCGACACCCCGTCATCATCCTGCATGATCCCGGTAACAGCGCACCCGCGCATCACTTGTACCGTCTCCTGTCGGGACAGACCGTCATTCAGGTCAGCTTCCAGATCGGGTTGATGAAAGCGATAGCTGGGATACCAGCCAAGGGGACCGATCTCCTGCGGGCGAGGCCAGTCAAGCAACAGGTCCTGGTTCTTGTCTACAAAGCGCGTGCCGCAATTCACCCTGACCTTGGCGTCGATCTGGTCGGCGAGTTGTATTGACTGGAACACCCGCATGGCCTCGTCATCAAAATGAACCGCGCGCGGCAGCGGGTAAATTGATTCCTCGCGTTCCAGTACAACGACATTGATGCCGTAGCCGCCAAGAATATTGGCAAGGGTTGCACCTGTCGGGCCAAGCCCCACGATCACAATTTCGGTTTCTGTCATGCTGTTCACAATGCCCGGGGCGCAAATGCGGAAGAATTAAGGTTAACGGGTAAGCTGATCATAGAGCCATGGGCAATCTACAAGTGCAGGCGTGCGCCGACCCTCGGACGCTGCCTTCAGACGCATCTCGCGCATCACACCACGTTCATCTTCCGGAAGATGCACGCGCTCATGCCCCCAGAAACTCGGGCCCACATTTGTTTCATGCGGCTGCCAACTCTCCACATCGATGACCCGGCCACCCCACCCGCTCTCAATAAAGAAATTCGATGGGGTTTGCGCGTAGAATGAAGTCATATAGTCATTTGTATGACGGCCAAGCGTATAGGCCACCATATTCTCCTGCATCAGTGCCAGATCATAGCCCTGACCCACATCATCGAGATTCTGATATTCAACCATGAAATGATGCAGACCGCGCCGCCCGGTACCAATCATGGCAAAGCTGTGGTGGCGGCCATTCACATGGAAAAAATACATGCCATAAGGATAGAGCCCGTAATCACTGACATGGAATTCCAGCAGGTCCCTGTAAAAAGGTACCAGCGGTTCAACGTCACACACATGCAGGACCGCATGCCCCATGCCATAAGGCCCGGTCAGAAAGCCGTCAATCGGCCGCCCGGGCATAAAAGGATCGGTTGCCCTGACAGGCGAGGCGAATAATTCAACCCGATTACCGTCCGGGTCATCGCAATAGATCATCCGGTCGACAAACCGTTCATCACACAGCGATCTGGTTGCCTCGGTGACTTTGATGCCTGCCTGTTCAAGGCGCGCGCCAAACATCTCGAGATCCTGGGCTCGATCAACCTGCCAGCCCATAAAGGCGAATTCGTCGCCGGGTTCATCCATCACAACCATGCGCTGGCGCCAGTCATCCATCCGGAATGACAGTTTTCCACCGGCGGAATCAACCAGCTGCATGCCAAGATAACGGCCAGCATAATCAGCCCAGTCGTCAGCTTTGCGCGACCGTATTCCCATGTAACCAAGTGCAGCGATCGCCATGACGCGCCTCTTTTCCGAATTTTGGAATTCTAGTCGCTGCCGCAGGCCTAAGGCAAGTCGGATACGTCCTTCTGCAGCATTGCAGATGTTGCCCCCGCGCGATATCAGCCCCAGTATCTGGCCCGCCATTAAACGGGTGATGCGCCAAGGTGTCACGTGCCGCGACGAACTGCCATTTGATATTGACCATTGGGGCCTTCCTGTGGCCCGTTACCTAACTTGGCCGTGAACCGGCTGTTACAATACAGGCAGGAACATGTCCGACACCGCTAATGCCCATCGCGAACGCCTGTCGATCTGGCCCTATCGGTCACTGTCACCGCGCGGCTTTGCGCTTGTGATGGCTGCGCTGGGCAGTCTTGCCTTTTGTATTGGCCTTGGATTTTTCCTGATGGGGGCCTGGCCGGTGATCGGTTTTCTGGGCCTTGAACTTTTGGTTGTCTGGGTGGCGTTCAGGATGAATTACCGGGCGGCAAAACGGCGGCAGACCCTGACGGCGACTGAAAACGCGTTTACGATTGAAAACATCGCACCCGGCGGCGCAAAGAACAGCACCAGCCTGCCGACAGCCTGGGTACAGGTTGATCTTACCCCGGGCGACGCCCCGGATATGGCGTCACGGTCCCGCCAGCGGGTTATCGCCAGATCCCACGGCCATACTGCCGAGATAGGCGGGTTCCTGCACCCTGCTGAAATACCAAAACTGGCCGGTGAGGTGCGCGACATGGTATCGCGCGCACGCAATGCCGCATTGCGGGATGACACTGTGGATGCCGGGTATAGTGACCCACAAACGCCAGACCGGACGCAGCGCTGAAACGTGTCTTTTTTCGAAAAATGATGAATTGCATCGCATTTGACGGCAGATTGCGCTGATGGAAATCCTTTCGCCTTTCCAGATCGCCTTTTCGCTGCTGGTCACGCTGGAACCGGAACTGATGGGCATCATCAGTCTGTCGCTCGGCGTCAGCCTGGCAGCGGTGGTCCTGTCATTGCTGATTGGCCTGCCTTTCGGGGCGGTGCTGGCGGCCTACAGCTTTCCGGGCCGCGGTGCCATCATCGTTGTGACAAACACACTTCTTGGCATGCCGCCGGTTGTCGTGGGGTTGGTCATATATCTGCTTGTTTCGCGCGCCGGGCCGTTCGGCTTTCTGGGGATCCTCTATACGCCCGCCGCAATGATGCTTGCGCAGACCATTCTTGTCCTGCCCATCGCCATTGCCCTGTCGCGTCAGGTGTTTGAAACGCTGAATACAGAATATGCACCGCTGTTCCGGTCCATCGGCCTTGGCCATGCGCGCTGGATCGCCACGCTGGTGACCGAGGCACGCATCTCGCTGATCACCATCGGGCTTGCATGTTTCGGGCGGGCCATTTCCGAAGTGGGTGCGGTCATGATTGTCGGTGGCAACATCCGCCATTCAACACGTGTAATGACAACATCGATCGCACTCGCCACATCCATGGGAGAGTTGGCCTTCGCCGTCGCCCTCGGCATCGTGCTGTTGATGGTTGCGTTGCTGGTCAATATTGCAACCCAGCTGCTGCGCGGCAGATTGCAGGATAGCGGCCATGACCTCTAATACACATACCAGTGCAGAGACAGACATTCTCACCATGAAAGACCTTGTTGTCGTCCGCGGTGACCAAAGGTTGATCGATCATGTGTCGGCCACTGTCAAACGCGGACATATCACCCTTCTTCTTGGTCACAATGGCGCCGGCAAGACAGTACTGATGAACTGCCTTCACGGCCTTATGACGGTCGATTCGGGCTACATCGACGCCCCGCCCCAACAGCGCCAGAAGATGGTCTTTCAAAAGCCGATTATGCTGCGCCGGTCAGCCGGACAATATCTTAAATTCCTTTGCCCCGAACTTGATACACAACAGCTTTCCGGCTGGCTGGCACGCGCCGGGCTTTCACATCGCACCGATACGCCGGCGCGTGCCCTGTCTGGTGGTGAGCAGCAGAAACTTGCGTTGATTGGTGCCCTTGCCAGCCGCCCCGACATTCTGTTTCTGGACGAGCCAACGGCGCATCTGGATTTTGAGGCTACAAAATCCATCGAAGCCATGATCCTTGATGCGCATGCCGATGGGACAACAATCCTGATGACAAGCCATAACCGGTCACAGGCGCAACGATTGGCGCAGGATGTGTTGCTGCTGGATAATGGTCGACTGATCGAAGCTGCGCCTGCCGCCCGCTTTTTCACGGCGCCAGCCAATCCACTGGCCAGACATTATCTGGATCATGTCTGATCGCACCGGTTAACAAATGATGGCAGACCGCGTGATATATCCACGCATATTCACGCCAGATTGTTGTAAGCTGCCGGTCAAGAATCCAAGCTGTATGAGGGCGCAGCCATGACACAACCCCAGTCGCTGATTATTGATACGGATCCAGGGCAGGATGATGCGGTTGCCATTTTGCTGGCACTGGCGAGCCCGGAAATCAACCTTCTTGGCATAACCACTGTTGCCGGCAATGTGCCGCTGGCGTTGACGCAGTTGAATGCCCGCAAGATATGTGACCTTGCCGGCAGGACCGATATGCAGGTTTTTGCCGGGCTTGACCGGCCACTTGTGCGTCCTCTGGTAACAGCGGAACATGTCCATGGCCGCACTGGCCTTGACGGACCCGTGCTGCCCGATCCCGAAACACCGCTTCAAGAACAGCATGCGGTGGATTACATCATCGATACACTGCGCCGCGAACCGGCAGGCAGCGTGACACTGGCCCCGATCGGCCCTCTCAGCAATATTGCTATGGCGATGCAACGCGCCCCTGACACCATCCCGCGGATCCGGCAAATCATATTGATGGGTGGTGCCTATTTCGAGGTAGGGAACATCACGCCAGCAGCCGAATTCAATATCTATGTTGATCCGCATGCTGCACAGATTGTCTTTGCCAGCGGCGTTCCTATCACCATGATGCCGCTGGATGTCACCCACAAAGCCCTGACCCGCACAGACCGCGTGGCCGCATTGCGTGCTATCGGCAACCGGACCGGTGTTGCTGTCGCCGAAATGCTGGAATTTTTTGAACGGTTTGACGAAGCCAAATATGGCAGTGATGGTGGCCCGTTGCACGACCCCTGCACCGTCGCCTGGATGATTGCACCAGACATATTTAACGGACGGCCGTGCAATGTTGAAATCGAAACAGCAAGCCCCCTGACAATGGGCATGACGGTTGTAGACTGGTGGCAGGTGTCATCACGGCCGCATAATGCGCTGGTGATTGGTGATCTGGATGCTGACCGGTTCTTTTCGCTGATTACCGAACGGCTGGCTACCCTGCCATGACGCGACGCTTCCCGATAATCGCTCTTGTCTGCAGCGCGACCCTGTGTGCGTGCGCAACAGATGATGGCAAGTCGCTGCTGGTTGCCGAAGGGGATGACACGCTATCCTGCAGCGCTCTGCATCAGGCCCATGCGGATGCGGGCAGCCTCGGCGACAATGCACCGGCCAGACGGCGTTGGCTGGCACAGCTGATCAGCGAAAAGGACTGTAGACCGCTCAGGACCATCAGTATCAGCATTGGTGCCAGCTACAGCTTTGATTAGAGTCGCAGGTGACAGTTAACGCGCGACCGGGGTGATCATTTGCCGCGTCCCGGATCATCCGGGTGGCTGGAGAAAATAGCAATCTTGTTACCCTGCGGGTCGCGCAGATAACCGACATAGAAATCCGCTCCATAGGCATCGCGAAACCCTGGCGCCCCGTCATCGCTGCCGCCTGCCGTCACGGCCGCAGCGTGGAGGCGTCGCACCTGTTCCTGATTATAGGCCTCGAATGCAACCATGCCGCCATTTCCGAATGTTGCCGGGTCCCCGTTAAAGGGAGATTTTACATAGAACTCAGGCAGAGCAAATGACTCTTCGGCCCGTCGCGGCAGGCTATAGCTCAGATCACCGTGATAGAATTCCAACGCATATCCGAGCGCGGGCAGAAATGAATCATAGAAGCGCTGTGCGGACTTCATGTCATCAGCACCGACGGTGACATAGGCGATCATTCTGTATCAGCCCCTCTTTTCATCACATTGCGGTTTCAACAGGTATTACGCGCCCCGGTCACGCGGCGTGACATCGCGCGCCATATTGTAGAATTCATCATTCGGCAACATTGATGTCAGGTTCGCCATCCGGTTGCTCAACGCAAACAAGGCGGTTATCGCACCGATATCCCAAATATCCTCATCGCTGAAACCATGGGCGTGTAATTCAGCAAAATCTTCTTCACCAACCTCAGCCGACCGGTTGCAGATTTTGACCGCGAAATCCAGCATTGCCTTCTGGCGATCCGTCAGGTCGGCCTTGCGGTAATTGGCGGCAATCTGGTCCGACAAGGTCGGGTGTTTGCTGTAAATGCGCAGGATGGCTCCATGCGAAATAATGCAGTAGAGGCAGCTGTTCTCGGCCGACGTCGCGATGACAATCATCTCGCGCTCGGCTTTGGAAAGTCCGGAATCACGTTTCATCAGCGCATCATGATAGGCCACGAAGGCGCGCAATTCGTCTGGCCGGTGTGCCAATGCCATAAACACATTTGGAATAAAGCCCGTCTTTTCCTGAATCTCCTCGAGCATGAGGCGCATATCGGGTTCCAGGTCACGCAATTCAGGCACCGGATACCGGCTGAAGGTGACTGTTTGGCTGGTCATCTGGCTGTTCCTCTTTGCAGTGTCCGCTGCCAGTCAAAGGTGGCAGACCGGGTTCCATCCAATCGGGTGCGGCCATTCTTGCTGACAAATTAATGGCTTGCAAATTTATAGCTGGCATTGGCTAGTGGATTGATTTAGACGACATCGCAGAAACACGGCGCAGGCCAACTACACCGTTATCAAGATTGTTTCCATGACCACACTCATCATCAATTACACAGAGCTTCGCTTTACATCCGAAGTCGAGATGACGCGCTATCTAAGCCAGACAGAGGAAATCTGGAATGAGAAGGTGATGGCCATGCTGTTGGAGAGCGGGTTGCAGCGCAAAACAGTCACCCAAATCTGGAACCAGAGCGACCAGTTCAAGCTCGGCATTATATGGGAATATGAATCACCCGATGCCTTCAAGAAATGCCAAAGCATCATTGCTGAGGAAATCCTGCCGCATGCCCAACGTTTCGGCATGGTCGCAAAATCATTCCGCGGCGTGCCTGTCCTTGACTGGCGCGGCGAAAGCGGCGGCCTGCGCCGGTCCAACGCACCCTACAAAGGCATTGAAGAGAGCATGGATGCCGAAGTGCTGGACCAGCACCCCGACTAAGACTCCATGACGGCCTGGCTTGCGGCCTTCAGGGGTTACATCTCGAGTTCAATAACACCGTCTTTCTGGGCCGCACGTGACTGGCACAGGATGATGGTGGATTCGCGCTGCGCCTGTGACAGGACAAAATCACGATGTTCAATCTCGCCAGATGCAACACCGCATTGACAGACGCCACATAACCCATCTGAACATTTCACATCCACTGCATAGCCAGCTGCCACCAACGCATCCGCTGCTGTTTCCTCGGCACTGACGTCAATGCGCTGTCCGGATTTGGCAAGTATCAATGCAAAGGCATGGTTCTCATATTCCGGTGCGTCAGGCACCGAGAAATATTCTCTGTGCAGGTGTCCATCGGAAATGCCGGCTGCATCAGCGGCCCCCAGAATGGCGTCCATATAGGCATCAGGCCCGCAGGTATATACCTGGTCATCTGGCCCGGCATGCATGAATATCGCTGCCGGATCGGCACGTGTACCTTCGGCAGAAACATGAAATATCACATTATCTTTCCATGGAAAGGAATTGATATCATTTAAGAATGCGATATCTCCTTTTTGCGATACTGAATAGTGCATAACAAAATCTGATTGCCGTTGCCACAGGCTGTGCGCAAAGGCGATCATTGGCGTGATCCCGATACCGCCGCCCATCAGAAAGGTCTTTCCGGCTGTTGGCTGCAACCCGAAATGGTTGATCGGTCGTGAAATGAAAATCCGGCGACCTTCGGTGAAAATACGATGCATCAGCAAGGACCCGCCACGCCCCTCATCCTCGCGCAGCACCGCCACCTGATAGACAGACCGGTCATCCGGGTCACCTGACATCGAATATTGTCGCAACATGCCCGGGGCAATCAGGACGTCAATATGGGCACCGGCGCTCCATTCTGGCAAAGGCGAACCGTCAAGTGCGGAGAATTCATATTTGGCGATCTTGTCGCTGAGTTGTTCTACCTTTGAAACAATCGCCGGTATAACAGGGGCATTGGCGGGATCAATTTCAGCATGTCCATAAAGATGGACATGTTGCTCATCACCCGCAGCAATCCGGCGGCGATATTCGGCTGCCGTGACCAGCGCCTGATATGCCTTAATCCCGGCTTCCCGGTCCATGGGATAAGGATAGGGATAAGGGTGCGGCGCAAGGGGTGCCGGGTAGACAGCCATCGTCTGGTCTTCATATCGCAGCTTCAGGTCCCGGCTGAGCCCCCGCCGGTTGACAGGATGCGCAGTGGGACGATAGGCGCCATCTTCTGCCAGTTCGAGGTCCCACCACCATTTCTTGATATCGTTCAACCCGCCGCGCCCGGCCATATCATCCAACTTCGCCAGCAAGGGTGCCGACGCAGGAATATTGGTTGCTGCCCAGCGAAAGGGCGCATCGGCAAACAGCCCTTCGAGATTCCAGGGACAGGTCTTCATGCAACGCCCGCACATCGCACCTCCTTTGGTGGTAATCCGGTAGGATGTACATTTCTGGCTGTCTGATTTCCAGATTTCATAGCCGTTGAACATCAGTTTGGGGCCAGCTGTAATGGCGCCCGACGGGCATTCACGCGCGCATTTCTGGCAGGATTCACAGAAATTCTGCAGGCCGAAATCAATCGGCTTGTCATGCGCCAATGGCATGGTGGTGGTGACGATGCCAGATTTCAGGCGCGGGCCCAATAGCGGGTGCAGGATAACCTCGCCAATACGGCTGACCTCACCAAGCCCGCCAAGCAAAAGCAGCGGTGGCTGCAACACATCACCGTCAAGAACTGTATGTGCTTTGGCCTCAAAACCCAGATTTCGGATCTGCCGCGCAATCACGCCGCCAAGCATCGAGAATCTGAGATAGGCGCGCATCGATTGTGCCACCGATATCCAGTCGTCGCCGGACGCGCCTTCCATCGTCTCAAATCCCTGGTCGATCACCATGCCGATAGACTGGTCATGCGGCGGGTCAAT
>CEOC01053955.1_pt1 | contig 10283 bp, 8 predicted proteins | sample 356191 | NCBI WGS metagenome assembly CEOC01 (sample SAMEA2619952, study PRJEB7988) | marine metagenome | biome: marine biome (ENVO:00000447); feature: deep chlorophyll maximum layer (ENVO:xxxxxxxx); material: "saline water (ENVO:00002010), including plankton (ENVO:xxxxxxxx)" | depth 17 m
CCGCCACCTGTAATAGTGATATTAGTACTTTGATCATATCCACTACCGCTGTTTGTAATGGCTACGCTGGTTACTTGTCCATTAGCAAAAGTACAAGTTGCTGTAGCACCTACGCCTTTGCCTGTAATTACCACACTAGGAGTACTAGTGTATCCACTGCCGCCGCTTGTAACACTAGCACTGCTAATATATCCCATTTTATAAGGTGCATCAATAAATTCTACCAATCCATTGATGTCTGCTTTCTTTAGTACGCTAGTGGTTGTTTGTCCCATTCTTTGAATAATACTATTATAAGTTATATAACCACTGCAGGTTCCACTTCCTTTTGTAATTTGATTCCATCTATACACATTACTGTCACTGCCGTCTGCATTAAAAAATGTTATACCATCAGTTGTATCATTAAAGTCTTTAAATGCATTGTGCGTTGCTGAACTATAACCCTGTCTGTTGTAATAAAAATTAAATATCTCAGGATCTGAAAGCATTGGTTTTACATATTTGTCATATATTTGTGTTCCGTTTAAACTTGTAGGTAAACTTACAACACTTCTTGATGTGATTCCATTTTCATAAAGATATACATCATCAGCATACTGTGTTGCATCACTGTATGTTGCTGTTGGATCATAGATATCACGGAACCTACTGTGTCCACTGTGTACTCTATTAATACTTTTAATTTTTCTAATGTTCTCACTTGCTGTAAGAGGTGCAATAGCATAGTCATCTGCTGTTACCATTCTATCCTGCGTTGTAAAGAAACGTGGAGCATTTGCTTTAATACTAGCAAGGCTTTCTCTCTCACTTGCATTGCTTACAACACTTTTTAAACTACATCTAAATCTTGCTTGATGTGTGTTTCCACTTCTGTTAATATATGTTACACCAAAACCAATACTGTTAAAACTGTCAGGTGTTAAATTATACGTTCTGTTTAGTCCTGTTCTATACCAAACTCTTATAGTACCGCGTGGAATATTTCCAAATCTGCCGTCAGCAAAAAGAATACTAATCTGGTCATTCTCTCTACTACTAATACTGTAAATATCTCTAATTTTATTTTGTCTTGCGTTGAACAAAGTGTTAGCACCAAATAGTCTATCTACCCTAGTCCATGTTTTTAAAACTTGACCTATTTCGTCGATGGTCTGCACCCATACTTCGCCATTTGCTACATTATCACTGTTGATATCAACTGACAAGTTTGGCAGTCCGTTGTCGATTTGAAAATCTTTAAAGTTAAGTGTGCCTTGTTTAAAACCTACAAAAAATCCAGTATTAGGTGACCCAAATCCGCTATTGTCATTTCTATAAAGTAAATCAACTACTGCATATGGGTCAGGTGTTTTTTCTATAATTGCATTTGTAGTGCTATTAATACTTGGACTATACAAACTAAATGTTGCATTAGCATTATTAATTTTATTTGAGAACTCTCTACTGGTTTTGTTGTTGGTACTGTTTGTTCTATAAACTTCGTTTGACACTCCTTCAATTACTGTTTTACTAAAAGGCGATCCAAATTGACTACTGCTTTGAAAAATGCTATTCATAATAGCTAAAAAGTTTTGATAACTTGCAGGATTTGTTACATCTTCAAATTGCGTTACAACATTTGCAAGACTTTCGCCTGTTGCATCAAATACCTGTTCATCTGTTTGCACACTGTCAATTTTTAAATATCCATTTGCTATTACATTTCTGGTTGGAGTGTAACCTAAGAATTCAGCAATACGCAAGGCGCTTTCTCTACGTTCTGCTGTACTCAGATAGTTTTCTCTTTGTCCTAAATCGGCTCTAAATGCTAGGTTGTGTCCTAGGAATGCAATCAATTCAATTAGTGCTATAAATTCACTTGAATTAATATAATCATTAAAATTTTCTGGGTAGTTAGTTTGAATGTAATCGACCATTGCTGTTCTGATTGTTTCAAAATCGTATGCTTTAAGATTTGCTTGAGCAAAACTTTCGTATGCTACTGTAAAATCTTCAGCGGCAAATAAACTACTTTGACGTGCGCCTTGTGCCATTATTCCTCACCTGTAAAATTAAGCAACAGTTCTTCTGCTGTTCCTGTATCAACGTATTCTAATCTAACCTTTATCTCTAAACTGTGTTCAGTTGGTTTGCTTAATAGCGTTTCTAACACATTCCAGCGTGGATCATTGTTAACTATTTTGTCAACATCATCTTTTGCTTCTTGCTCTGTCATTTCATCTAAAGGCTCAAATACTAATTCAGGCAGTATACTGCCAAAAGTAGGATTTCCTACTCTTTCTCCACGACGAGTATAAAAGTGATTGAGTAAATCACGCTTTGCAAGGTCAGTATCTGTAAGTGTTTTTGCACCGCTAATACTGTCTATTGTGCTATATCCGATATAGGTTACCATACTATTATTTATGGTAAAATTAAATACTCAGTTTATATTTTAATAGTTGTTTTTATTAAATCACCGGTATTCATACTCTCAGTGATTGTAAGTGTAGTTCCATCTACAGTAAAGTCAAATAAATGCTGTTGAATGTTATCATTTATAGTCACTGTTAGTTTTTCAATTGGACTCATACTCACAGATTTAGCTAAAGTAAACGTACTTGTTCCACTAAATGTAAAGTTTTGCACTATAAGTGTATCATTATAGTCTTTGACTATTTGTCTTTGCTTTCCTTCTGGAGTAAAAGGTAAAAACTTTTGTGTTTCGGCATAATAAGCGAATCTAGCTCTGCGTAATTGATCTGTATCAAGTGTTGCTTTTTCATTAATATCTCTCATATTAAAAACACCTCTACTCCTATACCAAGTTCTGTCTTTTGGTTTGCCATAATCTGCTAATCTTAAAACAGTTGCAATCTTTATACATAAATCTTTATTCACAGTACTATTGACTATCATATTAGCAACAGTTTCATAGTCAAATGAGCGTAAAGGTTTTAATAAATTATATTCAATGGCGCCTTGTATACTTTGAAATAATTTGCCTGTAGCCCAATGATACAATATAATGGCGTCATACGCACTTCTACTCATAGTAGCAACATTATTAGCTATCAACTGACTCTTAGCAAGTAACTCTTGTTTATTATACTCTTCTTGCCAAAGATCAAATGCTTGCTGTTCTGTTAGTCCTGTGTCATATTCACCTTCGCCATATGCTGTGGTATCAAATCCACTGTAACTGTTAAAGAAACTTAATGCCAATAGTCTTGCATTTTCACTTGAAGTAACATTTTCCAAAGGTAATTGTGTGGTATATGCTGTTTCATCTTTAACAGTAAAATCACTCCATATTTTTTTAAATTTGTTTTCAACTGTATCCATTACCGTGGTCCTGTTTTCCTTGGATTTACTGAATTAGAATTTGAACTTGTAGCATTTGCACTTGCATTGGGAGATTGGTTGTTGTTAATACTTGACATATCTACATCTTTAGCAGTAAATTCAGTTGTAGCACTTGCAACTTGTGGTAACATTTCTTGTTCTTCTGAATGACCTCCCCAAGGTTCAGCTTCAGGCACTCTTCCTACAACACTTTCTTTGACTGAAGTATTCACTGTTAAATTATTTGTTACTGTTTTAGTTGCCGCAGTAGCTTCTGGTCCGTTCAAATCAATTAATGCCGCTGTGGTTCTCATATTACCTGATGCTTTAATATGTCCATTCAAATCTGTTGTCAATTTTATATCTTTGTTAGCATGTAAATTAAATTCACCTGTTGTAGTTTCTATTGTTGCACCATCTGATCCTCTTGCTTTCATAATAATTGCATCAGCATCTAAGTTAAAGTTACCTTCGCAATACAAATTGAAATCTGTTTTGGTATGCATACTAATCGCATCTTCGGCATATATGTCTACTTTGCCATCATTGCTCATTTGAATCCAACTACTGCCACTTTGATTGATTATGTAAATCATACCAGTGCCGTCATGCATTAGTATTTGTGCGCCACCTTGACTAGCAAGTCTCACTAAATTACTTAATCCAGCTTTTCTATCTTTATCTGGTGTTAAACAAGTTTCACTATTAGGGAGAGTTCCATCATCCATTACAAAACTATGTCCGCCTGGAGTGTTAAATCCAAATACTTGTGTTGGACTTTCTCTTCTTTGGCTACTACTGCTTAATCCTCTGAGGCTGTCTATACCAGTGCCTTGTTTTGTAAGAGCTTCACCATCTTTGCTTTTATCACTGTTTTCTTCACTTTCTTTAACAGTCATTCCTGATGCTCTAGGTCGTTTATTTTTATCTTGTGTTTTTTTGACACTAGGATCTAATGTAGGGCCTATTGTGTCTGATTCGCTGTCTACAAAAGCCGCTGGATTACTAGGAACACTAGCATTTCTAGTAACATCTGGAAGCACACCTACCATCACTCCTACATCACTGTTATTAGGAAAAGCTACTAGGATTTGACTTCCTGGTGCTGGAGGGTGACTGCTCATACCATAACTATTTGTAGCGTTTGCATATTGATATGATCCACCATAAGGACTTGAACGTCTTATACGATGATATTTTTGCCTTTCGTCTTTGTTATCAACACTACCTGCAAAATTTTCACCAACAAGTTCAACATGCATAAATCCTTCATATCTATCATCTACAATATCAATAACTTTTGCAATATACAATCCTGTATACTTTTGAAGACCGTTAACAGATTTTGACGCATCATAACCTGCTTGAAAACCTCGATTTATGTTATTGCTTCCTGAATACCTTGTCATATCATTATCCTGTCATAATATCCTTTAAAAACTGTGGTGCATTTTTAGCCCTAATTCTGCCATTTGCATCTGGCAATCCTCCCCAATAAGGACTACCGCCAGGTGCTTGTCCAAATTTTGCGGCAATATCTACATGAAATCCATTATTACCCATATAGCCGTTACCAGCACCAATACCTGTTGCACCTGCACGTTTGGCTTCAGACAAAAAGTTTTGTATTAGCGGAACATCTGCTGGATTGTTCAAACTTAAAGTTCTACCACTTGCAGTTTGTAGTCTTATATCAGCCGCCGCTCCATTATCATGTCTTCTTGTACCTGTACGTTTACCAGATTCTGGTTGACCGCCACTGAATACAACAACATTAAGTCCACTTGCTGTAGCGGCATTTTGCAATATACTTTCAAGTTCAGGTTTGATTGCTTGATTCCTTATTGTTCCAGGAGAATTAAGTTGTGCCTGTGTGACTGAAGGATTAGTAACGTCACCATCTTCTAATTCGCCTAAGTTAGGACCTGGTTGTTGTTCAGTTTCTTGACCCTCTTGCTCTCCTTCTCCTTGTTCTTCTGGAGTTTTCAATGCTGGTTTTTGTTTTTCTTCTTCCATGTCTATTTCACCAGTGCTTAGATACTCCCACATCATACCTACATTTGTGTTTGTATCTCTGTAACTTTGTAATGTCATTGTAAACTGCCCATCGGAATACATTGCATCTACTGTGTGAACTCTAAATAATCCAACAATACCAAAGTTTGCTTCTGGTATTCGCATAAGTCCTGTGTCTGGGTCTGGGTAACTTGGAAAATCTAAATTTAAAAAGTAACTAACCCCACCTCTAGTATAATCAGCACCTTCTAATGTTGACTTTCTGCTTTTAGGTCTACCTAACCAATAAGGGTCTCCTCTTACTGTAATTTGTTGCTGAACTAAATCACCTAAACTTTCTAAATTAAGTTCTACCGCACCTAAGAACACTGCACCTGCAGTATCGCCTTCGTCTGGGCCATTAGTTGCTTTACTATTAATGGGCGTAATATCATGTGTAAGAGGATAAATGTCGTCTTCATCGTTCCTAGCATTGATGCCAAACAACTCTTTTTGTGTTATGTATCTTCCACTTTGATTATTAAATGCTCCGTTGTTCAAACGATTCTCTGCTTTTATTTGTTGTTCAAGTGCTATGACTTGATCTTCTATTGGACCTTTACTAGCTTCTAGTGATTTTATTTCGTCCTCTGCACTTTTAATATCTTGTTGTATAGATTCAATTTTAGCTTCGCCTCTTATTGCTTCATTAGGATTTAGTTTTACAAGTTGTTCTCTAGCATTTTTTAGTTCACCTTCTTTTTCTCTTATAATTCCTTTTTGAGCATCAATCTTTTCATTGATTTCCAAGAGTGCAGTTTTCTTAATATTGAATTCACTACCTTCTGCACCTTCTCCGCCAAATGTATTAGCAACAAATCTACCAGCACCTTGATTTAATGCTTGTATTTGATAATAAGTTGTGTTGAGATAGATATCTAAATTTAAAACTTCAGTGTTAAGACCTGTATGATAATAATCAAAACGTTTCTTTAAAAGGTCTTTTCTAATAATATTCTGTAAACGTTCTTTTTGTATACTTTCACTTTTAATGACTTCTTCATATGATTCAACGTCATGATGAAGTTCAGGAACAGCAATAGCATGTATATTGATTGTTATTTCTTTTGCCCAATCTTTTGCTACCGGATCATACATTTGATATACAGTATCAGTATCAAACACCACCCATTGACTCAGGTCCTTCCATGTAGTTGATTTAGCTTTTGGATCGTCAGGATTGTCTTTGTGATATCCTCCTTCGTCTGTTGGAAGTTTTCTATATTCTGTTGTCTGAAATAAAGCCATTATTATTAAGTCAGTTAGTCTTGTTCCTTTTGGTATTGTAAATGTCAAGTTTCCAGTACCAGTAATACTAACACTACCTAAATCACCTGATCCAGGTCCTGTATCATCTCCCCCTGATCCACTACTAGCTCCAAAAGTCCAATCTAAAAAAGGACTTGCTTTTTCAGTAGCACCAAATACATAATCATGTGATAATGATCTTGCTGAACTATTTGCAACTTGTTTGTCTTCTTGTAAATTTACTTGTTCTTGTAGTCCTTTTAGAAAGCCTCCAAAAGTATTTGCCGCCACAGTCATATCTTGTTTTGTAGTAAGTATCAACTTTTTGAAAGCATCTTGTGTCGTTTCGATGAGATCTGCTCTGTATTGTGTAGCACCTTCACTGTAATTAAAATCCAAAGCTGTCATTGTACACATCCAATAGTAAGGAGGTGTAATGTCTTGCGTTGGTTTGCCGTCTGTGTCGTATCCTATAAACTTTAGTTCTAACAAGTATGCGGCTTTCAAATGATTTATAATTCCTAAATCCTTGGCGGCTTTTGCAATCCTTGTATAAAGTGTAGCACCACCAGGCTCAACTAAACTAAAACTAAAAACGTTTGCTACTGCTTCTCTGTTTACAGCTTTTTTATTAAACGCTAGTTTTAGATTTTGTTGTACACTTTGAATAAGAATTTCAGATTCTACACCACTTTGTGCAATTATTTTTACATTGTTTGAGTTGATGACTGCATCATACTTGTGTACATCTTCTGGACGGCACATATACATGGTCCAGTTATAGGTAACATTATCGTACCTGTTAAGCACATTGTCTTCATAGAATTGAACTTTTCTAGCCATTAGGTTGTCCCGGTAGGTCTGTAATTCTTAGGTACAACTATCCTAGTTCCTGAGATGAAATCCATAAGAGGGTCAGTGAGTTTGTCTCTATTGTAATGTGCAAATACCCACCATAGTCTTGAACTTCCATACATGTCAAACGCCAATAAGTCTGGTCGTCTATTATATTTTGGTTGTATTATCAATACCGTTGTTTCATCTGACAAATTGTCAATCGTCAATGGAGGTTGATACAAGTCCAAGTATTTTCTATTGATAGATGTTGTTGCATAGTTACTTTTGTTATCGTATCTCTTCATTAAATAAATCCATTTTGATATGCACGACCACTAATTAAATCGTTTGTAGTAAATTCATTCTTTTGTCTGTCTGGAGTTTGCTGTACTGCTAAACCAACAAACATGTTCATCAAGGTGGGTATTTGTGTATCTCCATCAAACAATTTTAAATCTACATTACTATCGTATGTTGTACTAAACTGTGTCACTACAACCGGCACATTGTTAAATTGTTGAGATCCAAATGCTTGAAAATTTAAAACAGGAGGAGGTGTACCTGCTACAGGTGAGTTTTGGTTTTTACCAAAAAACATTTTTGTTATACTTCTCAAAAAGTGTATAACTGCAAACGTGTATCTAGCTTCATCATCTGTAACACTGGCAAATTGACAAGTCAATTGTATGTCTGGACTTGGTGTATTTCTATATGCTTGATATGTGTAATTGGTGTGTGTTAGGTCATAAGGCGAGTAATTTACGCTTTGTGAATATGTAATATCAGGCTGTACAGGAAACATTATGCCTCTGTGTACTTGTAACGGAGCCGCTGGTCCATCAAAATAAATCGAAGGAGCATTTCTTTTTAAGGTCAATTTAACACGGTTTTTACTTAGAACTGTCATTAAGTTTGTCCTTTATAAATCCAAACATTTCGGGCTCAATAGTGCCAAAAAATTCTCTAAAGACCATCATCTTTTGATTGTCATTTAAGCTATCATTCTTCATTGCATTCCTAAAATCAGTGGCACTCATACCACCTTCTTGTATGCCTACTTCTAGTATATAAGCACCTTGGTCACTAGGTACCATTTCCTGTCCTGCAACATAATCTCTGAGAAAACCACCGCGTTTTAGTCTACCAGCATCTTTGGCACTGAAAACTAATATTACCGCTGTATCATCTGGGTTTTTACCAGTTAGTTTTACGTCTGGTCGATATGGTTGTGTTTGTACAACTTTGTCCATTGGTATATTAAACATGCCATTCATAATCTGTTTTTTCTCATCAAAACTAAATGGATCACGCTCTGGTGTTGCAGTTTTACTAACTGTAGTAGCGATAAATACGTTAGAAGAACCAAATTGTTCTACTAGATCCATATACACTTTGTGATGACCTTTATGCATTGGCTGAAATCTTCCACCATAAAACACAGCAATATCTTTTGCTATATCTTCTGTCAAATGCGTTAATCTCATGGTCTTCTCCTATAGTTGTATTTATAGAATAATTATATGTGTAGTTATTGACAAACATACATTAATTGTGTATACTAGTTTTTAGATAAGGAATCAAAATGAGGAAACAAAATTATTTAAACAATAAAGACATGCTCAAAGAAATACACAAAAGCAAACTTAGTTATTGTTATGTATTAGATGATGAGTATAGTAGATTTGATACAATAGTAGAAGACTTAGAAGATATTAAGAAACCAGAAGTTATTCAAACAGCAAAAGAAAACAGAGCAAGACAATTAAGTATACAAGCATATGAAAGTGCATATTGGGAATGGTATGATAATACCAGTAGAAAACAAAGTCAAAAACCCAAACAAGTAAATTACAAAATTGAACCAAGTACTATAGACGAAAAAACATTGGTGTTTAGGGTAATGACCTATGAACATGTGCCATTGGAACCTGGAAGAAAAAACAAACCAAAAACTGTTGCAGATCATCATAGCAAGTGTAATTTTCCTCCTTTTAAACACTATGCATATGTTAACAATGAACTAAAAGAATGTTTGCGTAGCCATTGGGAAGGTGGCATTGATAACGGTAAATTTAATACACAACACGGTGCTATCACAAATAATCTAGCAAAGATGTATATCAAACTTTGCGAACGTTATAGTATGCGTAGTAATTGGCGAGGATATACATATGTTGACGAAATGCGTAGTCATGCATTATTGCAACTATCACAAATTGGATTACAGTTCAATGAACTTAAAAGTGAAAATCCATTTGCATATTACACAGCCGCAGTTACCAACAGTTTCACCAGAGTGCTGAACTTAGAGAAACGCAATCAGAACATCAGAGATGACCTATTACAAGAAGCAGGTCAAATGCCTAGTTGGACACGCCAAATTGAACACGAAATGGCAGAACGAGCCAAATGGGACGAAAAAGCCGACAAAGAACGTAAAGAACACGGGTACAACGTTTAGGCGTTGACAAGGTATAGTTATGAAGCTATACTAAGTGAAAGTTTAAACTGAGTGAACGGAGTTCCATGACATTCTTTAATCGTGCGGCTTGTTTTACGGATATACATTTCGGAAACAAGAATAATAGCAAACAACACAATCGCGACTGTGTAGACTTTGTTGATTGGTTCATTAAACAATCCAAAGAGCAAAATTGCGAAACTTGTATCTTCTTAGGAGATTGGCACCATCACAGAGCCAGTGTAAACGTAAGCACACTCAACTACAGTGTGGAAAACGTATCTAAGCTCAGTAAAGCATTTAAACAAGTTTACATGATTACTGGCAACCACGATTTGTACTACAGAGAAAAACG
>CEOC01016531.1_pt1 | contig 10249 bp, 5 predicted proteins | sample 356191 | NCBI WGS metagenome assembly CEOC01 (sample SAMEA2619952, study PRJEB7988) | marine metagenome | biome: marine biome (ENVO:00000447); feature: deep chlorophyll maximum layer (ENVO:xxxxxxxx); material: "saline water (ENVO:00002010), including plankton (ENVO:xxxxxxxx)" | depth 17 m
TTAACCTTTTATTATAAATATGATAAATATTATTTTTTAATATTTGATTAGGTGATGTATGATTTTGATCATTGGACCTTAATCATAAATTTGTTAATCTTAGTATGAAATTAAAAGACCAAGGACTATATCTATCTGAATTTGAGCATGATAATTGTGGAGCAGGCTTTATTTGTAGTCTAAACGGTGAAAGAACTAATAATATTATTAGTAAAGCGCTTAATATTCTCTCATGTCTTGAACACAGAGGTGCAGTTAGTTCAGATGGAAGGACTGGAGATGGAGCTGGAATTTTAATTGAAATACCTCATGACTTTTTTACTAAAAAATGTAAATTTTCCCTGCCAGAACCTAACAATTATGCAGTTGGTATGGTTTTCTTACCAAAAAGTGTAAACCAGTCAAAACATTGCATTAAAGTTTTTGAGGATGAAATCAAAAATCAGAATTTAAAAATTATTGGATGGAGAGATGTGCCGGTTAACTCAAAAGTTGTTGGTTCTATTGCTAGTAAATCCCAGCCTGAGATAAAACAGGTATTTATAACAACAAACGATTTAGAAACTGATGAAATTAATTTAAATATTAAGTTATTTAAAGCAAGAAAAATTGCTGAAAACTCAATATTCTCTTCTGAACTATCTGAGAAGGAATATTTTTATTTTTCAAGTTTAAGCACAAAGACAATTATTTACAAAGGATTATTAGTGCCAGAAGATATTGAAAGATTCTATGTAGATTTAAAAGACTCTTCTTTGGTCACTAAGCTTGCACTTGTTCACCAGAGATTTTCAACAAATACTTTTCCTACCTGGGATCTAGCACAACCTTTCAGGTATATGTGTCACAATGGAGAGATTAATACATTCAAGGGGAACATAAGTAGGATGAGAACCAGAGAAGAACTTTTTAAATCAGATAACATATCTGATCATGAAATGTCAAAAATTCTTCCAATAATCGTACCAAAAAAATCAGATTCAGCGTCAATGGATATGGTTGTTGAGCTTTTACTTATGACTGGAAGATCATTACCTGAAGTCATGATGATGTTAGTACCAGAAGCATGGGAAAAACACAACTCAATGGATGATAAGAAAAAAGCATTTTATGAATTTAACAGTTGTATTATGGAGCCTTGGGATGGGCCTGCTTCAATTCCATTTACTGATGGTAAGTATATAGGTGCCCTTTTAGACCGTAATGGTCTTAGACCTTCAAGGTATACTGTAACAAAAGACGGATATGTCATTATGTCTTCAGAAACAGGTGTTGTAGAGATTGAACCTAAAAATGTTTTATCACATGGAAGACTTGAGCCAGGAAAAATATTTCTTGTTGACATGGAAGAAGGAAGAATAATAAATGATGAAGAAATTAAATCTGAAATAGTCTCAAAACAACCATACAAAAAATGGGTCAATAAGAACATACTCCAGTTAAAGGATGTTCCTTACACTGGAAATAGAACCCCTGATGAAAAAATTAAGTTTGAAACAAGATTAAAAATTTTTGGATATACAAAGGAAGACTTTAAGAAAATTATTATTCCTATGAGTATTACTGGCAAGGAATCTATTGGTTCTATGGGAATAGATACTCCTTTAGCTGTATTATCTAAAAAGCCTCAACTTTTATATAATTATTTTAAACAACTCTTTGCTCAAGTGACAAACCCTCCATTAGATGGAATAAGAGAGGAAATCATTACAGATACAAGCTTATCTATTGGAAATAGTTACAACATTTTTGAAATTACTGAAGAACATTGTATTAATCTAAACATTAATAACCCTATTATATCTAATGAAGATTTAGATAAAATTAAATATATAAATCATGAAAATTTTAAGACTAAATCAATTAATTGTCTCTACAAATCTAAAATGGGGCATAACGGCATTGAAGAGGCCCTTGAAAATATAGTTGTTGATATTGAAAGGTGTGTTGATGATGGAACAAACATAATTATTCTCAGTGATAGGGGTGTCTCTAAGAAAATGTCTCCTATACCTATGTTGCTTGCATGTTCATATGTTCATCAAACTATGATCAAAAAGAAAAAAAGATCAAAATTTGGAATTATAATTGAATCTGCAGAGCCAAGAGAACCTCATCATTTTTCAATGCTATTTGGCTTTGGAGCAAGTGCAATAAATCCATATGTAGTGAATGAGATAATTAACTACCACCATGAATTAGGATTTATAAAGAACATTTCAAAAGAAAAAGCTATTTCAAATTTTAATGATGCTACAGCTAAAGGTATATTGAAAGTCATGAATAAAATAGGTATCTCTACTCTTAATTCTTATAGAGGATCTCAAATATTTGAAGCGCTTGGGCTAAAAACAAACTTTATAAACAAATATTTCAAAAATACGCCTACTAGGATTGAGGGTGTTGGTCTTTATGTAATTGAAAAAGAGATTAGTCAAAGAATTAAACATGCATTTACTTCTTCCTCAGACTTTATCTCGATAAAAACAGGTGGCGACTACAGGTGGAGAAGAGATGGCGAGAGCCATATGTTGAATCCAAATACTATTTCAAAACTTCAAAAATCAGTTAGACAAGAGAGTTATTCTTCATATAAGGAATTTTCTAAGCTTGTAAATGATCAAGAAGAGCAGTTAATGACTATCCGAGGTCTATTAAAATTTGTTGATTATAATCCCATCCCTATTGAGGAAGTGGAACCATGGACTGAAATAGTTAAGAGATTCAAAACTGGTGCAATGTCATACGGTTCTATAAGTAAAGAAGCTCATGAAAATCTTGCAATTGCTATGAATCGTATTGGAGGAAAAAGTAATTCCGGTGAAGGTGGTGAAGATAGTAAGCGTTTCAAAAGAGATAAGAATGGAGATCTTCGAAATAGCGCAATTAAACAAGTTGCTTCAGGAAGATTTGGTGTAAGCTCATACTATTTATCAAGCGCTAATGAAATACAAATTAAGATGGCTCAGGGAGCAAAACCTGGTGAAGGAGGACAACTACCAGGTCCGAAGGTTAATCCCTTAATTGCTAAAGTCAGAAATTCTACACCATATGTTGGATTAATTTCCCCTCCTCCCCATCATGATATTTATTCAATTGAAGATTTAGCACAATTAATTTTTGATCTTAAAAATGCTAATAGAAAAGCTAGGATTAATGTTAAACTTGTCTCTGAAGTAGGAGTTGGTACTATTGCTGCTGGTGTTGCAAAAGCTAAAGCTGATGTTATTTTAATATCAGGTTATGATGGTGGAACTGGAGCTTCACCTTTAACCTCACTTAGACATGCAGGATTACCATGGGAGCTAGGAATTGCTGAAGCACAACAAACTCTAGTTATAAATAACTTACGTAGTAGAGTCGTACTTGAATGTGATGGTCAACTTAAAACAGGAAGAGATGTAGCTATTGCATGCCTTTTAGGTGCAGAAGAATTTGGTTTTTCTACAGCTCCACTTGTTGCATCAGGATGTATAATGATGCGAGCATGTCACTTAAATACATGTCCTGTTGGAATTGCAACTCAAGATCCAGATTTAAGAAAGAACTTTAAAGGTAAACCTGAACATGTAATTAATTACATGTACTTTGTTGCACAAGAATTGAGAGAAATAATGGCAAATCTTGGATATAGAACAATGGACGAAATGATTGGCCAAACACAAAAATTGAAACCTAAAGAAGGTTTTGAAGATTTTAAAGTTAAAGGAATTAATTTAGATAAGGTTCTATACAAACCTTTAAATAAAGATGAATTTCCAATAAGAAACACAAAAAAACAAGATCATAAGCTGGATAATGTCCTAGATTTTGAAATACTAAAGTCTGCTAATTTGTCAATTAATAAAAAGGTAAAATCTTCTTTTGAATTTAAGATTAAAAATACTGATAGATCTGTTGGAGCATTAATTAGTAATGAAATTTCTAACATTCATGGAATCAATGGACTACCAAAGGATACTCTTAAAATTAACTTTAGAGGTTCTGCTGGTCAAAGTTTTGGAGCATTTGCAGTTAAAGGACTTAAAATGACAGTAATTGGTAATACAAATGATTATTTTGGAAAAAGCCTCTCAGGTGGAATTTTATCAGTAAGAGTACCTGAAGACTCTACTTTTGAATCTGACAAGAATATAATTACTGGTAACGTCGCGTTATACGGTGCAACTTCAGGAGAAGCCTACATTAATGGTATAGCTGGAGAGAGATTTTGTGTAAGAAATTCAGGTGCCAATGCAGTTGTAGAAGGAGTTGGAGATCATGGCTGTGAATATATGACAGGTGGAAACGTTTTAATATTAGGAGAAATTGGTAGAAACTTTGGAGCTGGAATGAGTGGAGGTATTGCATATCTTCTTAAAACTCCTGATTTCTCTGAAAAAAACTTCAATATGGAAATGATAAATTTTGAAGAAATTGATAGTCAAGATATAGATATTATATATGGCTTACTTAAAAATCATTATTCAAATACAGCAAGTAAATTAGCTGAAGAGATGTTATCTAATTGGAGTTCAAGAAAAGAGAGTTTTATTAAGATTATGCCTATTGAATATAAAGCTGCATTAGAAAAACTTAAGGAAGATAAAATTAATCAACTTATTAACTAGATGGGTAAGGTTAAAGGATTTAAAGAATTTAATAGAATTGATGAAAAGTACCTCCCAGTAAGGAGTAGACTCAAAAACTATAATGAGTTTACTATAGAGGTTAAAAAGTCTGAACTAGAGAGTCAGTCAGCTAGATGTATGGACTGTGGTGTTCCTTTTTGTCATAGTGGATGTCCACTTGGTAATTTAATTCCTGATTTCAATGACTTAGTCTACAACAAGAAGTGGAAAGATGCACTTGAAGTTCTTCATTCAACTAATAATTTTCCTGAATTTACAGGGAGATTATGTCCTGCTCCATGCGAAGCTTCATGTGTTTTAGGAATTATAGACCCACCAGTCTCAATTGAATTAATTGAAAAAAATATTATTGAAGAAGGTTTCAAAAATGGGTGGATAAAACCTGTTATCCCAAAATCTAGAACAAATAAAAAGATTGCTATTATTGGTTCTGGACCTGCAGGTCTAGCAGCATCTCAGCAGTTAAATTCGGTTGGTCATAATGTTACTGTATTCGAAAGAGATAACAAAATAGGTGGATTGTTGAGATATGGAATACCTGATTTTAAGCTTGAAAAAAATATAATAGATAGAAGAGTAAATATTCTAAAAGAGGAGGGGATTAAATTTAAATGTAGCATCAATGTTGGTAAAGACATAACAATTGAAAAATTACAAGAAGATTTTGATGCAGTTTTAATTTCAACAGGTTCTACAAAAAAACGATCATTAGATATTCCAGGAAGTGATTTACATGGAATTGAACAAGCTATGGACTTTTTGACCCACAATAATAAGTTTGTAGATGGGCAAATAAAGGCCCATATGGATAGGTATAATGCTAAAGATAAAAACATAATAGTTATTGGTGGTGGAGATACTGGTTCAGATTGTATTGGAACTTCTAATAGACATGGTGCTGAAAGTGTAATAAACTTTGAGCTATCTAACAAACCAGGTAAAAAAAGAGACTCTTCAAATCCTTGGCCATATTGGCCGTTTACCCTCAAAACAACCTCATCCCATCAAGAAGGTGTTAGTAGGGAATGGAGCATTTTAACAAAAAAATTTATTGGTGACAAACATAACAATCTAGTAGGTCTTCAAACAGTAAATGTTGAAATAGACAAGACTTCAGGGAAACTTTCTGAGATTCCTAATACTGAAAAAGTCTGGGATTGTGATATGGCAATTTTAGCACTTGGATTTACTGGACCTGAAGAAGATCTCCCAAATCAACTTAATATTGATCTAAATAGTATAGGCAATATATCTTCAAATTCTGATTATCAAACCAAAAAAAATAATATTTTTACTGCAGGTGACTGCCGAAGAGGTCAATCACTAATTGTTTGGGCAATTTCAGAAGGAAGAGAAGCTTCTTATCATATAGACAAATACCTCATGGGTAAATCAAATCTTCCAAGAAAGAACTCATACGGAGATTTATAAACATTATATAAAAAATGACTATAAAGGAAGAAAAGATTAAGTTCTTAGTATTTTCTGCGGCTTTCCCTTATAGAGGTGGTATTTCTGATTCGACTCACTCACTTTGTAATGAGCTAATAAGGTCAGGAATTAATACTGAGGTTTGGACTTTCTCCCTTCTATATCCTAGCTTTTTATTTCCTGGAAAATCACAATATAGTAGCGAACAGTACGAACAAAATTTTAAAGTAAGAAGATTGATAAATACCATAAATCCATTTAACTGGATTAAAGTATCCAAAATGGCAAATAATGTTTTGCCATACTCAATAATTCTAAGATACTGGTCCCCTATTCTAATTTTTCCTTATTTTTTTATTAGATTATTTTTAAACAAAAGAATTTCAATTATTGGACTTATTGATAATTGGGATAATCATGAAAAAATTATATTTGAAAGATTACTTCGTAGACTTTTTCTATATACATGTGATAGATTTATTACAATGTCAGACAATGTTGGAAATCAGGTTAGAAAATCTACTAATAAAAAAGTTATAACTCTATTCCACCCAATAAATTCTAAACTACCTGAAATAAAAGACAAAAAATCTGCAAAAATTAGCTTAGGACTTAGTGATATCACTTACATTTCTTTTGTTGGTCTTATAAGGGGGTATAAAGGGTTAGAAACTCTTATAAAGAGTATGAAATTCATTGAAAATAAAAATATAAAACTAATAATTGCTGGAGAATTTTATGAGCCACTAGAAAAATATATAAACATTATTAATAATCTTGGATTAAATGATAAAATCATTATTAAAAATGAGTTCTTAGACTCTAAAATGATTAGAGATTTTATATGCGCAAGTGATTTAATCATACAGCCCTATATTAAGGCAAGTCAAAGTGGTATAACACCATTATGTTATTTTTATGAAACACCATCCGTCGTTTCAAACATTAATGGTCTAAAAGAAATTATTCTTAAAGATAAAACTGGCACAACTTTTGAAAAGACACCTAAGAATCTATCAACTGCAATATTAGAATCTTTGGATAAACAGAAAAATAATAACTACATAATAAACATCAAAAGATTTAAGAAGAAGTACACTTGGTCAAGCTTTGTTGAAAAACTTGAAAAACTTTAGATATACAAATTTGTAGATAGAAAATCCTATAAATAGTCCAAATAAACTACCACAAATAATATCGATAGGAAAATGGACACCTAAATATATTCTACTATAAGAAATAAATGAAGCATAAACTAGAGTTATTAAAATTATATATCTAATTCTGTTCATGAATAAAAGACCAAAGAATGTAGCTAAAGAAAAAGAATTCGAGGCATGTGCTGAAAAGAAACCATACTTTCCTCCACAATTATCTTTTACTAGTCTAATTGAATCTTTTATAGTTTCATCATAACATGGTCTTAGACGTTGAAAAGAATCTTTGAAAAGATTTGCTCCTTGATCAGTAATCGTTATCATGATCGCTATAATAAAAATTAGATATAGAATATTTGAAAATTTAGGACGAGGCTTTTGAATATAAAAGAATAAACAAATTAAAAATAAATACATCAAAATATTTGCCTCAATCTTTGATAGACTTATCCAAAAAGTATCAAATCTTGGAACCCCTAGATTATTTAGAAAAATTAACAATTTAGAGTCTAGCTTTAATATCTCTTCAATCATTCAATCTTATTATTTTTTTTGAAAGGTAATTAAATCTAAGAAAAAGGAAAAGTGACGAGGAGAAAAGACCTACCATCAACCCTATCCAAATTCCAACTACTGAAAGACTAGTGTAAAAACCTAAAAAATAAGAGGTTGGAAATCCAATTAAACCATATGATAAAAATATAATTAGCGCAGGTTTATTTACATCCTGCATACCCCTTAAAGCACCTAATACTACGGCTTGAATACCATCGAATAATTGAAAGATTCCTGCAATAATTAGAAGTTTTGATGCAATTTGGAGTACTTCATTTACATCTGTGATATTATTTGAATCGCTTGGGTCTAAGTAAAGTAATGGCAAGTAATCATTAAATGTTAAAAATATTAAACAAAAAAATACATCAACAATTATTATTAGAAGTAATGTTGATAGGGCTACTTCTCTCAATTTAATAAAGTTCATCATTCCTCTTTGATTACCTACTCTTATCATAGCTGCTACACCAACTCCAAGAGCTACCATATATGTCATAGAGGAAAGATTAAGAGCTATTTGATTTGCTGCTTGAGAATTTTTACCAATTATACCCGCCATCCAAACTGCAGAAATAAAAAAAGCAACCTCGAAGAAACTATGTAGTGCAGAAGGCAAGCCCAGATATAAAATTTTTTTGACTCTATCAATTTGAACTTTAGTAGGAAGGAATCTTTTAATATATAGAGACAGCTTTTTATGTAATTTTAAGTATATGATTATAAATGTTAGCATACATAATCTTGAAATAAGTGTTCCAATGGCTGCACCTTCAACTCCAAGCTTTGGAAATATCCAAAGCCCAAAAATTAATAAGAAATTTAGAATTACATTAATAACATTACCTAAAAGAGTTGAATACATAGCAGCTTTAGTAAATGATAATCCATCAGCGAATTGTCTAAATGATTGAAAAGTTACAATTGATATTAGTGAAAATGACACCCAAAATAAATATGGAGAAGCTAATTCAACCACTTCAATTGGTTGATTCATTGAGTAAAGAAGGTTCCTGTTTAGAAATACTATTGTAAAAAGAATTAATCCAAGTATCAAGCAAATCAAAAAACTATGTTCAAAAATTCTAGATATGTCATTATCTTTTTTTGCACCGTCAGCTTCAGCAATTAAAGGTGTAATTGCTTGAGAAAATCCAATTCCAATAGACATAGCAATAAAGACAAAACTATTTCCTAAAGAAATGGCTGCTAATTCGGCTGTACCTAATTGACCTACCATTACATTGTCAATAAATTGAACAAAAGTATGTCCTAACATTCCTATCATGACAGGATAGGCCAACTTTAGATTATACTTAAACTCCCTAGTATACCTAGAGAATCCATTAAGTACTTTATTCATTATTAAAGTTTATAATTGTCTAATAGATATACTAATGCTGTCATTGCTGCAGCACCTAGCTCTAACTCTCGCTTATTAATTTTATCAAATGTATCAGATGCAGCATGGTGATAATCAAAATATCTTTGTGGGTCAGGTCTTAATCCAGCCAGAATGATTTTATCATCTTTTAATGGACCAATATCGGCACCACTGCCTCCAATTATAAAGTTATCAGCTCCATATTCTTTGAATAAATCTTTAAATTCTTTTAGAGCATTAAATTCGCTTTCTGATGTATCAAAACTAAAACCTCTTGGGGTAAATCCACCAGCATCAGACTCTAATGCGAAGAAGTGAGATTCATTATTTTTTTTTGCAAGCTCTGCATATTTATTTCCACCTCTTAAGCCATTTTCTTCGTTTGCAAATAATACAACTCTAATAGTTCGTTTAGGTTTATAATTAAGATTTTTTAATATCCTTATGACTTCCATTGACTGTACTATACCCGCTCCATCATCATGGCTTCCATCACCTAAGTCCCAAGAATCTAGATGACCCCCAACGACAATGATCTCATCTGATCTTTCAGAACCATCTATTTGGCCAATTACATTGTAAGAAAGTACATCTGGAAAATTTTTTGAATTTTGTCTAAAAAAGAATTTGATGTTAGGGTTCAGTGATAACATTGAACTTAAAAGCTCAGCTCCATTTGTACTAATAGCAGCTGCAGGTATTCTTTCATTTAATGTTAAACCATCATAATACATTGACCCAGTATGAGGATAATCATCTAATGTAGTTGTCATTGACCTAACTATAACTCCTATAGCACCAAGTTTCGCAGCTATAGCTGCACCTTGAGTTCTTTGATTTACACTTCCACCATATGATTGGAATGTGTTTATTAAAGTAGGATCCATTTTTCGATTAAAAAAGATAATCTTTCCAGTTATGGAGTCCTTACCTATGTTACTTAACTCATCAAAAGATTTTACTTCTATTACATTAGCAGAAATTCCAATTGATGGTGTTGATATTGAACCACCTAATGCAGCTACTGGAACTGAAATTGTATTACCAGGGCTTGATTCAATATGGGCGTATTCTGGTGCACCCCTAACCCA
>CEOC01039322.1_pt1 | contig 10223 bp, 10 predicted proteins | sample 356191 | NCBI WGS metagenome assembly CEOC01 (sample SAMEA2619952, study PRJEB7988) | marine metagenome | biome: marine biome (ENVO:00000447); feature: deep chlorophyll maximum layer (ENVO:xxxxxxxx); material: "saline water (ENVO:00002010), including plankton (ENVO:xxxxxxxx)" | depth 17 m
TTGTTCAACTTCTTCTTGTTCAACTTCTTCTTGTTCAACTTCTTCTTCCTCTTCTTTGCTCTCTATTAATGTTTCAGATGCTGTTTTAATTCCATATAGACCAGCTATATCTTGAGTATACTTTATTTGTTCTTCTTCTTCTTCTTCTTCTTCTTCATCATCTTTATCAAATGATATATATTTTTCTAAATATATTGAACTATCATCATTATCATAATCATATGAATCATCATTTTTTATTGCTTTAGTTTTACGAAGTTGTTTACCTTGAACACCATCCTTTGTTTTACTTTCCCATTCTTCTATTAATTCAATTTCATTATAATAATCAATAGCTTCTTTTTCATTTTCAAATTCTTTTTCAAATCTAATACATAATCCATCTCTATCATTTCCAGTAAGTCCAGTAATTATATATAATTCAATAGTAGTATTTTGTTCTTTTTCTTTTTTATTTTTTAAATATAAATCACGATAGAATGGTGTTAATGAATTAATTTCATCATCACTTAATTCTTTTGATAGCATATTATTAATTTCATTAAAAGAAATCATTTTATTTTTTTGTTCTTTGTCTTGTTCTTGGTATTGGTCATGGTCTTGGTCTTTTTCTTCTATTTTTAATGATATATTTTCATTGGTAAGATTTTCCAATTCACCGGAAATATCTAAAACCTTTTTATTGATGGTAGAAATTTGTTTTTTTATCATTTCTAATTGATTTAATTTACTAGTAAAATCTTTTAATTCTTCATGTATAGAATCATTAACAATAGATTTAAAATAATTAATAAGACTTTTACCTAAACCTTCAACAACATTATTGCAAATATTTTCAACAACTTGAGAATTATTCATAGCTAAATATATTAATCATAAAATGTTTAATATATTTCAATTTTAATTTATTTCTTGGTTTTTTTGTTTTTTCTGGATTTTTTTACATCTTTTTTAACAAATCCAAATTTACCTTTTTTGGTAAAATAACCAGCTTTTTCTAAACGTTTTTCTTTTTTTGCTGTAATATGTTTTACTTTAGAGACAATACGTCCATGTTTATTCATAACTAATTTATCTTTAGTTAAACCACCTGGTGTTTTGTATGCAGTTCCGTGGTGAACTTGAGCACGAGTACCCATTAAAACAGGAAATTTTTTTCCTTTAATATGGTACATACCATCTTGTTGTTTCATTGGTTTTTTCATATGTAATATATAAATATTTTTTTTTTAATTTTTGGGTGCCATTCCTGAACCATATGGTCCACCTTCGTAAAATCCTAAATTATTTAATTTATTATTAAAAATATGAAATTTTGGTAAATATCTAGATTGATTCATTAATGTTTTTGCAATTCTTTGTTTTGTGGAAACATTATAAGAATTAGGATTTAATAAATTATTTTTCTCAATTTTAACAGGGGTATAAGTAAAAAGTAATTTACCGTTTTCAAAACGAGGACTCATAAATATAATAAATAATAAAATTGAAAAATAGATAAATAGATATTAATATAATAAAATAATGGATTTGGCTAAACAATATCAAAAAAAAACTGACAAACAACATATTCTTGACAACCCTGATACTTATATAGGTTCGGTTGAAAATGTAGAAAACAACACGTGGATTTATGAAGATAATAAAATAATAAACAAAACGATTGAATATATACCAGGTTTATATAAATTATTTGATGAGGGAATAGTGAATTGTAGAGATCATGTAGTAAGAATGAAACAAAAAAAAGAAGAAAATAATGAAAATGTAAATGAAGTATCTTATATAAATGTATCAATTGAAGATGACGGAACTATAGAAATGATAAACGACGGAAATGGTATAGATATAGCTAAACATCCAGAATATGATTTATGGATTCCAGAAATGATATTTGGTCATTTACGTACTTCAACAAATTATAATAAAGATGAAAAAAAAATAGTAGGTGGGAAAAATGGTTTTGGTTTTAAGTTAGTATTAATATGGTCAAAAGAAGGATATATTGAAACAGTGGATCATGTAAGAAAATTAAAGTATAGTCAAAAATTTGAAAATAATTTGGATACAATTTGTAAACCATCTATAAAAAAATGTACAACAAAACCATATACAAAAATAAGATTTAAACCAGATTATGAAAGATTGGGAATAAATACTTTAACACATGATATGAAAGCATTAATGATAAAAAGAATATACGATATAGCAGCAATAACAGATAAAAATGTAAAAGTAAAATATAATTCAAATATAATTCCAGTAAAAAATTTACAACAATATGTAAATATTTATTTAGATGAGAGTTTTAAGAAAATACATGAAGAAAATGGTACACATTGGGAATATATAGTTTCATTAACTCCATCAAATGAATTTCAGCAAGTATCATTTGTAAATGGTATTTATACAAGTAAAGGTGGAAAACATGTAGATTATATATTAAATCAAATAACAAGAAAAATGATAAGCTATATAGAAAAAAAGAAAAAAATAACAGTAAATGCAAATATAATAAAAGAACAATTAATATTATTTGTACGTTGTAATATAGAAAATCCAGCTTTTGATAGTCAAACAAAAGATTATATGAATACACCTTCAAGTAAATTTGGTTCTTCTTGTACAGTTAGTGATAAATTTATAGAAAAACTTGCAAAAATAGGAGTAGTTGATGCAGCATGTGCAATTAGTGAAATTAAAGAAAATAAACAAGCAAAAAAAAATGATGGTTCAAAATCAAGAAATATAAAGGGTATTCCAAAATTAATAGATGCAAATTGGGCAGGTACAGATAAGTCATCAAAATGCATAATAATATTTTGCGAGGGTGATTCAGCAAAAGCAGGTATTGTATCTGGATTATCAACAAGTGATAGAAATATAATAGGTGTTTATCCGATGAAGGGTAAGTTATTAAATGTAAGAGGAGAACCAAATAAAAAGATTTTAGAGAATAAGGAAATAATTGAGATAAAAAAAATATTAGGTTTAGAAAGTGGCAAATCATATAATGAAGATTCAATAAAGAAGAGTTTACGTTATGGAAAAATATTATTTATGACAGATCAAGATTTAGATGGCAGTCATATTAAAGGGTTAGGTATAAATATGTTTGAATCATTATGGTCATCATTATCAAAAATAGATGGATTTATAGGTTTTATGAATACACCTATAATAAAAGCAAAAAAAAATAGAGAAACATTATTATTTTATAATGATGGTGAGTATGAATTATGGAAAAAGAATAATGATACAAGTGGATGGAAAATAAAATATTACAAGGGTTTAGGTACAAGTACAGGTAGTGAATTTAAAGAGTATTTTGAAAATAGAAAAATAGTATATTTTAATCATAATGGTGAAGTAAGTGAAAATGCTATAGATAAAGTGTTTAATAAAAAACGTTCAGATGATAGAAAGGAATGGTTAGCATCATATGATAGAAATTCATATTTAGATACAAATAATAATTCAGTATCTTACGATGAATTTATAGATAGAGAAATGATACACTTTTCAAAATATGATTGTGATCGTTCTATTCCAAATATAATGGATGGATTAAAAATAAGTTTGCGAAAAATATTGTATGGTTCGTTTAAGAAAAATTTAGTAAGTGAAATAAAAGTAGCACAGTTTTCTGGATATGTTTCAGAGCATTCAGGTTATCATCATGGTGAAGCAAGTTTAAATTCGGCTATAGTTGGTATGGCTCAAAACTATGTAGGTTCAAATAATATAAATTTATTTAAACCAAATGGTCAATTTGGTACACGTTTACAAGGAGGAAAAGATAGTGCATCAGAAAGATACATATTTACACAATTAAATAATATAACAAGGAATATTTTTATAAAGGAAGATGACAATATATTATCATATTTAAATGATGATGGATTTCCAGTAGAACCAATATATTATGCACCAATTGTTCCTATGATATTAGTTAATGGTTCAAAAGGAATAGGTACTGGTTTTAGTACTGAAATATTACCTTATAATGTAAAAGATATTATAAATTATTTAAAATCAAAGTTAAATAATAAACCAACCGAACACGTGAAATTTATTCCATATTATGAAGATTTTGAAGGTGTTATTGAACAATATGAAGATAACAAATTTGTAATAAAAGGTATATATGAAATAATAGATGAAAATACATTAACAATAAAAGAATTGCCTATTGGGATTTGGACGGATGATTATAAATGTTATTTAGAAACATTGATGGAATCAAATGATAAAAATGGAAAAAAGACAACATCATATATTAAACAGTATGATGATATGAGTAAATCTACAAATGTAAATATAAAGATAAAATTTAATAAAAATATTCTACCCAAATTATTGAAAAATAAGGAAAATTTAGAAAAGTTGCTGAAATTAACAACTTCTGTATCTACGACAAATATGCATTTATTTGATGCAAATGAAAAGTTAAAAAAATACAACACTGTAAATGAAATCATAAATGATTATTACATTAAAAGATTAGAAATGTATGATATAAGAAAAAAGTATATAGTAAAACAATTAGAAAAAGAATTACTAATTTTATATAATAAAAAAAGATATATTAGTGAAATATTGAATGATGAATTAGACTTGAGAAAGAAAACAAAAGAAAAAATTTGTAATATTTTATTAAAGAAAGAATATGATATAGTAGATGAAGATAATGATTTTAAATATTTATTAAAAATGCCTATGGATAGTGTAAATGAAGAAAATGTTAAAAAGTTAATGGAAGATTATAATAATAAAAATAATGAATTGCAAAAAGTAAAAAAGATGACAATTCAAGAAATGTGGTTAGGTGAACTAAATGCATTAGAAACTGAATATGAAAAATATATAAAAGAAAGAAAAAAGAATAAAGATAATGAAAAAAAAAAATAACAGGTTTTTATATAAATGACTAAGAGTACAAATATACCAGTTAAATATGTTCCAAAAAGTTTAAAAAGAAAAGATTTTTTAAAGCAAAAAAAACAAATTATTAAAACAAGAAAATTGTATAAAAAGGGGAAATACATAACAAGAAAAAAAGTTTCTTCTTATAAATCTAAACCATCTAAGCATTTATTAAATGTAAAAAAAATATATAAAATTAATAAATTAAGATTAAACAAAGAATTACAAAAAAAGACAAAATGTAATTTGAAATCTTTAGAGAAAATTATTAAAAAAGGTCAAGGAGCATATTATTCTTCTGGTTCAAGACCAAATCAAACTGCTCATTCATGGGGTGTTGCTAGATTAGCAAGTGCAATTACAGGTGGTAAATCAAGTGTTGTAGATTACAGTATTTTAGAAGAAGGTTGTAAAAAATCAAGTAAAGCTTTAAAACTTGCTAAAAAAGCAAAAAAAAATATAAATATGACACGTAAGATTCCTCATCTTAAAATCTAGGTTTAAACTCTAGATGTTTATGAAAAGGTTTATCATTAATTGGATTTTCAAGAGGTGTAACTAGTGTTGAAACATCTTTTTTATATTTCATATATCCTTGTAATTCTCCAAATACTTGAGGTATAGCATATTCAAGGACTTTATTATTTAATTCTTGAATTTGTTCTGTAATATTTTCTGGTAAATTTTTTGAATGTTGTAAGAAAATGCTTCTCATAATAATTGATAAAGCTTCGTAATCTTGTTCAGCAATAATAAATGCATTATTTGATTTTTCGTAAACTCCTTTTCTTAAAGCATTTTGAATAATTTGCATATTTTCTTTTGAGAAATATGCATTAGATAATTTTGTATTATATAAATTTCCATTCATCGCTTCATAAAAACTATTAACTTTAACAGGCATTTTATCATATAATTTAAATATATTTTCGGATTCTGGAATGTTTAAATTTACTCTACCGTTATTATTTGACATATATATGTTATAAATATAAAAAAATTACTTTTAGAAAAAAATATAATTAATTAATATATGACAGAATTTAAATTTGCAATATTATTAGTAGCAATAATAGCATTAATTATAGGTTTAACTTCAGTAGCTGTTTTATTATCAAAGGGGGATATTAAATCAGAGTGGCCACCGTTTATTTCAAAATGTCCAGATGAATATGAGTATAATACTACTGCTACTGATAAATGTACACCAAAATACGATGCTATAGTAACTAGTACTTCAACACCTACTCTAGGTGAAGAAAGTAGTTGTAGTATTTTTAATCCAGCTCATGATGATTTTGAGGGTGTTCAAGGGAATTGTAATAAAAAAAAATGGGCAGATGCTTGTGATGTTTCGTGGGATGGTGTAAGAGGAAATGAAAGTTTATGCGAAGATATTTAACTATAATAATGTTTTAAATAATAAATAATATTTTGAATTATTAATAATAGTATGGATTTATTATTAATAAATTTACCAAGTGAAATAATTATGAAAGTGGAAGGTTATATAAAAGATGAAAAAAAAATAAAATTATATTTTTTAAACAAAAAATTTTACAAAAGCAATTATGACAATATATTTAAAGTTATAGAAAATAGAATAAGATTAGATAGTTATATACGTAAAATGCTAAGAAATGATTTAAGTTATTTTTTATTATTGTATATAAAAAAGATAGACTTTGAAAACTTAATGAAAAAGAAAATAACATATAAAAAAATAAAAATGAATTATGCGGAATATTTAAAAAAATTAATAAATATTTATGGTTGCAATAAATGTAGAAAAGTATTTAATATGTAAATAAGTAAATATACATAAAAGAAAGTAGTTTATATATGTAAATGGATGAAAATATAAATATGAAAAAAAGAATAAATCAAATATTAAAAAGAGATGTAATAATAGAGCAAATAAAAAAAAATATAAATGAATTCAATTCAAATGTAAATGAGATAACAATGAAAAGAGGTTTTTTTATATATGGAGACCCAGGATGTGGAAAAACAACCTTAATAAATGATATTTTAAATGAACTAGATTATGATACAGTAAGCTATAATGCAAGTGATATAAGAAATAAAAATATAATAGATGTATTTAAAAGTGAAAATATGGCAAGCAATAATGTATTAAGTTTATTTCATAAAAAAAAAAGGAACATAGCAATAATAATGGATGAAATAGATGGAATGAATAGTGGTGATAAAGGAGGTATAACTTCTTTAATAAAATTAGTAAGACCAAAAAAAACAAAAAAGCAAAAGTTAGAAAACTATTCTTCAAATTTAATATTTTGCATAGGTAATTATCATATGGATAAAAAAATAAAAGAATTGATGAAAGTATCAAATGTATATGAAATAAAAAATCCAACGCAGGAAAATATGGAAATAATAATAAAAGAATTTTTTAAAAATATAAGTGATAATGAATTGAAAATAGCATTAAATATAATAGATTCAGACTTAATGAAACTGAACTATTTTTATAAATCATATTTATCAAATAATAAAATATTTCAACAAGTAGAAAAATATATAGTAAATAAAAGTTATAATGAAGATGTAAAAAATACAACAAAATATTTATATAATAATAATTTAGATTTTGAAGAGCATTTATCGTTTATAAATGAAACAGATAGAACAATAATAAGTTTATTATGGCACGAAAATATAGTAGATTTATTAAGTAAATACAATTCAGATACAAAGGATTTTTATTTAAACATTTTAGAAAATTATTGTTTTGCGGATTATTTAGATAGAATAACTTTTCAAAAGCAAATTTGGCAGTTTAATGAAATGACTTCTATAATAAAAATAATGTTCAATAATTTTTTATACCATAAAAAGTTTAAGAAAAAAATAAAATATAATCCAAGTGAAGTAAGATTTACAAAAGTTTTAACAAAATATTCAACAGAATTCAATAATTATACTTTTATAGTAGGATTATGCCAAAATTTAAATATGGATTTTAAAGATTTACTGACATTTTTTTATGAATTAAAAAATTTAAATAAATCAGAAGAAGAGTTGAATTACATTTTTGAAAATCAAAATATTTCAAAATTAGATATTAATCGTATTTATAGATATATAGAAAAATTTACAAATTATGATTTAAATGAAGAATAATTAGTATTTTAATTTTAATAATACTAATTATATCTAGAAATAATATGCATATTTTTTTTGTTTATTTTTATATGCTAGCAATAAATTTTCAACGATGGTTTTTTACAAGATAAACAATTTTTGTTATTTAAAATCCTTCAAAAAATGTGCAATCAAATTCACTCATTAATCCACCGCCATATAAATTAATACCTTTAGAACTATTAAATAAATAATTATATTTTTCAATGTAATCCATTTTACTTATGTTATTAATTGTTTTTTGTTCTAATATTTTTAAAAGTTCAAACTGATTTCTATACTTATTAATAGCAAATAATTCATTTTCGTAATTAGAATCATTAGAAACATTATATTTCATATCATATCCATCTAATTCATTTTTAACATTATCCGTTAAATTACTAATAGATATACTTGGACTATAAATATTTATTTTAGCAGGTTCTTTAATAGGATCTAAATTAACTAAATAACTAAATTTAGTGTTTAATGCCATCAAGTAAGAGATTATTTTATACATATATAAATGTTATTTTTTTTTTTAAATTATTTTAGAATATATACTTTCATTACTAACTTTTATCAAAAATGCACAGTTTTTCTGTATTTTGTATTGTAAGATTATTCATATTATTCATATTAATATTTTCATTTTTTTCATTGTTTTCATTTATTCTTTCTAATATATCTATTTTTTGTTTTAAAAGCATATTTTCATCTTTTATTGCATTTAAATTATTTTTATATTCATTCAATAATGACACTAATTCATTATTTGTTAGGTTTTTTTTCTCATTATTTTCATTACACACAGTAATGTTTGTTTGATTATTCTGAATTAACTCTTTTAATTTATTTATTTCATCATCTTTGGATTTCAATAAATCTATTAGCTCGCCATTTTTTAAAGGTCTAGGTTGATTATTTTCATCCATTATTGTTATAATGGATGGTGATTCCATCATTTGCTTTCTTACCATATCATTTCGCATTTTATCTATTTCTTTCATTTGTTTTTCTACCTCTGGTTTATGTTTGGGATGCCCTGGATCATAATTTTTTAGTAAACTATCTATTCTAGTCATATAAAAATCTCTCATCTCTCCATCATCTATAAAATCTTTAACATTTAATTGACATTCTTTCATTACATTAGAATAACCTTGTTCTAATAATTTCTTTTTATCAAATGTATTATGTAAATGAGAGAAAACTAAAATTGTTTGTTTTGGATCTAATTGAACAAAAGGAACTGTATAATTTTTTAAAAAATGTTTTTCTTCTGCAAGAGCTGCATGCTCTTCATATGAGGTTTGTTCTAATAATTCACGTTTAAATGCAAATGTTCCAGCTGTTGCATGATTTGGTCCATATGGTCCAAATTCTATTATTTTTTTTATATGTTTGAAATATACATGAATTACAGATGAACCAGCACATAATGCCTTTGAATTATTTCTTAATTTTTCCACTGCATGCTTTACTCGGGTTGGAGGATAATAATCATCGTCATCCATATAAACTAATATTTCTCCACTTGATTTTTCATGCATTAAATTTCTTTTTTTTCCAAGTGATATTTTTTCTTCATACCTAAAATATTTTATTTGAGGTATATTTGCTTCCTTAATTATATCTTCAATACTATCAAAACCATCATCAATTATTATCCATTCCATTCGGTCATGTGGATAAGTTTGACTTAAAAAACATTTTATCATACTAGAAATAAATGGTCTTCTATTAAAAGTTGGAGTACAAACACTGACAAATGGTAGAATTTTCTTTTTTTTACGAGCCATATTTTGTTAATTATTTTATCTATAATACTTTTTTTTAAATAATTAATATTTTTATAATTTTAATTATTTATAATTATTTATAATTTTATAAATTTTATGACAAATAAATACCTGCAACAACTGAAAGAGAAACTACTGCTGCTACAAGGGAAATCATAATAGTTGAAAGAATAGGTTTAGTTGTTATTAAGTCATATATACTTTTAAAAATACCACTAGCTTGTTTATCATCTGTTGATTTATTATCTTCACTACCAAAAACGGATTTCATAATATTGTCAAAAATTTTCATTTTTTCATCCAAGAAGTAGATACAAATTGCAGCTAAACCAAGAATTCCGCCAG
>CEOC01010862.1_pt1 | contig 10207 bp, 10 predicted proteins | sample 356191 | NCBI WGS metagenome assembly CEOC01 (sample SAMEA2619952, study PRJEB7988) | marine metagenome | biome: marine biome (ENVO:00000447); feature: deep chlorophyll maximum layer (ENVO:xxxxxxxx); material: "saline water (ENVO:00002010), including plankton (ENVO:xxxxxxxx)" | depth 17 m
ATCATCTTCATCATCTTCATCATCTTCATCATCTTCATCATCTTCATTATCTTGTTCTTCATTGTAATGATTACTGAAATTATTTAAACTAGTAGTTGGTTTATTAAAAAGGATACTTTCTAAGAAAGTACATATTACTCCAATGATAGTGGGTCGCTTCAAGTCATATACTATCTTATAGATATTATCTAATTTATTTTCAAACCTTTCAAACGAATCTACTTCTGTTTGTAGGACAGTGTTTTGTTTTTCTAATAATTCATATTGGTCGTTCAATACAATATGTTTATCTTTGATGTTTTTCAATTCTGCCTCTAATTCAACTACTTTCTCTTCTAATTCGTGCTTTAACAATTTACGTCCAGCCATTATTAGAATATAAATATTTGTATAAATTGTTTCTATATTTTTCAAGCGTATAAAGTTTTGTATATTTTATTTTACTAATTCACACTATACAATAGATATGCTTCAAATCGCTCATCGTGGCTACTCGGCTGAATATGGTGATAACAACATGGAATCATTTTGTCAAGCTGTTCACCATCGTTTTGATATGATTGAAATGGATATACAATTATGTAAAACAGGTGAAATAGTTATTTTTCATGATACTTATTTGAACGGGAAAGCTATTATAGATTATGAATTAGCCGAACTCAATTCCTTTGGTATTAACACACTGGCCGATTTTTTTTTAGATATTTCACCTAATCTTATAAAAATTTTTCTTGATGTAAAAGGGTCTCCGGATGTAGCATATCCCCTCATTGATATGCTATCTGCATTATTCCAAAATCAACAACTTCGTAATATATACATAAGTGGATTTGATCGTCATTCAATAGAGACCATACGTAATACACGCCTACCTATATCTTTAGGGTTAACTACTTCAAATAACTTCACTATCGAACAGCTTGATTTTCTAACAAAAGACCTTGATTTTGTGTGTTTACATTGGACGGCATTAAACCATGAAAATATTGAATTCTTGAAATCAAAAAATATGACTGTTTTCAGTTATACTTGTGACGATGATTACATCTATAATGTTATGAAACAATACCCTTTAGACGGTATTGTCACAGATTACCCCATTCGGTAAAAAAATCATTGTATATATTACTATACAATGATGCTTCTACTACTTTTTTTATTCAGTTTATGGACGACAAATGTCTATACTCATTACCCTATTTATTTGAACTCTTCCAATGTAATCACTATCAAGGACGCTATTGACGATGAAACAGCTACGTCTTTCTTACACAAATTAAATATGTTAAACAATAAAAAAGACATTTACGTTTATTTAGATACCCCTGGTGGTTCAGTTGAAAGTGGTAATAAAATCTTGATGGAAATTCAAAAATATAATTTATCTTGTATTGCAGACAGAGCATACAGTATGGGGTTTGTTATCTTACAAGGTTGTCAAAATAGATATATTACTAACTATGGACGTCTTATGCAACATCAAATTAGTTACGCTATTAAGAATGAAAAAGGTAAGATAGACAGTTATAGCAAATTTATTGACCAAGTTGAAAATGAATTAGTTATATTACAGGCTGACCGTATACATATTCCACATGATGAATTCCGTTTGAAAACTATGAATGAATGGTGGATGGTTGGTAAATACGCTATTGATAATAATTGTGCCGACAAAATTGTTGATGTTTTTTGTGACACAACACTTACAAACACCAATATTACAGAAGAGTATGGACCTGTTAATTTTGTTTATTCTGCTTGCCCACTCATTCCAGGACCAGTTGATGTTATTCCCAAAAAATAATTATTTTGTAACTGTTATGTATGACTTATTCTACAATATTAACTATTCTATTTTTATCATATTTATTTTCATGTAATTCTTTTTTTATGTATAATACGTTTTTTTCAATTTACAAAAAGTATCGTTTAAACTACGATAACGGAGAATATAAGATAAAACAAAAGCCCAAATCCCTTATCGTGAGTACACCAGGAGGTCTTCACGGATTTTATCTTTTAGGCGTATCTTCCTACATAAAAGAAAATTATGACTTAACAAACTATATTTATACTGGTGCTTCTGCTGGAGCATGGAACTCTTTATTCTTATCTTTCACTGGTAATAAAACTGAATTTATTGATTCCCTACTGTACGATAATATTAACAATGTTACCTCTATGTACCAACTAGAACAAACGCTCAAAGAAACTATTTTACAAAAATATACAAATAATGATTTCCAACTTGATAGAATTAGTATTGGTGTCACGGTTTTACGTAAATGGTTTAATTTCAAGCTAGTAATTTATAACGATTTTGAAACTATTGATGATGTATTAAACTGTTGTATTGCTAGTTCTCATATTCCTTTCATTACAGGAGGTCTTATACATCGGTATAGAGGACGCGTTACATTTGATGGAGGATTCTTTAAATACCCTTATTTAAACACAACCGCACCGGTATTAACTATTAGCCCTTCTATGTGGAATAACAGCTTTCAACCAGATATGAGTGTTCAAGATTATATGTATTCTAATGATTTACGATTTAACCTGACAAACCTATATTTACAAGGTTACTATGATTCACAAAAAAATAAGAAACACCTAGACGACATATTTTTATGAAGATTTATCCATCGACACTAACTTTATTACATATGCTTGCCCTATTGCTGCAACCATTTGAAACCACACTTCATAATACCACCAATATTGCCGCCTTGGCTCTTCTTGAAAACACACATTTAAATATGAATTGAATATCAAGGCTGTCAATACTGTGCTTACTGTTCTTAAATAACTATGAGTTTCCATATGAACTACACATACTTGGTAAGAACCCTCAATGAAATAAATGAAAATAGAATATCCGACTACTGTATTGTTTATCATTTTCCACAACCCTTCTACTGGGTTCATCCAATACATTACCTCAACATATGCCAATAACGCATTCAAAATAGAAAAATGTAAGTTACGGTAATACATTGCGTATAACGATGTAAACATAAACAAAAGAGACGATGATACTAATACTCTTGATTCCTCAACCATCTAACAACACTATCTATATCCAAAAGTTACCTTTATGTTTATAATAAATGTTATTTCAACAGTAAAAGTATTTAAATGCTTCTATTACGCATATACATACAATACAATAAAAATATGTATACAAGTCTACTGCCGAATCATTCTACCCAGAATCATCTACTGTTATCAAGCTTAATGGAATTTTATAGTGACCAAGATAACTTAATACGTATGATGAACATTATTAATGGTGAATCAGATATTTCTTTACGAATCGTTGATTGGTTTGTTACTAACTATGCCAAAAAAAACTTTGTTGTATATGAAATTACAGTAAATAATAACACCTTTCGTTTCAAAGTGTTTCACGATTATAAACTGAAATTAAAAGCTTACTCCAAAAAGCGGTTTGACCCCTTTTGCAGATGGGACCGCATTACTATTCCTTACGACGAGACCCGATATATGGAAACTACTATCGGACAATTAAACTTTTTCAAATGGGCTCTACAAAATAATGTTATAGATTATATTGAAGAACATTATAAGGAAATTGAAGCTGATATGAATACTCGCAACTCTTCTTCCAAGAATAAATCCACTGATAATAAAACTAGAAAAAAAAGAGAGGAGTTATCTATGTCTGCTTGTAAATACATCAAGAAAGAAGACGTCAAAATTGTAGTCTCATTTAATTAATCAATACTTTTCCTAGTTTTCTTTTTCCATTTTTCCTTTTTTAACATCATCAATAAACGAACTTATCTTATTTACCCAAAATTGATATTGTTTTGGATTTAGAATATCAATATCCTTACTCGTATCTAATTCTAAAATATTTGAGTTATTATCTATATGGTCATCTAATAACCAGTCCATATGATACTTATCACATTTCACCAAATAATCCATTTCGATATTGCTTTCTCCTTCACGATTTCGCTTTTGCACCCGTTCATAACACTTATCTGGGTTTGTGCTAATGTAAATTATTCCATCTACTGAATAGTCTGCTATATTTTCATTATACAATAACATATAAATAGAATGCTCCATTTTACTCATTAATCCATCATCATACAGCATCTTGGCAAATATTTTTGAATCCGCTTCAATTGAACGCTCACATAACACTATTTCACAGTTTTTATGTTCTTTCATTGCATTCTTTATGATACTTGTCCGTGTTACACAAGCCATTATTTGAAACGCAAATGCGTTTTTCTTTGGGTTTTCATAGAAGTTTTCTAACATTGTTTTACCACTTTCATCTTTTATATTATACCACAGTTCTACTGGCTCTTTCAGAAATACTATCTTATCCTGTGATGTGCTATACATATCACTAATCATTTTCAAAATTGTTGTCTTACCAGCTCCTATGTTTCCTTCAATAGATATTAACAGTGGTCTTGTCATCTCAATATACCTAGTATATAATACGTTGCTATTTTTAATACATTATTTTATCTGTTTCCAATCAATTTTACATTCATATATAATATTAAAAATTTGTTTTATTATTATATAGAGTGTTCTAAATGATCTCAAAAGAACGCCGTAATAGCATCAAAGAGACTATGGAATCACAAGATTTCCAACAAAAAGTTAACGTTTACATTGCGTTCGTCTTTGAATTATATCGTGTTTGGATGAGTTGTATGTTATTACTTACTGTTCCACAAAAATGCGGCGACCATGTGTGTTCTACATTTGAACACGTTGGTTCTTCTGACCCTATTCTTATTACCGGCTTTACCATCAACACCGTCACATTATGTGTGTTCTTATTTATGTATTTAGTTGAAATTCAGCGAGAACATAAAATGATTAATTATTTAGAAGTAGACAAAACATTACCCCGAGATAACGAGTCTGTTGGTCAAGAATTAAATAAGCTCCCGAAAGATAAACACGACCGTATCCTTTACTCTGATAAAATGTACCAACTTTCCGGCACTATTGCTATGGTATTATTTATTATGAACGCAGGTATTAGTGGTGTCACTGTATTCATTCACTACTTAAATAATAATACTGTCACTGTATACATTACCAATGTACTCTTTATGAGTCTCAAACTTAAAGATGTATATGACATTGTAAATACAAAACAAAATGTTTTTTTATCATCTTACTTAACCCGTAAAATACAATTTAATGCTGTTGACCCTGATAAAATAGAATTGTTACCTGACATTGAAGAACAACCTATTATTGAATCTAATCTTGAACTCTCATCTAGTGATAAAGTCATTAGCGTTCTTCCTTCTACCACTTCTTAATTTTATTGTAATATAACCTTCCCTATATTACAATGCTGGCATACATCTATACTTTAATATATCTAACTCTCTCCCTATTGTTTGAAATTCGTCTTCCCCATAAATATCTTGCAAACACAGCCATTCAAACATTCCCCCCATATAGCAATACACATACGTAAATCCTAACTGTTTTAATTGAGAACATTTCTTTTCTACTGTTTCATCATTACAATTTTTACCATAAATCACAAATCTTTTACTGTAAAAATCATACTGGTTCATTAATTGGTTTATTATTTTCTCTTCTTCCATATAACCTATTGTATTTGTTATCAAACAGTTCTGTTCATTCGTAGGCAACGTATTTATTATTATGTAATTACTTTTATTAGGAATTATCTTCTGCACGTCTTCAAATGATATCACTGAACGTTTTGTTTTAAACCATTCTTGAAGCATTCCATTACATCTTCTAACCCATTACGTTTATTTTATTTTATTCAATTATTCTTTTTATTTTCATTTGCTTATTCACGAAAAATTGAAATGTTCATTCTTTTATACCATAACACATATTCTTTACAAAATGGATTTATCACAAACTAAACTTTCAAAGCGCGAATGGGACAATCTTGAAGTTCCTGTCTCCAGTAGTGAGAAACGTATTTTAAAACTCATACAAGAAGGCTTCTACAATGTAAATATATTTTCCAATTATCATACATCCCTCTTCTCCTTTACAAAAATACAAAAAACACCTGTTATTGAGTCTATGTTGTACAAAAAATACTTTCAAGATGCATTACAAAAAACCATTCGTAAATATGGAAAAAAAATAAATATCCCCTCACAAAATACTTCTTCAAATTCCGCGGATAATGAATTACGTCGTTTAAACAGTGCCGATATGATTCGCATCCAAAATCTTGACGCTAGTATCAAGGAAAATAGCCAATATATATTTGAATTCTTGCTTATCTTCATATTCAATGACCTATTGAAATGCTTTCATAAAGGAGTCAATTTCTATGCTTGTCACTTATATACCATCATTCAATTACGCAAATCATCCATTTCTAACATCAATACACACGTATTGCAAACTATGGAACCCTATTTACAATACCTTGCCTCTAATACTGATGCTACTACTATGGTTCAACGTGCATACGAATACATTGAACAAAACCCTTACCTATTAAAATATGAAGACATTACTCTTTTCAGACATCAAAAAGAGTTATTCACTCACTTTTCACCTCCTTCTGAAACTAACCCCTTCCAACCTAAACTTGTATTTTATACTGCCCCTACCGGCACTGGTAAAACTTTATCTCCTATTGGGTTATCCGAAAATTATCGCATTATATTCGTTTGTGTTGCACGTCATATTGGATTAGCCCTAGCTAAATCGTGTATTTCTGTTGAAAAAAAAGTTGCTTTCGCATTTGGATGTAATAGTCCTGATGATATACGCCTTCATTACTTCTCTGCTGTTGAATATACCAAACATCGTCGTTCGGGTGGTATTGGTAAGGTTGATAATAGTGTTGGAACTAATGTTGAACTTATGATATGTGATGTTCATTCCTATTTAACTGCTATGGAGTATATGCTTGAATTCAACGACCCCCAACAAATAATTACCTACTGGGATGAACCTACTATTACAATGGACTATGAAACTCACGACCTACATAATACTATACGCAATAATTGGCTTCATAATAAGATTCCTTCTGTTGTCCTGTCTTGTGCTACATTACCTCCAGAACATGAAATTGAACCCGTCAGACAAAGCTTTTCCAACAAATTTGAAAATGCTATTATACATTATATTAGTAGCTATGACTGTCGTAAGTCCATTCCTATATTAAATAAAGAAGGTAAACCCGTATTACCACACTACTTATTCAATGACTTTCAAGAATTACAAAACTGCTTAAATCATTGTAATAATAACAAAACATTACTACGATATTTTGACTTACAAGAAATAGTCCAAGTTGTATTATTCTTGAATGAATCAGAGTTTCTAGAACCATCACTACAAATAAATAACTATTTCCAAAATCATTTGGAAGATATCCATATGAACAGTTTGAAAATATATTATTTGGAAGCTATGTCAAGCATTACACAAGAACAATGGACTATTATTCATAATCACTTTTCTCAAAACCACGAATCACGTTTTATACCACCTATAACTAGACAAAAAAGTGAATCAAACTCTTTTACATCTTCTAGTGATGATTTAGCCGGAGAACATTTATTCCGCAGCATTAGTATGTCTTCCCTCACAGACAATAAACCTAAACCATACAAAAACACTGGTGGATTACTTGTTACTACTTCAGATGCTAACACTTTAACCGATGGTCCTACATTATTCTTATGTGAAGATGTCAATAAAATTGGAACCTTTTACATTCAACAAACCAAAATACCCGACAATGTCTTACAAAATGTATTATACAAGATTACAAAAAATGATGAAATCGCTAGGAAAATTGACAATCTTGAACGCGAAATTGAGGTTTACGAATCTAAAACATTAGGTGCTTCCAGCGATAATGATAGAAAAAGTTCAAAAGATAGTGACCGAATGACCAACGAATCACGCAAATGTCACGCCCAAATTGAAAAATTACGTAAAGATATTCGTTCTATTTCACTTGACCCAAAATATATTCCTAACAGCGTACAACATCAGCAATTATGGAATTATTTTGGAGATATCAATGAAAGGGCTTTCGTTTCAAATATTGACGAACAAAGCATTCGTGATATTATGGCACTTCCTATTGAAAATACATTGAAATTGTTGCTATTGTTAGGTATTGGATTATTCATAGAAGATACTCACGTTCAATACAAAGAAATTATTAAACGATTAGCTTACTCACAACAGTTATACATGATTATTGCCTCTTCTGACTATATTTATGGCACTAATTATCAATTCTGTCACGGGTTCATCGGCAAGGACTTGAGTAATATGACCCAACAAAAGACTATTCAAGCATTGGGACGTTTTGGACGTAATAACATACAACAAGACTATACTGTCAGAATACGCGATGATACCCTATTACATAAGTTATTTGAAACACAAGAAAATGACCTTGAATCTATTAACATGTGCAGACTATTTGGTTAATACAAAAATCACCCGGTAATATTTATAATTGTATATATTGTATATTTTTTATGTACCCTATTAAATCAGCATATTTTGTATATTTTTCCTCTAAATTACTTGAAATTAACGGGTCATTTTCTTCACTTTTTGTATGAGTTTTTTCTAAAATGGGGAGGTTCGGGGGGTAAAATATGGAGACAAAAATTAAGAACTTTTTTTTGTGATATTACCATACGAAAATAGGATATTTCATATTTAGTCGTTCAATATTGGTATATTCTGGGGGTGGCTAACATTAATTTACTATGCTATTTACCCATTTTACATAAATAGTAAGACAATAATTACTACTTTTGGGGGGTATTTTTTACAATTTTTTCTTCATATTTTACAATTTTAAACAATTGAAAAAAAAATCAAAAAAACTGCTTGACTATCTATAATAAAATGAAAAAATTAGTTCAGACTGAAAAATTAAGAACTTTTTTTGTTCTTAAAATTACCCCCTTATTTTAGATATTCTTGAGCTGAAAATATGAATTATAACAAAAAAGCATAGTAATTTTGTTAGTCATTTTTGATACTTATGTTTTACCCCTATAAAACTACGATTCTTGTAAAAAATATATGGATTATAGCAAATTATGATAGTAAAATAGTAATATTTTACCTATGTAAATCAACGATTTCTGTATCAGAAAAAACTAATTATACCAATCCATGGGGGTTCACGTTTTGGGGAGGTTTGGGGAGGTTTTGTTTTCAAAACCGACCTACTGATTTTGATGATTCTTGTAAAAAAAATATAAGATTTGGTGTTTTTAGATAGTAAAAAGAGGGTATTTTGGCGTTTTTGCAAAAATTTGTTGCAAAAGTATTTTCAAATTTTTTTTTTTGGACATTTTTAAAATGTCCAATTTCTGAAATTTCGAAAAGGGTTTTGTCAACTTTTTTAAAAAAAATCACTTCACAGCATAATGGTGTGATTTTGATTTTTTGGTGAAAAAAACTGGCTGCGTATTTTTTTTTTATAAAAAACCTTAAAAAAACGCATGATTTTTATTAGTTGTGTGCCCCCCAAAAAGGGGGATTTTTACCAAACTGTAAAAAAATACAAAATATAAAACTGTTTCCATATTTCATAATAAAAAAAGTTTTTTTTGTAAATAAAAAAAAACGAACAACAGCGTACAACAGCGTACAACGGCGTTTTTGTTTCCTTTCTATAAATATGTGTAATTAAAAAAATAAAAATATTTATTACGTTAAACAATGTAAATAAAATATAATTAGAAATTATACAGTGTAAAAAAATGTCACGTACTTGTCCCCCAAAAACATTTAAATGTAAAGTTTGTAATTTTGAAACAAGAAAAAAAGACCATTGGGAACGACATTTACAGACACGAAAACATATATCGGTTATGAATAGTAAAAAACACTCTTGTGAAGCGTGTAACTTTCATACAAATAACAAATTTGATTACACAAGACATTTACAGACAACTAAACACAAGAATATGGTAAACGAGCCTACTAAAAGAAATGCTAACGCAAATAGTGAAGATGCTCATTTGATTAAGGAGTTACTAGTGAAACAAAGCGCTATTATGGAAAAAATTGTAGAGATGGAAGAGCGTAAGGAAAAGCGTAATGTAGATTTAGAAACAATAGTAAGTAATATGGCACAAAATAATTCAATTACGAACAATGTTAATACGACGATTAATAATAATTTTAATTTGAACATTTT
>CEOC01029311.1_pt1 | contig 10159 bp, 6 predicted proteins | sample 356191 | NCBI WGS metagenome assembly CEOC01 (sample SAMEA2619952, study PRJEB7988) | marine metagenome | biome: marine biome (ENVO:00000447); feature: deep chlorophyll maximum layer (ENVO:xxxxxxxx); material: "saline water (ENVO:00002010), including plankton (ENVO:xxxxxxxx)" | depth 17 m
ACATCCGTAAACGGCATTGTTAATACTTGTTCGAAGTACCCTCTGTAGGTTATCTTGAACGTGCATGCACCAGTGTCCGAGCTTCTTTGTATCTCATGATCAATAGTCGATAAGTCAAGTATCATTGCGGTTCTATCCTCGACATCCTCGTATACGACAAGCCTAACTCTAGAATAATCAGGGTCGTAACTTGAAATTCCCATCTTTCCAACGTTATTTGTATTTGAAATTTTATCTGTAACTGGTAAAGTAACCAAATCATAAAGTTTTATGAAGTCATTTATTTCTGCAATTTTATTTGAAATTGGAAGCTCTAAGGTCGCAAGAGAGCTAATTGAAAACTCCATCTCAACAACAACGTCTTTTCTAGCCGTAGACGGATTTGTCCCATCATAATTTATGTTCATTGATTTTAGATAATAATGTCCTTTTCGTATGTTTAGGTTGGCATCACCCAGTCCATGATTTTCATAGAGAAAGCTTCCCTCATTATCATAAAAAGAACCGGTCGTATTGTACTTCTCACTCCAATAATCTTCAGCCATTTTGTCTTTTGTTAGAAAAAGTTCAGTCTGCTTAAGGTCTCCGTTTGCATCAGTGTACACCCAGAAAAGCTTCTTATTCATAACTTTTCTTTTTTCTTTAAAATCTGAGAACCATTGTCCTTGCGGTGGAGGATCCGATAGTAATTTATTAAATAAAAATTTGTCCTCGGATGCTCTAAAGATTCTATTTTGAAAATACTCAGCTGGATTTATGCCGGCTGTCTCCCAATCCGGCGCATAACCTGTGTCCCCATCTAGTTTAAATTTAGTTTGTTTAAGCAAGAAACATTGTCTTACATTCAAGATATCATTTTCATCTTTAATAACTGAGACAGTATCAATGTTCAAGGATTCTCTAAGTTTGTTTAAAGAATTTTGTAAATCTACGTCACCACTTTTTAAAGCACTTGCTACTGCATCAACAGTCTGCTCGTCGGCTGTGGTGAAAATATCACTGACGACATTGGAGTCATCAAAACCGGAGTCTGCTATTTTTTTTGCAAAACCGAATGCTTCTATCGGGGTTTGTCTGGCTTTAAAGCCAAGCGCTGCTCCCAAAGTGTATTTTGTATTAGCGTACAGATCATGAAAAAGAAGAGCTGAGTTTACCGGTACTCCACTGTCCATTGTGATCGGATTATCTTTTGCTCTATCAGTCAATGTCTTGGCTGTCGCACTTCTAATTGGATAGACTTCAAGTTCCATTTTGGATGCTAATTCCTTGCATGCATTGTAAATTTCTTTAATTGATTCTTCAGATCTTATCCAAGCTCTAACATATTCTTGCACTTTATTCATGGTTTCTTGATCTGCATCAACATCTGTACCAGATGCCACGACGTTTCTTTTAGTATTGCCATGAGTATCGTTCCATCTTTCAAGATTTGGTTTTAAATAGGTGTTGATCAAATCAGTGTAGTTTTTTTCGTCTGTTTCTTGAGAAATCATAACTACAAGATCAATTGCTTCTCTGGAATTTGCGAGGAGCATTCCATCATGAGAAGATCTTGTAAGCTTTGGCAAGTTTGGATCCGTACTGTAGTATGGAGTCTCGTTCGGACCTAGACCTCTATCAAATTTAAATCCAAATCTTCTTCGAACTAAACCTCTAATGTAATCATTATTGGCCGTTTTTGCATTGTCAGTATCCAGTACGTCTCCGGAATCTGGATCAGCACCTGTCCAGGTTTTGTATTGACCTTTCCAGAAATTTGGATCAGTTCCATTTCCCGCAAAAGCAATTTTAAAGAAGTCTATAACTTCCTCATCTTGGATTTTATAAAATTTCCTTGGTGTGGTCATTATCTCATCGCCTCCACAACCTTATAGATGTCTTTTGGTATGTAGATAATGTCTCCAATAGAACAATGATTGTCTGTTGGTTTTTTGTTGATGATTGCAAGAGCCCACCAAAGTTTTGGATCTCTATAGTATCTCTGAGCCAATTTCCAAAAAGAGTCTCCTTGAGACCAATGGTGTTCTCTATTGATTTGTAGCTCAACTCCGCTTAATGGATAAAAGTCTTTTGATCGAACAATCTTTAAGAACTTTACACCTCTTTTTTCAAACATTTCAAAGTATAAATCGTCATCCAAAATCGCGATTAAATCATTGTAATACTTAGCCATGCTATTCTCCTATTTTAAATGTCTTTCTGTTAAATGGAAAGAGTTCTTCTTCAAGCGATGATGTTCCATCTTGTTCAACTTTAAATGGTTTTATAGATGATTCATATTTGTGTGAATAATCTGATGTTAAGTTCATTGTTATCTTGAAAGCTTTTGGGTACAAGTGACCTGATTGTTCAAAGAATCCCATTGTATCTACCATCTCCACACCTAGATCTTCCATAAATAAGTAGATACCAGGAGGTCTAGATTGTGGCGGATTGTCATCCCCAACAGTCAATTCCGCAAACCCGACAGGTTGTGTCTGTGGCTGCTCTAAATCTGACACATCCCCTGCTCCTTGATTATTTATACGTTCAGCCTCAAGTGCTTGGTTAAGTTCTTCAATTGAACTTACACCATAAAGATCTAGAATCGATTGGTCTACTTGGGGTGACGAAGGCGCTAAAGATGTTACATTTGCAATAATGTCAATGAAATTTTGAGGATCATCTGAGCCTTCAATAAATCCTGGAATGTAAACTTTGAAAGGGTCACGAGAGATAGCCTCGTCTGTTTCTTGAGGTCGATAAAACATTCTTATAAGTTTTGAAATCTCAGAACAAAAAATTTTTGATTGTTGAACATTGGCACATGGAACAGAAAAATTTACTTTATAAGAAAGTTTCTGTGGCGTTGTGAATTTCCCTGTGTCAATACCTTTCCCGATGTATTTTGATTTTGATTCTAAGATATTATTATCAACTTCAAAGTCTCGAGAAAAATCATCTATAAATGCTGGGAATAAGGCGGTATTATTATCGCGGAACAAATAAACATAATAGTTTCTTGCATTGTAATTGATTTCAGATTTTATTATTTTTGCAACCTGTGAATAAGTATAGCTACCCGCATCAAATGGAAAGTATCCCTCATCTCCATCTATTAATTTTCCTTGTCTTGTAAATCCTTTTATAGGTTGAAATTTATCTGACTGATTGTTGTTTTCATAGTTAAGCGTCAAACTTAAGTTCAACAATTTTGGATACAAATATTCTTTTCCCCCTGAATCAAATTCAAAAAACCCCATTTTAGAATCTGGACTATATGAAATTGACTTTATGGTGCATGATAAGCCATACTGAAATACTTCCTCCAAACTATCTTCCATAAGCATAATCTCAGATCCAAAAATTAAGTTTGCAAAACACACAAAAAATAGAGGACCTATCGGAGGGTCTTTTTCATCTGAATTTATACCTACTCCAATTTCAGAATACGGTTCAAGAAGCATTCTTTGCAAGTGCTCAATTTTTCCAACATTGTTTCTCGCCTCTTCTGGGGAAGATGCGGGTACCTTAAGATCAAGGTTGATTGCAAAATCACCGGTGTATTCTTTTATAACTTTTTCCCACTTATCTTTGTCGGACATGTATTCAAGTTCTTTTGTGAGATTGTACTTTATTGAATCAAGAAATGGTTTTAGTAAAATAACGTGTCCCGTGTTATTCTGTCCAATGTAAATTGGAAAAGTAGTTTTTTCTGAACCATCTGCACCAAGTTTTAAATCAGAGTCATTGATCGAACTAAGATCAAATGGTGAAAGTTTTGGAATGCTCATCCTCCTCTCCCCACTGTTTTCTCAATTTCTGTGGCAACCTCTTTGCCATTCATGTAAACCTTCACATTGACATTCGGAGCCTGGATCTGAGGGATGTTAACATCGACCGCGACTGTACCTGCTAGTATACCTGCAAGACCGTCTCCATTGGCAATTACGGCACTCCTAGCACCACCTACTTCTGTGACTGCGATGAATGAGTTTGTCACAACACCATCAAGTTCTGCCAACAATGATCTCACACCAGATAGATTCTCGAACATGCTAGCAAATCCATCTGCCATTTTTTGTGCGCCCATACCCATTAGTCCCATGGAAGCTGCAAGAGCCAACATAAATCCTGTAAAGATAGCCATTCCATAGATAATCAATGGGTTTGAAAACAATGCGCCAACAATAGCTAAAGATGAACCCAACATTAGAAATCCGAAACTAAGAGACAACAAGCTTTCACCAGCTCCCGACATTGAGTCAAAGAAGTATGCAAATGCGCCAAACATTAACCCAAGAACAACGGCCGCTATTATAGCTTTTGTTGAAACAAATTGAAATGCTAGTCCAAGAGCCAAAACGCCAATTGCCATAAATGCAAAAGCATTAACAAATAGTGGGTTGATACTTGCACCAAGTATCATCAGAAGAACGCCAAATGCCCCAACAACTTTTCTAGAGGCGCCTTCTAGAATAATAAAAGAAAATGCTAGTGCAGCAACACCAACAGCGGCTGTTTTGACTCCATTTGAAAAATCTCCGGTTAAGACAAACGCTAGAGCAACCAGCACAACACCCATTAGCCCCATGCTTTTGTTTAGGTTTGCAAATTCAAAACCCAATAGTTTTACAGCACTGGTCAATACTCCATAAGCAGCAGCCATTTGTTTAATTACTATAAAGCCACTTATGAGCAATAGCGTCATGGCTAAAGTTGGAAGAAATCTATTATGAGCCAATTCGTCTAAGGCAAAGATTGCATCAAATAGCAGCATAAAAGCACTAAGCACCGGTGACAAAGCCAAAGCTGCTTTCTTCATAGACAATTGAAACCTTTCCATAACCGGTATCAAGTCTTGTGTGATCTCGGCAATTTGCTCTTGAGTTTTTGCTGAAGCTTCTGCTCTAGCTCTGAACTCATCTTGTTCTGCTGCTGACATGTTTATAAATCTAGCTGCCTCTCCAACGTCTTTAAAGCCCATTGCACTGGCTATGAATTGTTGGGTATACATGTCAAGGTTATTGAAGTCGCCAACGGTCATTTGAATTTGATCTCGAAGATAATCAATTCTTTCGTCTTGTCTCATGCCCATTATGTCAATTGTGGACATTTGAGTTCCAAGAACAGCATTTAGTTTTGCGACATTACCGGCGGCATCCTCAAAAGTGTTAAATCTCTGAGCCATTTCCACCAAAGCAGAGACCGACATGCCCGTGGCTTTTGCTTGAGCAGCAATGTTCTTAAACGTTTGCACCATTTTTGGTCCTTGCATCGCAAGAGTTCCAGAAACAGATTCAAAGTCTGCCATCATTTTTTGACTTGTGACTCCCATGCCATCTGCAAATGTTGCAAGTTCCATCGTCATTCCTGCCGCGGCGTCTCGAGACATTGACATTGATCTTTCTAGAAAGTCAACAGAGCCGGCTGCGGTATTTGCATCCACGCCAAGTTTTGACAACAATGCAATTTGGGTAGCCATTGTTTCATTTGCTTTTTTTGCTTTGGGGTCGAATGATGACATTCGCGCGGCCATTGCTCCAAAGCCTGCGCTAATTTCAGCCATTCCGACACCAGCATCAACCGTGGCTTTTTGCACTTCCAACATTGAATCTCGGAAATCAGTTGAAAAACCAGTTGAGGATCGAAACTTTTTGCCTGTTGTATCAATTTCAAGAGCAAGTTCCTTAAAAATACCAGCACTTACCCCAAGAGCCTCCCCAATTCTTTCATGAGTTTTTGAGATGTATTCGCCTAGTTCGCTCCAGCGCTTATACCCTTCTTCGATGTCTTCAAGATCTTGAAGCAATTGGTTCATGGCTTTTTCGCGTTCGTCATTACCAAGAGCTTCATCTGCCGCAAGAGAGGCAAGTCTCTCCATGTCTGTGATTCTTTTATCGTTTACTCCATCAACTTGTTTTAGTTTGTCAAGGTAGGTAGTTAATTTATCAATTCCATCTTGGCTTAGAGCGCCATCAATTGTTCGCTGCTCGAGCATTTTTTTTCTGATACCAGAAATATCTTTAATAATTTCTCTTTGACCCTCAAGAAGTTGGAGTTGTTTTTCCAAGGCCTCTTGTTCTTTCTTGAGCCTCTTTCGCTTGTCTTCTTCAGATTCATCTTCTGGGATTGTCGACAATTCAAATTTATCACCCTTTGTAATAGCTAGAGTTAATTGTTTGATTGCTTTTAGTAATTCTTGATTTTCTGCCATAGTCGATCCTCTTCCAACTAAATAGTTTAAAAGAAAAAAGGTTGGGAGAACCCAACCTTATTTGCCTCTCGCTTTCTTCGCAGCATCGGCTTCTTTTTTATACTCATCCATGGTTCTCTTTAACCACCAGCCTCTCAATCCGATTGGCAGACTATACAATTCCGAAATCGACCAGCCACCATAATGTTTAAGGATAAAGAAAGCTTCGTAGACGTTTTCCATGTACTCATCGTTCAGGCCAAAAAAAGTCAGTCCCGAGTGGAACTCTGATAACCTCCTCGTTGCCGCAATGCTTGCAAACAAAGTTGGACTCTAACTTGATGTCCGGAGAGATAAGCTTAAATGCGTCTCGAAGAACTCGCGAGTCACCTGCTGTAAGCTGATCGACAACTTGGTCAATTAAGGTTTGTTGTTCATAGCCGTTGAAGGATACAACAAAAGACTTCATTTGATTTGTCAGAATGTTTTCTGTTGGGTCTTTCTTGCCTTTTATCATTGCTAGTTCGTCTTTGCCTAGGAGAGGTCGGATAACAGCGATAATACCACTTAAAGGAAGCTTTGTTTTGAATGTTCCATCTCCAAGATCTTCGATGTCCAATCCTTCAATTTGATCTCCATGATAAGCTTCGTTGTTTGCGAGATTAAATCTATAAGAGCTTTTTTCTCCACATGCTGGGCATGAGACTTTTGTTTTGTACTCTTCGCCATAGGCAGATGCTCTAGCATAGATGATAATCGCGTTTCTATCTCCGACATAAAGAGATCTTGCATCGATTGAATTGTCTTTAATTACGTTTTGAATCAAACGATCAATCGCCACACCTTGCTTTAGATAGGATCGATTCGTGAGAATGTCTTCATCTTTTGCTGTCATGTATTTAATTTCTATGACATCTTTTCCGTGTAGGGGATGTCCTTGTGGATATCTTCCTTTTGAAGGAAGGTCGACAAATTGTGTCGGTGTTACAAAATCCAGTGGATTTGCCATTGGAACTTCTTCCGTATGTTGTGGTTTGTGACCTTTTAACAGACGTTCCTCATTGTTTCTTCTCATTGTTACCTCATATTAATTTTATCTAAGAACCGCATAGTCATAATCTATTGTTAAAGTTACTTCTACTGGCTCAATAGCGCCATACTCAACGCTTCCCCAATCAATTTTTGTTATAATTGGATTGTAAAGCTCCCATGTTTCAAGGGGCTTTCCTCCATGGGTGATCTTAACTAGTTCAACCTTTCCATCTGCACCATCTCCTCCACCAAAAACTCTGCCTCTGAAAAAGTCTTTCACAGGAGTTGTTAAGTCTCCGTATCCAGGATTGGTTCCAATGGCATCGCTGTCTATTCTCGGTGGCCTATAGCCACTTTTCTTTAACAGCTCCCATGCAGCTCTTGTTGCATCAATCATTTCAGCTTGTAATTCAGGCTTACCTCCATCAACATAAGTGTCGACAAGAGTGACTGATATTGAGTCCCACTTGACGACACCTGGATATTTGTAATAATGATTTATAAGCTTGAACTCTTGAGTCTCAACGTTCGCTTTTGGCATGTCTGCTGTTTTAACAGTTATAATGGTTTTGCTGTTGAACTTTAAAACAAAGTTAAACTTTTGCTTAAGTTCTAATGATCCATTAGCTCCACCTAAATCGCTACCCCACCAAGACACTCAGTACCTCTACTGTGCATCATAAAGGATTGGAGCAGCCTCACCATCGATCAAGCAAGTCGCCCAATCGTATCTGAATGCGATTTGAACTTCAACAAGATCATCAGCACCATACTCTAAAGAACCAAAGTCAGCTTTAGTTAAGATTGGATTCTTCAAAGTCCACTCTTCGATTGTGTTTCCTTCTGCATCAATCTGCTTGATTTTAACGAAACCAATTGAATCAACCATGGAGTTCTTAGAGAACGATGTTAGTTGAGAATTAGGTGTTGCTGGTACTCTATAGCCGGCAGCTTCAACTAATGCAGTTAAAGCCTTGACTTGATCTTCATCGCCATCAGGGTCAACAAGAGTCATAGAAACTTCTTGCCACTCAACTTTACCTGGAAAGTAAAACTTGTGATTTAAGAATTGATGTTCTGCTGTTGTAATATCGTATTTTGGCTTGTCGCATGATTTAGCCCACCATACAAATCCCAAATCTCCAATTTCGACTTTAAATCTAAATTTTCTTTTAGGATCTCCGAAGTTTGCTCCTTCTGCGCCTAAGTCTGTTCCCCAAAATGCCATAATTATGTTCTCCTATTTAACTTTAATTAGTCCCTTAAACGAATTCCGCGCCGGTCTTTGTGATAACAAAGTCGACAACAACATACTCGATAGCACGGGCAGGCTTAACGAAGATCTTTGCATACATAATGTTGCGATCAACCAAATCTGGAGTTGTGGTAGTCTCGTCCAGAATGAGTTTGTACTCTGAAAGTCCAAATCTTGCTCGAGCATCAGAAAGGATTGGCTCAACTTTTGATTGGAATCTTCCCCATGTAACAGGTAAGTTTGGATCGAACAACAAGTTCTTTGCAACAACGTTAACACGAGACTTCAAGTACAACATCAAGCGACGAACATTAATTCTGTCGAGAGCTGAAGCATCTGCTTGAAGAGTCTTTTGACCGAACACAACAACACCTTCAGCAGGGAATGTTGCAATCGGATTAACATTTCTTTCATACAAACGATCTCTTTCTTTTGAATCAACACGTCTTCTTGCTTGGATAACCTTTGGACCGCGAGGACCACCAAGAGAACCAAGTCCACCTCTGTTAAATCCAGCAGGAGCGAACCACACGTCAGTTTGAGACTGTGACTTACCAAGGGCTCCAAGGGCAGCTACTGAAGGTGGGAGCCATACATACTGTCCGCCATTCAGGTTGTCTACAGCCTGAACGTATGGGTAGTAAGCAGCAGCATAAGAAGAGTTCAAGTTTCTTTGCTTAAGTTGATCGACAACGCTGTCTACTGTACCGATCGAGTTATCTTCTGTTTGAGCAGAAGTTCTCTCGGCTTGAGGCAAATAATCACCTTGCAAATCGATGATTGCAAGAACATCTTGTCTTGTCTCGGCAACATCGATCAGACGGTCAGTTACGACAGGCTTACGAACACCGGGCATAAGAAGCAAGTTTGCAGGAACAATTTCTGGATCCAAAATAGAATCGATTGCCTTGTTGATTGTATAGTGAGTATAGTCACCAGCATCGTCTCTAGTAGCAGAGATACGTCCATCGCGTAGTGGCTCTTTTTCTGTGATGTCCCATCCTTCGTGTCCACCCCACATCGGCATCAAGAATTGACGCACGTTTTTGTCGAGAAGTTCTCCGAAAGAATTCAAACCAGAATAAGATTTATTAACAGTCGATGCATCATAGGCACCAGATACATAAGTTACTACGTTTGTACCAGTGTTAATCTTGATGTCGTCCAAAGTGAACACATAAGAATATTCTAATGCTGCAGAGTTTGTGCTTGGATCGTAAGAGTCAACATCAACAGGAAGTCTTCTCAAGTAATCAACATAGTCAGGGTCATTTTGATTTGACGTTGTTGAAAGTTTTGGACGGATTCCCCAATAAGCACGGTATGGATTTGACGCTCCACCTTCTGTTCCATTTTGTCTCAATGGAATTGACGGGAATTCAAATGATGCAGAGTAAGCAACAGGTCCAGCAACAAATAGGTTAGATGCACCACCAGCAGCTGGCATAGCAAGATTACCTTTAACAAAAACCTCATCAAAGTTTGTGGTGTCGGTACCATCATTACTGGTTCCGATTGTTATGCGAGTTCCGGTATCCACAGGGTCAGTAATAACAACATTGTAGTATGGCCCAATGGAGTCGGCTACAATTGTAACAAGACCGGTTGATGTCTCAGTTGCACTATAGTCATCTATTGAGTTAATCAAAACAGCAACAGCTTGTGCTGTTAGGGTATCTGTATTTGTCGTTTGTGGG
>CEOC01065011.1_pt1 | contig 10145 bp, 10 predicted proteins | sample 356191 | NCBI WGS metagenome assembly CEOC01 (sample SAMEA2619952, study PRJEB7988) | marine metagenome | biome: marine biome (ENVO:00000447); feature: deep chlorophyll maximum layer (ENVO:xxxxxxxx); material: "saline water (ENVO:00002010), including plankton (ENVO:xxxxxxxx)" | depth 17 m
TCATCATTTGACTTAATCTCTTTAGTTTGTGCTTGATGATTAAGAATGGAATAAGCTTGTTCAATACATTGATCACAAATATGAGCATCTTCACCAGCTACAAGAATTTTAGTTTGTACTTTACTTATTCCACAAAAGGAACATGATAAATTTTCATCAGACATGATCTAATTTTTGATAAGTACCTCATCAATCATACCATACTTTTTAGCTTCAACTGCTTTCATCCAATAATCTCTATCAGAATCAGCATGAACTTTATCATATTTTTGACCGGTATGTTTTGCTATGATTTCATACAATTCTTTCTTTAACTTTCCAATTTCTCTGGCAGTAATTTCGATATCAGAAGCCTGACCTTGAGCTCCACCTAGAGGCTGGTGAATCATAACCCTTGAGTGAGTTAAGCCTGATCTTTTACCTTTTTCACCTGAACAAAGCAATACTGCAGCCATAGATGCAGCAATTCCAGTACAAATTGTTGCAACATCAGGACCAATAAATTGCATAGTATCATAAATACCAAGACCTGCATAAACAGATCCACCTGGTGAATTAATATATATTTGAATATCTTTTTCTTTATCTGTACTCTCTAAAAATAAAAGTTGAGCTTGAATAATATTTGCAATTGAGTCATTTATTGCTGTTCCTAAAAAAATAATTCTATCCATCATTAATCTGGAAAAAACATCCATTTGAGCAACATTTAGTTGTCTTTCTTCAATAATATAAGGTGTCATACTACTAACAATCTGATCATAGTATAGTGAGTTAACACCTTGATGTTTTATGGCAAACTTTTTAAATTCTTCAGAGTAATTCATAAATTAAATTTAATCATTTTTCTTATAAGCAAGTTCTATGTACTTTTCGTAGGTTGTTTCTTTTACTTTTTTATTAATTTTTTCTTTATAAACTGAAAGTAACTTTTCACTTATTAATTGATGAGTCATTCTTTTAACTTCTTCTTCATTTGATAAAATTCTTGAGGAAATTTTTTCTAAATCTTCTTTTTTTGGTTCAGGCTGACCATATGCAATCATTTGGTTTTTAATTGATTTTTCAGCAAAATCTTTAATCATTAAATGATCAATTTTAATATTATTATCCTCTAATAATTTAGATTCAATTAATTGATATTTTAATCCGTTTTTAGAATTATCGTATTCCTTCTGAATATCTTCATCCGTTAATGGATCCTTAGAATTTATTTTAATTAATTTTTTTATAAAATCTTCAGGTAAATCAATTTTTAAGGATTTTATTAGTTCATCAGTAACATCATTTAAAAATTTCTGATCTGATTGATTAACAAATTGTTTTTCAATTTCCTCTTTAACTCTAGTTTTAAATTCAGTTTGATTTTTGGGGGTATTTTCTTTATAAATTTTATCAAATAAAGATTTTTCTAGCTTAGCTTTTTCTGTTTTATTAAACTCCTTTATCTCAAAATTAACTTTACTAATTGATTCAATTTTTTCTTTTTCAATTCCAGAAAGAGCTTCAAGATCTCCTTTAGCTTTAAATATTTTATCTGTGTCAAGGCTAACAGAATCTCCAACTTTTAATTTAGAAATTGTATCAAACGATTTTTTTGATAGTCTATCAGATGCAATATTAATTTCCTTATTTAATTCAATGTCATCATTACTAATGATTACAACTAGATTTGAGTTTTTTTCAATCTTTGATAAAGAAATTAGTTTGCCATATTGATTTTGTATAGACTCAATTTGATTTTCAACCATACTTTTATCAGCAATGATTTTATAATAATCTACACTCTTTTTTAATTTATAATTCAATTTAAATTCTGGTGTTTTAGCAATTTCAAAATTTAATGATATATCATCATCACTCCAGTTAATTTTCTCGTTATCAATAGGGACAGGTGTACCCAATAAAGAAAGATTTTTTTCAGTTATAAATTGAGTTAACTTGGATTGAACCAATTTATTTATTTCATCAACTTTAACAGGTATTTCATACTGTTTTTTTATTAAACCTAATGGAACAAATCCTTTTCTGAAACCAGGAATATTTGCTTTTTTTCTATAATCATTCAATATAGACTTCACCTTTTCATTGTAGTCATTTTTTTTAATATCTAAACTAATTACAGAAATCTGTTTATTAAGTTCTTTAATGGAAATACTCATAATAAAAAATTGGCCCCAAAAATAGCCTTTTTTATTTTGTATGGCAACAAATCAAGTTGTTAATAGTTCTTTACAAATATCAAAGAACTCTTTTTGCTTTTCATGATGTAACCAATGACCTCCATCTTCGACAGGAATTAAATTATGGTTAGGGAACAATGCTGATGTTTTTTTTAATCCTTCATCGGTAATGTAATCAGAATTTAAACCTTTAATAAAAAAGGTTTTTTTATCATAAAAAATATTTGAATTTATCTGATCTAGTATGTTGTCAATATTATCTATCAAAGATGATAAATTACATTTAAAACTAAAGCCACCATCTTTTGATCTAACTAAATTTTTTGAAAGAAAAGAAATAAACAACTCGTCTTCAAAAAACCTTTTAAAATGATTATTAATATCAAATCTATTTGAAATTGAGTTTAAATCAATTGTTCTTAAAGCTTCAAATATCAAATTATAATCTTTATTATATTTTATTGGAAGTATATCTACAATAATTAATTTTTCAACCATAGTTGAATGATTTAAAGCAAAACAACAAGCTGTTTTTCCGCCCATTGAATGACCAATAATGGAAACTTTATCAAAATCGAAATGGTCAATATAATTTTTTAAATCAAGAGCCATTAGTTCATAACTGTGACTATCTGAATGAAAGCTTTTTCCATGGTTTCTTTGATCTACTATGTGAACTTCAAATCCTAAATCTGAAATTTTTTTTGCAATAGTTATCCAGTTATCTAAAGAACCTAAAAATCCATGTAAAATAATTAGCTTATTTTCTGATTTTCCAAATACTCTGCTATTAATAATCATCTATTTAATTTATCAATGTATAGGTTTATTACATTGTCTATTCCTAAATATATTGATTCACTTATTAAAGCATGACCAATTGAAACTTCCTCCAAATAAGGGATATTCTTGGCAAAAAACTCGATATTTTGTAGTGATAAATCATGGCCGGCATTTACTCCAATTTCTAATTCATTAGCTAAACTTGAGCAAGCAGCATAAGCTTCAATTGAACTTAGTTCCCCTAATTCATACTTTTTTGCATATTCTTCAGTATATAATTCAATTCTATCAGTCCCTGTTTTCTTGGCATGTTCAACCATTTCTAAATCAGGATCAACAAAAATTGATGTTCTGATTTGAGCTTTTTTAAACTCATCGATAACTGACTTGAGATAATTCCAATGTTTTTTTGTATTCCAACCTGCATTAGAAGTAATAGCATTGATATCATCAGGGACTAATGTTACTTGAGTTGGTTTAATTAGCATTACTAAATCTACAAACTTGTCAATAGGATTACCTTCAATATTGAATTCCTTATGAACAGATTTACCTAAATCAATAGCATCTTTGTAACGAATATGTCTTTCATCAGGTCTAGGATGAATTGTTATTCCGTCTGCACCAAATCTTTGAATATCTTCAGCCATTTTGAGCAAATTTGGGGTGTTTCCTCCTCTTGCATTTCTCAATGTTGCAATTTTATTAATATTAACGCTTAGCTTAGTCATAATTTGGATTACAAAAATAACTAGTTAATACAGATTAACACTATAATTTTTAGTTAATTTGTAGAATATAATTGAAATGAAAATAGCCATTTTTTCACAAGATATAAACCAAGATGTTGATAATGTTCTACAGTCTATTCTTGTGCATGAAGAAGCTTCAAATTGTAATTTTTTTATTCATGATAATTTAAGACAATGTAAAATCAATGCAAATAATTTCTCTTTGTTTGAAAATCACGAGAATTTAAATGAAAGTTTTGATTTGTTCATAAGTATTGGTGGAGATGGGACTTTTCTTAGATCAATTGAATTTGTTAGAAATTTAAATCTACCAATAATTGGAATTAATACTGGAAGATTGGGTTTTTTAGCAACTACAAAAAAAGAAAATTTAGAGAAGTCATTGACTAAAATACTAAAGAAGAAATTTAGTGTTGAAAAAAGATCTTTATTAAAAGTTTTTACTGAAAACAACTGTATTCCTATGGATTCTTTTCCATATGCATTAAATGAAATTAGTGTTGTAAGAAAAGATACCACTTCGATGATAAATGTAAAAACTAGTCTAGATGGGACATATGTAAACTCATATTGGTCAGATGGATTAATTGTTTCTACTCCTACTGGTTCTACTGGATATTCGTTAAGCTGTGGTGGTCCGGTAATTTCCCCTACAAGTAATTCATTGGTTTTGACACCTATTTCACCACATAACCTTAATGCAAGACCTTTAGTGATTTCTGATTCCACAAAAATTGAAATTAGTGTTTCTGGAAGGGAAGATTTTCATTTACTTTCTATAGATGCTAAAATTTTTACTGTAAAAAATGAAACAAAAATTTATGTCGAAAAGTCTGATTTTAACATTCAAGTAGCTAATATTAATAATTACAATTTTTATAAAACTTTGAAAGACAAATTGCTCTGGGGTATAGATAAGAGAAATTAATTATGAAACTTAAGCAAACTAGTATATTGTTGTTTCTGATATTTATATTGAATTCAGGGTATTCACAAAATAATGAAATTGGAATTTTTTTTGGTGGGACTAACTACATAGGAGATGTTGGACCTACAACTTATATTAATCCACTTCCTAAAAAAAATTATTTAAGTGATGAGTTAAGTGAATTTAACTCTGTAATTAGTATTATCTATAAAAAAAATATTTCAAAAAGAATTGCTTTAAGAGGAGGTTTGAGCATTGCTGAAATAAGTTCAAATGATTTATGGAAAGGTTCTTCTAACTACAGAAAGTCAAGAGAAAAATCTTTTAAAAACAATTTAGAAGAGGTTAATGTTAGCTTGGAGTTTAACTTTAGAGAATTTGATACCACATCAGACAATTTTCAATACTCTCCTTATGTAAGATCTGGATTATCATATTTTAGGTTCGATGACTTATTCTACCCTGAGGGCATCAATCAAGCACAATCTTTTGCCAAACATAATGAGTTTTCAATACCAATTTCGGTGGGCTTTAAAATAAAACCTACCAAAAGTTTTGCAATTGGTTTTGAAATAACAGCGAACCATTCATTTAGTGAAAATTTAGATGGAAGTTATCCTAAAAGATTTGAAGATTATGAGCTATATTCGCAAAAATCTTTTGGAGGTAATTTGAGTCAAGATTGGTATGTTTTCACTGGCTTCACATTAACCTATATTTTTGGAAACTATGAGTGCTACTGTCCATAATACTTTAATCGATAAAATAGATTACTCAAATATCCCTAATCATGTAGCAATAATTATGGACGGTAATGGAAGATGGGCCAGAAAATTAAATAAAGAAAGATTTTTTGGACATAACACTGGAATAAATTCAGTTCGAGAGTCATTGGATATTTCAATTGAACTAGGAATAAAAACATTGACTTTATATGCTTTTTCAATTGAAAACTGGAAGAGACCCAAAAATGAAGTAAATGCTCTTATGAGTTTATTATCGAACACAATTGAAAAAGAGCTTACTAATATTCAAGAAAACAACATTAAACTTAATGTAATTGGAAATTTAGATCTACTTCCAAAAAACACAAGAGATAAACTATTAAATGGTGTTGAAAAAACTAATAATAATGATGGTTTAAATTTAAATTTAGCTGTTAGCTATGGAGCAAAGCAAGAAATGATTAGAGCTGTAAAGCTTATTTCAGATAAAGTTAAAAAAAACATAATTTCTCAAGAAAATATTGATGAAGACACAATAAATGAGCATCTTTACACTCGCAATTCAAAAAATGTTGATTTATTGATTAGAACTGGTGGAGAATATAGAATTAGTAATTTTTTACTGTGGCAAATTTCATATGCAGAATTAAATTTTCAGGATGTTTTATGGCCAGATTTTAAGAAGAAACATTTTTTAAATGCTATCATTGATTATCAAAAAAGAACTAGAAGATTTGGAAAAATTGAAGCTTAAGTTATTTACATTTATTTTAATCTTTTTATCTGGATTTTCACTTTACAGTCAAGATTTAGATTATAGCAAGGGAGAAATTTATATCCTAGATGAAATTACAGTTACAGGCTTAAAAAGTTTTAATGAGCAAACTGTTATTACATATACAGGCCTTACTCAGGGTAAAAGAATCAGAATTCCAGGTGAGGAAATAAGTCAAGTAATTAATAAACTTTGGAAGCTAGAACTCTTCAGTGATATTAATTTTTATTTGACAAAAGTTGATGGAGACAAAGCTTCAATTGAAATTAGTATTAAAGAATTACCCTCTCTTTCTGATTTTACAGTATCAGGTTTAAAGAAATCTAAAACTGAAACTGTTATTGATGAAATTGAAATTAAAAAAGGTCAAAAAATTACAGAAAATTTTATAGAGACAACAAAGAACTATATCATAAATAAGTATAAGAAAAATGGATTTTTGAATACCAAAGTAAGTATTACAACTAGACCAGACAGTGTTGGAGTTAATAATGAAAAAATGCTTATTAATGTTGATTTAGGTGACAGAGTTAAAATTAATTCTATCAATTTTTCTGGTAATGAAATTACTAAATCAAAAAAGCTAAAAAAACAAATGAAAAAGACCAAAACCAAACTACTTGGAAGGTTTTGGAAGAAGTCAAAATTTATAGACGAGGATTATAAAAATGATCTTACTGCAATTGTAGATTACTACAAAGAAAAAGGATATAGAGATGCAAGAATTATAACTGACTCCGTTTTAGTTGACGGCAATAAAATTGACCTAAATATTGAAGTTAATGAAGGTAATAAGTATTATTTTGGAAAAATTAATTTTTTAGGAAACTCTGTTTATTCTGATGAGTTTCTTTCAAGAGCATTAGGACTATTTGAAGGAGACGTATATAATGGAGTATTACTAAAGAAAAGAATAGCTGATAATACAAAACCTGATGGTGAAGATCTAACAAATTTATATCAAAATAATGGTTACTTGTTTTCCACAATTAATCCTGTTGAAATTGCTGCTGAAAATGATACTATTGATTTTGAAATTAGAATTACTGAAGGAAAACCTGCTTTTTTCAATAAAATTTCAGTTGTAGGTAATGACCGTACCAATGATAATGTCATTTACAGAGAATTAAGAACAAAACCTGGTGAACTCTACAGTAAGGATAAAGTTGTTAGAACTGTAAGAGAACTTGGTCAACTTGGGTTTTTTGATCCTGAACAAATAAGTCCTGATTTTAAGAACGTCGATGCAAATGCTGGAACAGTTGATATAGAATATGGATTAGTTGAAAAAGGAGCTAGTCAAGTTGAGCTTCAAGGAGGATATGGAGGTGGTGGTTTTATTGGAACCTTAGGTCTTTCTTTCAACAACTTTTCATTAAAGAACATTAAAAATAAAGCTGCATGGAAACCAGTTCCTATGGGTGATGGTCAAGCAGTTTCTTTAAGACTTCAAGCAAATAGGTTTTATCGAGTTTACAGTTTTTCACTAGCCGATCCATGGTTTGGTGGAGAACAACCTGTACAATTTTCAACTTCATTCTCTCATACTAAGCAATACAGATATAATTTCTTTACAGGAAGAGTTGATAAAAGTCAATCTTTTGAAATAACAGGAGCAAGTATTGGGCTTGCAAAAAGATTACGAGTGCCTGATGATTATTTTCTATTATCTCAATCTCTTGCTTATCAATATTATGATTTAAATAACTATTACACTGGTTTATTTACTTTCGGTGAAGGTAAATCTAATAATATTTCGTATACCGTTGCACTTTCTAGGAATAACACATATACAAACCCAATCTTTCCTCTTGGCGGTTCTGAATTTGTTTTATCAGCTAGATTCTCTCTACCATATTCTCTTTGGAATGGCGTAGATTATGCTAATCTAGGAAATATGGAAGCTTATCAAGATGAAGATGGTAATCCAGATCAGGCTAAAATAGATCAAGAAAAATATAAGTGGTTAGAATTTTATAAAATTAAATTTAAGGGTACATGGTATACTAGATTAGTTGAAAAACTTGTATTAAGAACTCATACAGAATTCGGATTTTTAGGTGCATTCAATAATGACAGAGGAGTAATCCCATTTGACAGATTTTTCTTAGGTGGCGATGGTATGTCACAATATGCAATGGATGGAAGAGAAATGATTAGTCTTAGGGGTTACCCAAATCAATCACTTTCTAGTGGAGATGGTTCTACAATTTATAATAGATTTTCTCTTGAGTTAAGATATCCAATCACACTTAAACCTGCAGCATCAATCTTTGGACTGGCATTTCTAGAAGCTGGTCAAGGATATGATAACTTTAGAGAATTTAATCCATTTAATTCCAAAAGATCCATGGGATTAGGTTTAAGAATATTTATGCCAGCATTTGGTTTATTAGGAATTGATTTTGGTTATGGTTTAGATAGTGCTAATCCAAATGACTTAAATCCAAATGGTTGGGAGACTCATTTTGTTATAGGTCAACAATTTTAATAAATTAGATAAAATGATATCTAAAAAGCAAAATATTGTCTTTTCGCTTTTATTTTCTGCAATATTTCTATTGATATTTTCGAGCTCTTATTCTCAGAAAACCTTAAGAGTAGGTTATATAAACATGGATTATATTTTAGAAAACCTTGATGATTATAAATTAGCTAATCAAGAATACTCTTTGAAACTGGATAAATGGAAAAGAGAAATTGAAAAAAAAAATAATGATTTAGATATTAGGTATAGAGAATTAGAAATTAAACGACCATTAATTACTACAACTATTTACGAAGAATTTAAAGCCGAATTAGATTTTGAAAAAAAACAATTAGAAGATTACCAACAAAAAAGATTTGGACCTGAAGGAGATTGGATTGTTCAAGAAAAAATTCTTATACAACCTATTCAGGATGAGGTACTTGCTGCTGTTCAGAAAATTGCAGACAAAAATAAATTTGATTTTATTTTCGACAAATCCTCTGCTATAATTATGTTATATTCGGAAAAAAAATACGATATTAGCGAGCTGGTTTTAAAAAGTATTTTAAGACAAGAAAAATTAGATAATCTTCAAATGAATTTTGAAGATGAGAGTAAACAAAAAAGAAGAGATTCTATTCTTAAAGTAAGAGAAGAAAAAAAGATAGAACTCCAGAAAAGAAGAGATAGCATTTTAAATGCAAGAAAAAACAGATAAAAAAAATAATATGAAATACTTAAAATTATTTACAACTATACTTTTTTTAGTAATTAGTTCAGTCAATTTTGCTCAAAGTAAAGTTGCTCACATCGATTCTCAAGCTTTAATTAGTGAAATGCCTGAGGTATTAGAAGCCCAAGCTCAAATTGAAAAACTACAAAAAACGTATCAATCTGAGATTGAAGCATCTATGAAAGAATATCAAACTAAATTACAAACATATTCTGCTGATGCTCAAAATCAAACTGAAGTTACTAATCAAGCTAGACAAAAAGAGCTTCAAGGTATGGAACAAAACATTCAACAATACCAACAAACTGCTGCTCAAGATATCCAGCAAAAACAAGCTGATTTACTAAGACCTTTAATTGAAAAAGCAAGAGCTGCAATTCAAAAAGTAGCTAGAGAACAAGGATTTGATTATGTGATTGATGCAACTCCAGGTGGAGCACTAATTTTATCTGATGGTAAAGATCTTTTAGCTGATGTTAAAAAGGAATTAGGATTTTAATATTTAAAAATATTTAACTAACTAAATTAAACTATCTATATTTTTATAGATAGTTTTTTTTTGCATGAATAATAACTCTATAGGTTTTTTTGATTCAGGAATAGGTGGAATTACAATTTGGGAATCCGTAAATAGATTATTGCCAAATGAGAATACAATTTACTTAGCTGACTCCAATAATTCACCATATGGAACAAAATCTTATGATGAATTAATAAATATATCCAAAGAAAATGTTGATTTTTTAATCAATAAAAAATGTAAACTTATTGTTGTCGCATGTAATACAGCCACAAC
>CEOC01107297.1_pt1 | contig 10138 bp, 12 predicted proteins | sample 356191 | NCBI WGS metagenome assembly CEOC01 (sample SAMEA2619952, study PRJEB7988) | marine metagenome | biome: marine biome (ENVO:00000447); feature: deep chlorophyll maximum layer (ENVO:xxxxxxxx); material: "saline water (ENVO:00002010), including plankton (ENVO:xxxxxxxx)" | depth 17 m
ATAGATTAATATTAAATTATCAATTGAGGTATAAAATTAATGGCTAATGAAAAAGACTTTCAAAAGTGGTACGGAACAACAATTGTTTCGGTGAGAAAAAAAAACGAAGTTGTGGTTGCAGGTGATGGACAGGTGACTTTAGGTGATACAGTAATTAAGGCGAATGCCAAGAAAGTAAGAATACTTGCTGATGGGAAGGTTATTACCGGATTTGCTGGGGCTACAGCAGACGCTTTCGCTTTATTTGAAAGGTTGGAATCAAAACTAGAAAAGTTTTCTAATAACCTTATGAGAGCCTGTGTTGAAATGGCAAAAGATTGGAGAACAGATAGGTATCTTAGACGATTAGAGGCCATGATGATAGTTGCAGATAAAGAAAGCAGTTTAATTTTAAGTGGTAACGGAGATGTTCTTGAACCTAAAGACGGTCTTATGGCAATAGGATCCGGAGGCAATTATGCCCTTGCTGCAGCCAGAGCCTTATTCGACTCTAAGTTGAATGCTGAACAAATAGCAAAAAAAAGCCTTGAAATCGCTGCTGATCTTTGTATCTACACTAATGATAATATTATTTTAGAAAAGATTTAATGACAACATTTACACCTAGAGAAATTGTATCTGAACTTGATAGATTTATAGTTGGTCAGAATACAGCTAAACGCGCAGTAGCAATTGCCTTAAGGAACAGGTGGAGACGGCAGCAGATTAAAGGCTCATTAAAAGAAGAAGTACTGCCTAAAAATATACTTATGATTGGACCAACAGGGGTAGGAAAAACGGAGATTGCGAGACGACTGGCCAAACTAGCTGATGCACCCTTTATAAAAGTGGAGGCCACAAAGTTTACGGAGGTTGGGTATGTAGGAAGAGACGTTGAGCAGATCATAAGGGACTTGCTTGAAGTTTCTATAAATAACAATAAGGAAAGCTTAAAAAAAGAGGTTAAAACTAGGGCAGAGGTTAGTGCAGAAAAAAGAGTTGTTGAAGCATTAGTTGGTTCGTCTGCTAGTACACAAACTAAAGAAAAATTTAAAAAAATGCTAAGAAAAGGTGAGTTGGATGACCAAGAAATTGAGATTGAATTATTATCTAACTCCTCCTCTCCAATGAAGTCTATGGAGATCCCTGGAATGCCAGGCGGTATGATGGGAATGATTAATTTAGGAGAAATTTTTGGAAAAGGTTTTGGACAAAAAAAAGAGAAAAGGAAGCTTACTGTTAAAGAGTCATACGAATTTCTTCTTAATGAGGAATCTGATAAACTAATTGATAATGAAAGTTTAATAAAAAGGGCAATTAATAATGTAGAACAAGATGGAATAGTGTTTATTGATGAGATTGACAAAATCTGTGGGAAGAATAGTAGAGGAACAGCTGAGGTAAGTCGAGAGGGAGTTCAAAGAGACCTTCTTCCCCTAATTGAAGGTTCAACTGTTTCAACTAAGTATGGTACAGTAAAAACAGATCATATTCTCTTTATTGCATCAGGAGCTTTTCATGTTGCAAAGCCTTCGGATTTACTCCCAGAACTTCAGGGAAGACTTCCTAATAGGGTAGAATTATCTGCTTTAAACCAAGATGACTTTATTAGAATCTTGAAAGAACCAGAAAATAATTTAATAAGACAATATGAAGAATTAATCGCAACTGAGGGAGTCAATTTAAAATTTTCTGAAAATGCAATATCGGAAATTGCAAAGATAGCCACACAAGTAAATGATGAAATAGAAAATATCGGTGCAAGAAGATTACATACTATTTTAGAAAAAGTCCTCGACGATATTAGTTTTTCTGCTTCAGAAAAAAAAAATGATCAAATTAAAATTGATGATAAATATGTGATAAAGCAAATTGGAGAGATTTACAAAAATAATGATTTGTCAAAGTTTATTCTTTGACTTTTTGAGGTAAATCATAAGAGCTCCTTCTCCTCCGTTTTCTGGATTAGCAGCGTCAAACCATAATATATATTTTGATAACTGAATTGACTTCAGCCATAAAGGAACATTTTCTTTAAGCTTCCCTGTACCTCTCCAACCTTCAGCTACAGGAAGTCGCTTTCCTTTACCAGTTATAATTAGCAGTAGTCTTTTCTTAGATTTATAATTTCTTAATATAAAATTGACTACTTTTTCTTTAGATTCTTCTACTGTAAAACCATGAAGATCAAGTCTAGATTCTATTTTTAACCTTCCTTTTTTTATTCTCTTTAAAGTATTCTTTTCAAGAGGGTTTTTTTCTTCATCTTCACCATAAAAAAATTGTGTCTCAAATTTTTCTTTATCTTCTTTTTTTAAAGAAAATTTTTCTTCACTCTTTCTCTTAAGTAAGTTACTTTTTTTTTCTATGGGGATTACATTTTTTTTAAATTCTTCCCAATCTTGTTCAGTCATCGTTATCTTTCGGAACTAGTACGTATATAAGCAGTTTTTTTTTAAGTTCTCCAGCTATTTTTTCTGCTTCAATTCCTCTACCAGTAAATAAGTCGGCTCTATTTTTTCCAATTATAGCCCCTCCAGTATCCATAGAAATTACTGGAAGAAGTTTGCTATCAGAGACTTTATCTAAAATTAAGGGTATTCCTAATGGATAGTATTTCTTATCTATTGCTGCACTTACAAAAGGTAAAAGACTTAATCCTATTGAACCAACCGAGCTTTTTTCAGTGTTTTTTTCATCAATATTAAAAAAAATATATCTTTTGTTATGATTAAGGATATCATCAGCAAGTTTTGGGTTTTGGTAAAGAAATTTTTTAATAGTAAACAAATTAATTTCTCCATTGATGAGCTTTTTTTCTTTTAAAAATTTTCCAATAGATGAGTATTTTTTTTTATTGTTTCCCCCGTAATTAATTTTTATCTTTTTTTTCTTTTCTAACGAACCAAAGCCAGAGCCTTGGATTTGTAAAAAAAATAATTCAATTTTACTATCTGTCCATAGTAAGACATCTTGCATTTTAAAGTTTGATTCAATTTTGTTTCGGTCAAGTTGATCATAATTTTTATTATACCTTAAGATAGGAACATTAAATTTTTTTGTTTTTTTGAATGATACATTAATTTCAGGCTCGTAATAACCTGTTAAAATACCTTGTTTGTTTGAAAGAACTTTATGTTTAAAATTTTGCAATAAAAATGATAAATTTAAGTTCTTTGTGTTAAGTTTTTTACACACCATTTTCCATTGACTTATTGTTCCAAAGTTTGGGTACGAGCGATGTTTTTGAAGGTTCTCGTGTAACTTTTTTTCACAAACTTTTTTTAATAATTTGAAAAAATTACTAACATCTTTTTCAACAAAGTGAGATTTTATAAGTTCATTGGTGTCTATTGAATTTTTTGACTGTACATCTTTATAAACAAAGATGAAGAAAAGAATTAAAACCTTTAATATCAATTACTTTCTTCGATTTTTTCTAAAACCCAGTTGGGGTCTTTCCTTTTAAGGTCTTTAGAAAAAAACCAACTCTCCACTATTGATAAAATCTGGTTTCCATCCCCACTAATAATTTTCCCTTTGTCATTTTTTATCACTTGCACCTGCTCGGATGAAAACTTGACCTTAATTGATGCAATACTACTTTTTATCGAGGCATCTTCAATTTTTGCTTCTTTAATACCGATAATACTGACATCTAAGTTCTCATTTTTCTTTGCTCTATTATTAATTTGTTTGTCAAACATTTTAAATATATCAGCTGACAATAGCTTTTTGAGTGGTTTGATATTTTCATCAGAATATTTATTTATAATATACTCAAAGGCTTTTTTTGCTCCAATTATGAACTCATCAACCGTGAAAGATGGATCAATTTTGTGAATTTTAGAAAGTTCTTTCGAAATACCAGGGTTTTCGTGGAAAACCTGTCTTGAATTTTCCTGACTTACTTCGTTATAATGGACCTTTGAAACCTTATCGGGAGAAGATTCTTTAAGGTTTGATTTTCTTCTTGTAAACTTATCTGCTATATCATGTTCGTTTCCAGTTTTCTTACCTAAAGTATTCCTAAGCCTATTAATTATGAATATAGCCACCATTGCCAAAATAAGTATATCTATGTAAGGTATGTTGTTCATTTTTTTTATTATTTTAGAAGCATTACTGTATTTTATGTATTATATTATTTTCAACATCATAATGATACTTTAATATGGCAAATAAAAAAAAAAATTCAAACATAAACAATCTTAAATTTATAATTAATGCGCAATATCTTAAAGATCTTTCATTTGAGAACCCGCGTGCACCTGAATCCTTGAGAAATTTTTCTTCTAATCCATCTTTTAATATAGATGTAGATGTAAAATCAAAAGCTTTAAATGATCATGGAAAAAATATTTTCGAGGTTGAACTTATTGTCAAAGGGGAAACAAAGATTGAGGACAAGCCTTTGTTTTTGATAGAAGGAAGTTACTGTGGAATTTTTACCATAGAAAATGCAGAGTCTGATGTTTTAGAGAAAATTCTTTTAATCGAATGTCCTAAGTTTTTATTTCCCTTTTTAAGGTCAATTATTGCTAACTCTACAAGAGAGGGTGGGTTCCCGCCCTTGATGTTGAATCCAGTTGATTTTGTTGGCATGTATGAAGGCAAAAAGTCAGCTAGTAAAAAAAATTAATTATAGTTTAATTTTTTTTTTAAGTTCTTTTTTTACGGCCAAGCTTTCTTCAGTAATCTCCTCATTGATTTCGAATGTTGTAAGCCCTTTTTTCCATTTTTCAATAAACTTTTTCATATTTCTCTCTCTGGGAATATTGGTTTTCTGCGATTTTTTAAATTTTTCTTTTATATTTTTTTTATTTATGATTTCTTTTAATTCCTCGATCTCTAGCAACTCATTCTCTCTTATATAATTTGTAATTACAAAGTTAAGCCTCTTGTTTTCATTTTCTAACCTCAGATTTTCTTCTTTTATTTTTTTTAAGTGCTCCTGTATAGTATTGATATCTTGCTCTTTGAACAATCTTATCTTTTTATTAAATTTTTGAAGAACTTCTTCAAGACTTTGTAGTAAAAGGTCCTTAATTTTTACTATATCTGCTTCATTGTAATTATAGTGACTTTTATCACTAAGTTTTGCAAGGCTTGCAAATGATAAAAAGATTCTGTTAATCCTTTTTTTTGATAAAACAATAAAATTGCAAATTTTGAAAATTGTTCGCTCGTCCTTAGTCCACTCATTTCTTGGTTTATATCTAAACTTTTTAAGAAAAGTAAAGGCATCTGCAAAAGAAAGATTATTTTTAAGAGTCTTTTTATCCATAATATATATTATAGCTATAAATACGATATTTTTACAAAATTTTTGGGCTCTATTTTATAATATATAATTGCTTGCAATACAAGAAATGTTTCATCTTTTCTATTTTTTTTTAAATTTTAAGTAGGATTTTTTTTTACATACTTTATTTACTAGTTTATCCTCTTACATTACGTTTTTGGCACATTAAATGCTTAATCTATCTTATGAGAGAAAACTGTATAAGTATAAAAGATAAGATTCAATTACTTTCAGAAAAATCAGTAAGCTTAAAAGAATATCAAATTAAAGGAAAAGATAGTTTTTTAATTAATTCCTCTGGCCGGACCAATAATCTAAAAAATAAGGAGGAAATATTCTATCCATTAGCCCAATCGACTTGGGATTATTCAGAGCAAAACGCAATAATAGATCAATTATATACGGGTAATTTAACAATGGGAGAAAAGGTTGAAAACTTTGAAAGAAGTTTTGCTGAATTTTTTGGCGTTAAATATGCTATCATGGTCAATTCTGGTTCATCAGCAAATCTTTTAATAGTTGCGGCTTTAATTTTGCTGTCTAAATATGATTTTAAAAAAGGTGACGAAATTATTGTTCCCTCTTTGGGCTGGAGCACAAGCTATACACCGTTTACACAGTATGGAATTAAACTAAAGTTTGTTGATATTGATTACCAAACATTAAATATTGATTCTGAGAAAATTAATAATGCAATCTCAAAAAAAACCAAGGCTGTACTTGCAATTAATATTTTAGGAAATCCAAGTGAATTCAATAAAATTAAAAAAATTTGTGATAAAAATAAATTACTCTTGATCGAAGATAATTGTGAATCGCTAGGAGCTAAGTATGGTAAAAATTACACTGGAAGTTTCGGGGTTGCTGGGTCACACAGTTTTTTCTTCTCACATCACATTCAAACAATAGAAGGTGGAATGATAACTACCAATGATAGGGATATATCTGAGTATGCAAGGTCTCTTCGTGCTCATGGATGGACCAGAGATTCATTAGAAAAAGAATCAATAAATGATACACCTATTGCTAGGTTCAGAAATTCTTTCAACTTTATTTTACCAGGATATAATTTGCGTCCTAATGAACTTAACGGAGTTATAGGGCTTTCTCAATTACAAAAGTTTCCAAACTTTCTTAAAAGGAGAAAAGAAAACGCTCGTATTTTTAAAAAACTTTTTGGTAACCAAACTTATTGTAGTATTCAAAAATGTGATCAAGACTCATCTTGGTATGGTTTTAGTATTTTGTTAGAAGGATCGTTAAAAGATAAAAGAGATTATATTCTCAATGAACTCTATCAAAATGGTATTGAAACAAGACCAATTTTAACTGGAAACTTTTTAAAAAATTCAGCATGTGATTTTATGAATTATGAAATTTCAGGTATATTAAAAAATGTCGAGGCTGTAGATAGAAGAGGTTTTTTTGTTGGTAATTCTCATATTAATCTAGAAAATCAGCTGCTTAAACTAAAAGAAACTATTAATAAAGTTTATAAAAAAATAAATTAGACATTTAAGACTATGATTATTAATGACTTAATCGGAGGCCTAGGAAATCAGTTATTTCAAATATCTGCTGGATTTGCTCACGCAAAGCGGGTTCAAACAGATTATGCAATAAATTATAAAATCGGATCAATATATAATGGTCAAGGGCATCCGCATGTCAGATATAAAGATAACCTTTATAAAAATATTTTAGAGACAAGTGATAATTTTTTTTCTCTTTATAAGGAACCTAATTATAGTTATACACCAATACCTAAGTTGAATAATTTATGTTTAGTTGGATATTTTCAATCAAAAAAATATTTCCTAGGATACGAAGAGGAGCTTAAAAGCCTTTTTGAATTTCCAAATTCATTAAGCAATAAAGTTTTGAATAAGTTAAATAATATTAAGAAGAAAAAAGTAGGAATTCATTTTAGACTGGGTGATTATCGCGCAAAAAGTACAGAGGGAGTTTTTTATAATATTGATTACTCATTATACCTTAAAGAGGCAACCAAATATTTTGGGGACGAATGTGAGTTTTTAATTTTTTCAGATGATATTAATTCATTACAACGAGAGATTAATTTTAAAGGCCTTGTTAATTTAGAAAATGATGATGAGGTTGAAGATTTATATGCATTGTCTCAGTGTGATAGCATAATAATGAGTAACAGTTCTTTTTCTTGGTGGGGTGCCTTTTTAGGAAAAAAAAAAGAAAAAATTATTTCTCCGGATAAATGGTATGGACCCAGAGGACCAAAGGATTCACAAGACCTGTATGATGACTTTTGGACAAAAATAAGTGTATAGTACTAGATCTGAATAACTCAAAAAAATTTTTTCAAAATTTAGAAATGGAGCGGGAAACGAGATTCGAACTCGCGACCCTCACGTTGGCAACGTGATGCTCTACCACTGAGCTATTCCCGCAGAATTATGAAAAAGTTTAATATACTCTTAAAAAAAATTAATTACAATATCGTCAACTAAGAATAATATTTTTAAATATTTATTTTAAATGTAGCTAAAGATTATCATATAATACTATATGCCTTATAATTTTGACAAAAATTTTGAAGAACTTCCTGAGATACTTCCACTTTTTCCATTAAGTAAGGTTCTTTTATTACCAAGAGCAAAGCTACCACTAAATTTGTTCGAAAACAGGTATTTACATATGCTTGATTATGCTTTAGCGAATGGAAGATCAATTGGTATGATACAGCCGACTGAAAAAAAAAAAGATTCAAAATCAAAAAAAGAACCCAAACTCTACTCAATAGGTTGTGCAGGCTATATAACTGCTTTTTCTCAAACAAATGATAATAGGTACGAAATAATTTTAAAAGGTTTATGTAGATTTGAATTAAAAAGTGAACTTAACTTAATGAATGGATTTAGAAGAGGAAAGGTATTATGGAAACCATTTAAAAGTGATTTTGAATCCCCTGTTTTGAAAAATAAGGAAAAAAGATCAGTCTTTATTGAGAATCTAAAATTTTATCTTGAAAAAATGTCTATTAATGCCGACTGGGAAGCCATAGAAGTATCTAGCGATGAAGATTTGGTTAATTCTATTTCAATGGGCTGTCCATTTGATGTCAATGAAAAGCAAGCTTTGCTTCAAGCACAGTCACTAGATGAAAGGCTTGATATACTTATTTCGTTAATGAAAATGAGTATGAGTTTTAGTTCTGTTCAAGGCGTTAGTGAAAAACTATCTTGAAGCATGAATGATTTTGATGAAAGCATCCTTCCTTTCATAATCTGTCCAAAGACAGGTAAAGATCTTTTTTATGATAAAAATAAAAACATCCTGCATACTGCTGATAGAAAAAATATTTACAAGATTAAAAAAGGAGTCCCTTTATTAGTGGCTGATTAAAAATGATTCCAGATTCGGTAAAATTGTCTAGTGATAAAAAGTCTTTGCAAATAGCTTATGATAAAGAGAAATTTTTAATATTGTCATCTTCTTTTTTGAGAGCACATACACCCTCAGCTGAAAATAAAAAGAACCTCGATTCTCCAGATATTAATAAGTTTTCAGAAGTTTTAATAAAAAAAATTGAGAAAGTCGGTAATTATGCCATTAGAATTTCTTTTAGTGATGGTCATAACACTGGAATTTACAGCTGGGATTTTTTATATGATATTGGTCTTAAAAGTCAAATTTCATAAGTCCCATCGCAAACATCATACTCTTTTTTTTAAGATAACTTGATTTATTAAAAATTTTTAATCCATTTTCTCTCAACAACCTTATCAAAGCGGAATTGTTTGAGAACAACTGATTAAGCCTGTGAGTAGCTTGAATTAATAATTTTTTATCAAGTAGTCTTTTTGATGAATAGTCTCTTAAAACACATGTACTTCCAATATCTAAACCAAGCCTTAAACTTTCAGATATAACTGTTGCAAGGTCGTAAGCATCTCTCAGTCCTAAATTTAAACCTTGGCCAGCAATAGGGTGAATTGCTTGGCAAGCATCGCCAATTAGAACAACTCTTTCTTTAAAATACTCGTAACATGAAATAACATTAAGATCATATTTCACTGGTTTTGAAACTGTTGTAATTTGACCAAAAGCATTTGCATATTTTTTCTCAAATTCATTATCAAATTTTTTATTATCTAACAGTTTTTCTTTAAGTGCTGAGTCTACTGTCCATACAACTGAAGAACATTTTTTATTATTATTCTGCATTGGAAGTAATGCGAGAGGTCCAGATGGAAAAAATCTTTCTAGAGCTGTCGATTGATGAGATAGTTTGTGTGCGATATTAAATACAAAAGCTATTTGATTGTAGTCGAAAAAGAAGCTTTTAATATCAGCCAAAAACCTCATTCTAGAGTATCTACCATCAGCACCAACTATTAAAGGTGCTTTAAAATTACCTTTGTTAGAAATTATTGTTGCATAATTACTTTTTTTTTTAATATCTTTTATTTTAACCTCCCCAATAAATTTAACAAAGTTAGATTTCAATACTTCTTTAAAAAAAGTTTTTTTTAAAAATGTATTATCAACAATATAACCTAGAGGACCTTCGTTTAGCGATTCTGACATAAAAGTAAGATTGTTTTTATTTGTTCCTTCAGAAACTTTAATATCATTTATTGGTTGAACCTTTTTATTTATTTTGCTCCAAATTGATATTTCTTCAAGGATCCTGCTAGAACCTTGGGATATAGCTGATGTTCTTGAATCTTTCACCTCAAGAAGTTTCTTTTTACTATTTTTGTCTAGAATTGTTACTTTAAATTCTAAGTTAGATAGTAAAAGTGCTAAGGTCATTCCAACTAAGCCGGAACCTACAATAATTATGTTGTGTTGATGATTATCCAAAATCTCTTA
>CEOC01006460.1_pt1 | contig 10137 bp, 9 predicted proteins | sample 356191 | NCBI WGS metagenome assembly CEOC01 (sample SAMEA2619952, study PRJEB7988) | marine metagenome | biome: marine biome (ENVO:00000447); feature: deep chlorophyll maximum layer (ENVO:xxxxxxxx); material: "saline water (ENVO:00002010), including plankton (ENVO:xxxxxxxx)" | depth 17 m
CGCATGGTGCGCCCAGGTCACCGTACAGCCAGACAGCAGCAGGACCAGCGTATTGATCAGCGGCAGATCAAACGGATCAAATGTCTGAATACCCTCTGGCGGCCATACGCCACCTACGGGAAAAAGCGCACGGTCAAAGAAGGCCCAGAAGAAGGCGACAAAGAACATCACCTCGGATGCGATGAACAGCATCATCCCGTAGCGCATGCCAATCTGCACAATCGGTGTGTGATGCCCCTGATATTCGGCCTCACGGATGATGTCGCGCCACCACATGAACATGGTCATCAGCACCAATGCCAGACCAAGCCCGAGAACGGCCACGCCATGCGCCACCTCATGCATATACATGACGCCGCCAATCGCTGCGGTAAAGGCCGCGGCAGCGCCAACGGCAGGCCACGGGCTTGCCTCGACAAGATGGTAAGGGTGTTTGTTTGCACCGCTCATAGTCTTCTCCTCTCAATCTGGAGCTGCCTTGCGGCCGGCTCCCCCTCTCCCACGATCAAGTATCCTCCGACCCGCCCAGGACCGGAAAGAAAGTATAGGACAAAATAATCTCATCAATGTCAGCCGTGCCAGGCTCGCTGGCGATATCGGGGTCGATATAGAACCGCACAGGCATCAGCACTGATTCCCCCGGCTGCAGCGTCTGCTCGATAAAGCAGAAGCAGTCAATCTTCATGAAATGCGGGCCTGCCTTGACCGGCGTCACATTATAGGTCGATGTGCCGGCAGATGCCGTGTCGCCGAGATTCGTGGCGCGGTAATTGATCACCACCTCTTCACCCGGGTTCAGCGTTACCGGCGCATCGACAGCCTCAAAACGCCAGTTAAGCGCCGGGTTTGTATTGGCATCAAAACGCACCCTGACCGGATGGTCGGGCAGAATTTCCACCGCCGCATCGCCTGATATTTGGGTCGTCCCGCCATAGCCGGTGACCTGACAGAACAGCTGGTAAAGCGGAACCGAGGCATAGGCCAGACCCACCATCGCCGCCACAACAACTGCCAGAATCACGAGGATCCGGCGGTTGCCGGCCCCCTGCTCAGGGATATGCTGGGTTGCCGGCACGCTCATCCGGTCGCCCCTCCCATACGCACGATGGTCAGCACGAAAAACAACACGGCGAACCCGGCAATCGCGCCCAGAATGGCGCGGTTGCGGCCACGGCGCATCCGAATCATTTCATCTGCCGTTTTCGGCTGCTGACGCGCACTCATATGACACCTGCCAGTAATTGTCCGGCCACCAGCGCCTGATCAACAACCAACGCCAGAAACAGCAGGAACAGATAGATAATCGAAAACCCGAACAGGCGCCGCGCCGCATCATCAGATGGCGCGCGGAACAGCTGCCACGACAAGCGGATGAAATTGACACCAAGCACCCCTGCCAACAGGCCGTAAAAGACCGATGACATGCCAATCAGCGTTGGCAGCACCCCGAGCGGGGCCAACAGGGCCGCATAGATCAGGATCTGGCGGCGGGTTTCCGGCGCACCGGCAACCACAGGCATCATCGGGATGTTGGCCCGCTGGTAATCCTCGTTCCGGACCAATGCCAGCGCCCAGAAATGCGGCGGCGTCCACATAAAGATGATGGCAAAGAGTATCAGCGGCTCAATCGGCATCGTGCCCGTCACCGCCACCCAGCCAATCACCGGCGGCAGGGCCCCAGCAGCACCACCGATAACGATATTCTGCGGCGTCCGGCGTTTCAGCCAGATGCTGTAGACCACCCCATAGAAGAAGATCGTAAATGCCAGAAGGCCAGCTGCGAACCAGTTTGACGCAAGCCCCAGCAACAACACGGACAGGGCCGATATCACCAGACCAAAGCTGAGCGCCTCGGCAGGCTCTACCGCACCGGACGGGATCGGCCGATTCCTGGTGCGTATCATGATGGCATCGATATCGCGGTCATACCACTGGTTGATCGCACCCGACGCCCCGGCCCCGGCAGCAATCGCAAACAGCGAAATGCCGAACAGCAGCGGATGCATATCGGCCGGTGCCAGAAACATGCCGGCGAATCCGGTGAAGATCACAAGGCTCATCACCCGCGGCTTCAGCAGCTGCCAAAAGTCGGCCACCGACGGGCCTTGCAGCGCGTCGGTCGTCCCGGTGATGTTCTGGTGTGATGTTATTGCCATCGGTTCCAGCCAGTGTTCTGCGACAGTGCCGCGGTTACTTTACCTTCGGCAGCTCGTCAAAGGTGTGATATGGCGGCGGCGATGCAACCTGCCATTCCAGCGTGGTCGCCCCTTCACCATATGGATTGTCGGCGGCACGACGCTTGGTGATGAATGCCTCGGCAATCACGACGAGGAACAGGATTGCACCAAGGGCACCGATATAGGAGCCGATGGAGGCGACCATGTTCCAGCCTGCAAACGCATCCGGATAGTCGATATAGCGACGCGGCATGCCGGCAAGGCCAAGGAAGTGCATCGGGAAGAAGGTCAGGTTCACCCCGACAAAGGTGACCCAGAAATGCAGCTTGCCGAGCCATTCTGAATATTCATAACCGGTCATTTTCGAGAACCAGTAATAGAAGCCGGCAAACAGGCCAAACACGGCACCAAGCGACAGCACATAATGGAAGTGCGCAATCACGTAGTAGGTGTTGTGAAGCACCACATCCAGACCCGCATTCGACAGCACCACGCCGGTGACGCCGCCAACGGTGAACAGGAAGATGAAACCGATTGCCCACAGCATCGGCACACGGAAGGTGATCGACCCGCCCCACATGGTTGCAATCCATGAGAAGATCTTCACCCCGGTCGGCACTGCAATCACCATCGTTGCCGCGGTGAAATAGGCACGCGTATCAACGCTGAGACCCACCGTATACATATGGTGCGCCCAGACAATGAACCCGACAAACCCGATCGCCACCATCGCATAGGCCATGCCCAGATAGCCAAATACCGGCTTCTTGGAAAAGGTCGAGATGATGTGGCTGACAATGCCGAAGGCCGGCAGAATCATGATGTAAACTTCCGGATGCCCGAAGAACCAGAACAGATGCAGGAACAGGATCGGATCACCCCCGCCTTCCGGAATAAAGAAGGTTGTCCCGAAATTCCGGTCAGTCAGCAGCATGGTGATGGCACCCGCCAGAACCGGCACAGCCAGCAGCAGCAGGAAGGCGGTTACAAGCATCGCCCAGACGAAAAGCGGCATCTTGTGAAGCGTCATGCCAGGCGTGCGCATATTGAAAATCGTGGTGATGAAATTCGCGGCACCAAGGATCGAGGACACGCCGGCAAGGTGCAGCGAGAAGATCGCCAGATCCATCGACATGCCGGGCGTACCGGAAGATGAGGATAATGGCGGATAAATGGTCCAGCCAACACCGGCACCGCCATCCATGACAGCTGACAGCAGCAGCAGGATGAAGGAAGGTGGCAGCAGCCAGAAGGAAATATTGTTCATCCGCGGAAAGGCCATGTCCGGCGCGCCAATCATGATCGGCACAAACCAGTTGCCAAACCCGCCAATAAGCCCTGGCATCACCACAAAGAAGACCATGATCAGGCCATGCGCCGTGGTGAAAACGTTCCAGACATGCCCGTCCGCCATATATTGCACACCGGGCTCCATCAGCTCCATGCGCATATAGATGGACAATCCGCCACCAATGAAAGCGGCAAGGATGGCAAACACAAGATACATCGTGCCGATGTCCTTGTGGTTTGTGGAATAAAGCCAGCGGCGCACGAAGCTTGTAGGTGCACCATGATCAGCGTGGGCGTGAGCACTCATTTTTGTTTCCTCTGCGCTAAAAAGCTTAATCGGCCGCAGCCAGGACAACGACGTCCGATTTCACAGATGTCGGGACCGTCTCGTTCATTGCAAATTCCTCGCGGGCAGTTTCAAGCCAGGCTTTGTATTCCGCCTCGGGAAGGGCGCGCACTTCAATCGGCATATAGGCATGATTGATGCCGCAGATCTGATTGCACTGCCCGTAATAGGTTTTCTCACCCTCGGGCACATCGATCCATACTTCGTTGGTGCGGCCGATGAACGCATAGACCTGCACTGCCAGCGACGGAACGAAGAAAGAATGCATCACGTCATTGCCGGTGATCAGCAATTTGACACGGGTGTTTTCCGGCACAACCATCGGGTAATCGACGGACAACAGCCGGGTCTGGCCTTCCTGAAGGTCTTCCTCATCCACCATATAGCTGTCGAAGACAATACCTTCATCGGGGTATTCATAGCTCCAGTACCACTGGTTGCCAGTGACCTTGATCACCATGTCGGTGTCCGCCGTCTTGTCGAGATAATAGAGCAACCGGAAGGACGGGATGGCGATCCCGACGAGGATGATAACCGGTATGACCGTCCACAGGATTTCGATCACCGTATGGTGCGATGTCGTCGATGGCACCGGATTGGCGCTGGCCCGAAAGCGAACGCCGACATAAACCAGCAAACCAAGCACAAAAAGCGAAATCAGCGTGATCACAACCAGCAGCAGATTGTGCAGGTCATCAGCCATTTCGGCGATCGAACCAGCCGGCGGCTGCAGCCCCATCTGCCATGGCAGCGGCTCGGCCGCCAGGGCGGCGGTGCCGGTCATGCAGAGCATCGCTGCGAGGCATCCGGCCAGAGTGCCGGCACGCCGGAACAGCACCGGAAATCGCGCGAAAGAAAAGGTGGCCATGAATGCCATGGATATCTCCCCCAAAAAAATACAAGGCCTGCGGTGGCCGCGGTCCTGGCAGCCTGTTTGCACCTTGCCGCCTGACCCTGCATTTATTAGACGGAAATTTGCCAATTGGAAAGCCCTGTGCGGCAGCCTGTCCCACTTTTTTGTGCTTTTTCCGGCCTGTTTGTGAACCGGCCGCCACGCACCGGACAGCATGCTTGAATTCGGTCCCGTGAGGTCCCATTCTCAAGGGTAGTTTTGATAACAACCACGCCCCTTTGGCCGAGGATATGATGGACCACCTTTCGAAGACTGATGAGATCTTTTTCGCCAACACGGCGCTCGACCGGGATCGCGCCGAAGCCATCGTGCGCGATGCGCTTGCCGGGGCGGATGATGGCGAATTGTTCCTCGAGATGCGCCACTCCGAGATGCTGATGATCGATGACGGACGCCTGAAAGGCGCCAGCTATGACCAGTCCAGCGGTTTCGGATTGCGGGCCATCGCTGGCGAGGCGCACGGCTATGCCCATGCGGGCGAGATGAGTGAGGCCGCACTGAAGCGCGCTGCCGCCAGCGTGTCTGCGGTGACGCGCGGTTATTCCGGCACACAGGCGGATGCGCCAGTATCGGCAAGCAATATGCCGCTTTATGATGATGGCAACCCGCTGACCGGCATTTCCTTTGAAGACAAGGTGGCGCTGCTGCAGGAGATTGATGCCTATGCCCGCGACACCGACCCGCGCGTGGTTCAGGTATCCGCATCCGTGTCCGGATCATGGCAGGCCATCCAGATCATCCGTGCAGACGGCCATCGCGCCGCCGATATCCGTCCGCTGGTGCGGCTGAATGTTTCGGTGGTGGTATCGCAGGATGGCCGGATGGAATCCGGGTCATCTGGCGCCGGCGGCCGCGTGATGTTTGACAGCTACATGCAGCCGGAAACCTGGCAGGCACAGGTTGCCGAGGCCTTGCGCATTGCCACTGTGAATCTTGATTCGGTGCCGGCACCGGCCGGCGAAATTGAGGTCGCGCTGGGATCTGGCTGGCCGGGTGTGATGCTGCACGAGGCCGTTGGTCACGGGCTGGAAGGTGACTTCAACCGCAAGGGCACCTCGGTCTTTAGTGGCCGGGTGGGCGAACAGGTTGCCTCGAAAGGGGTAACGGTTGTCGATGACGGCACGCTGCAGGACCGGCGCGGATCGATCACCATTGATGATGAGGGCACACAGTCACGGCGCAATGTGCTGATCGAGGATGGTGTGCTGCGCGGCTATATGCAGGACCGTCAGAACGCCCGCCTGATGGGGGTCGAGCCGACAGGGAATGGCCGCCGCGAATCCTACGAGCATGCCCCGATGCCGCGCATGACAAACACCTTCATGGAAAATGGTGATTATGAACCCGACGAAATTGTCGCCTCGATGAAGAAGGGGATCTATGCCGTCAATTTTGGTGGCGGACAGGTGGATATTACATCCGGCAAATTCGTTTTTGCGGCGTCCGAGGCCTATCTGGTCGAGAACGGCAAGATCGGCGCGCCCGTCAAAGGGGCCACGCTGATTGGCAACGGGCCCGATGCCATGACAAAGATCAGCATGATCGGCAATGACATGGCGCTGGACAGCGGCGTTGGCACCTGCGGCAAGAGCGGGCAGAGCGTGCCTGCCGGTGTCGGCCAGCCAACCGTGAAGATGGGTGGCATCACCGTGGGTGGTACCGAAGCCGCCTGACAACAGGCAAGGCTTCAGGGCGGTGGCCTAGCCGGTATCACGCGCCGGGCGCGCCAAGAGCGGCACGGTGCCGACAAGCACCAGTGTGATCAGCGCACCAAAGCCAAAGGGATATTGCGAGCCGCCAAGGTCATAGAGCGGGCCGGCCAGCACAAGGCCGCCCACCTGCCCCAATGATCCAAACCCCTGGATGGTGCCAAGCGAGCCGCCGACCGACGTCTTGTCGGCAATTTTACTGACCGCGCTGGAAATCGCCGGGGTGGTCAGGGCAAAGCCGAAACAGATCGCCGTCGTGGCAATCAGCGTCTGGACCAGCGGATAGTCATTGCCGGGCAGCAGGCCAAGCACTGCAACAGCCGTCAGACACTGGCCCAGCATCAACAGGCACGCGCCAAGCCCGGTTGTCGCCACCTCGCCGATATGGGCCACCACCGGGCGAATCAGCCCCGCCTGAACAACCACAACGCAGACGCCGATATAGGTGAACAGCCAGCCCGTCTGGCGAACCCCGAAATCCAGATAATCGCGCAATACCAGAACAAAGGACGCCTCGACCTGCGCAAAGGACAGGTTGAGAAGCATCGAGGCAATGGCATAGAGCGCCAATGGCGAGCGCAGCAAGGCAGTAATACGCTGAACATTCGACAGCGTGCTGCGTTCGGGAATAATCCGGTCAGCCGGTGCCGCCTTCAACCGCAGCGTCAGCGTCAGCGCCAGCATCGACAGGCCTGCCGCCAGCAGAAAGGGAACCTGATGTGGCGCACCACTGCCAAGCCCGCCAAGCAGGCCGCCAACCGCCGGCCCGGCGACAAAGCCAAGGCCGATTGATGCGCCGAAAAGCCCCATATACTGGGCCCGCTTTTCAGGGCTTGATCTATCCGCGATCATCGCCTGAATAACGCCGGTATTACCCGCCGCAAAACCGGAGATGATCCGCGCCGCAAACATCGTCAGAATGTCACCTGAAAGCGCAAACCACAGATGTGACAGCGCACCAATACCAAGGGAAATCCAGAGAATACGCCGCCGCCCGAAATGGTCTGACAGCCTGCCAAGCACCGGATTTGCAAGGAACATCGCAAAGGCATAGGACGCCAGCAGCAGAGTCATCACACTGGCGGGCATGCCCATCGTGTCGATCACCGCATAGGGCAATACCGGGATCAGCGCTCCGACCCCGACGAAATTAATTCCGACAATCAGCAACAGAACCGGCATGTCACCCTCATATAGATCCCTGTGACCACAGGCCGGCCCTGATCACATGACCTTTCCATGATACATGGTCACATTTCGCCTGACCATAATCACCTGACCATGGCAGACCGGCCCGCCATCCGGCAGGGCCATCGCACCCTTTAATATTGGTGCGTCTCGAACACATGCGAGAGGTCACCCTCCCAGTCGCCATGATACATGTCCAGCAGCCGTTCAGCCGGTGTCTTGCCATCGGCAATGGCGTCGACAAGGGGGGACAGGAACCCGGTCTCGTCTTTCCCCTCATCATCAAGCCGGGCACGACGGCGAAGCCCGTCCTGAGACAGCTGCAGCACCTTGCGGCCAAGATCATGCATATCCCAGCGGCCAATGCGGCCCCGCAACCCGTCGCGTGCAGCGGACAGGCGCGCTTCCATCACATCTTCGGCGGTGATATCCGCCGTCAACCGGCCTGCCGCCTCAAGCGATTCCGGATCATAGAGCAGCCCCACCCAGAAGGCTGGCAAAGCGCATATATTCGACCAGGGCCCACCATCGGCACCGCGCATTTCCAGAAACGTCTTCAACCGCACTTCGGGAAAGGCCGTGGTAATATGGTCTTCGAAATCCGCCATGCTCGGGAACTGACCTTCATGCCCTTCCAGCATACCGTCGAGAAAATCACGAAAGGACTGACCCGCCACATCAACATAGTCATCCCCGCGATGCAGAAAATACATCGGCACATCAAGGATATAGTCGATCCATTGCTCATAACCGAAATAGGGGTCAAAAACACAGGCCGGCACACCGCAGCGCGCGGGATCGGTATCGGTCCAGGCATGCGCGCGGCTGGACAGCAGCCCTGAAGGCTGGCCATCCTTGAAAGGCGAGTTCGCAAACAGCGCCGTCGCCAGTGGCTGCAACGCCAGCGAGGTGCGGAATTTCTGCCGCATATCTGCTTCGTCGCAATAATCCAGATTCACCTGAACCGTGCAGGATCGCAGCATCATGTCGAGACCCAGCCCGCCAACTTTTGGCATGTGGCGGCTCATGATCCTGTAGCGGCCTTTCGGCATGAAGCTGATATCATCGCGTGTGGCAGTGGGGTGAAAGCCAAGGCCAAGCATTCCGATATCCAGAGGCCGTGCCGCCTCGCGCATATGCCGCAGATGCTGGCCGGTTTCGCGGCAGGTTTCATGCAGATTATCCAGCGGCGCACCAGACAATTCCAGCTGCCCGCCAGGTTCCAGCGTGACCGAGCCCCCGTCATGGCTGCGGATGCCAATCACCTTGCCCTTTTCCAGAATTGGTTCGGCGCCGGGCCCCAGTTCTGTCAGCAGACGTTCAAGCAGGGCACCGACACCGGTTTCCCCTTCATAGGCAACCGGCGACAGGTCGGCACGATGGAACAGGAATTTTTCATGTTCCGTACCGATCTTGAAATCACTGGCAGGTCGTTCGCCAGCAGCAATCCAGTTGATCATCTGCTGAACATCAACCGGTGAGGAATGTATGTTATTCATAGTCTGAATTCCATCTGCCAACACGGCGTCGCAACAGGGTCGGGCCATGGCAGATCATGAGAAAAAACACTGGCCGTTCATTGTACCCAGTCGCCACAGACCGACTGGAAACAGGTCAAGGCAGCGATTGCTGCAGTATCTGCGCGCAATATGCGCGGCCCAAGAGAAACTTTCAAACAATTTTGACGTGACGCCAGCATGGTCCGCTCATCATCTGAAAAGCCGCCTTCCGGCCCGATCAGGATGGCGGCACGCGGCATCGGTCCGGCCGCCTTCAGAACATCGATGGCATTGTCCGTCGACTGGCCGGCAGCCGCCTCGTCACAGAAGATCAGTTTGCGGTCATCCTCCAGCGCTGTCAGCGCCTCTGCGAGGGGTGTAAAGTCCCTAATATCGGCGATATCCAGCCGTTCGGTCTGTTCTGCCGCCTCAATGGCATTGGCCAGCATCCGATCGGTATTGACGCGGCTGACCTGTGTGTGGCCGGTGCGCACCGGCCAGATGCACCGGCAGCCCATTTCCGATGCCTTTTCCGCGATAAAATCCAGCCGCGCCTTTTTGACAGGCGCAAACATAAGCCACAAATCGGGGCTTGCCTGCTGTGGCCGCAATGGCCGTTCAAGGGTCAGATTGCAGCTGCGACGACCGGTCTTTTCGATATGCGCCAGCCATTCGCCGTCGCGGCCGTTGAATACAGCCACCGCAGCGCCCGCATCAAGCCGCATTACCGTGGTCAGATAATGCTGCTGGTCACTGGTCGGAGACAGCGAAATGCCGCTGTCAAAATCAGCATCAAGGAAAAGCCGTGTCTTGGGGGGAACACCGTGCATAGCCGGGATGTAATCCGCCGCAACCGGCATTTCAATCCCCGGGTGATGATCTATCGCCTGTCGCTGCGGCGGCGATGATATTGGCTGTTCAGCCATCTGACCGGCCCCTGCCAATCCCGGCATCAGGCCAAGGGTGGCGGGCTGTACCTTGAGGACAGCTTGGTCTATGTCTGGGGCATGACTCG
>CEOC01048622.1_pt1 | contig 10132 bp, 11 predicted proteins | sample 356191 | NCBI WGS metagenome assembly CEOC01 (sample SAMEA2619952, study PRJEB7988) | marine metagenome | biome: marine biome (ENVO:00000447); feature: deep chlorophyll maximum layer (ENVO:xxxxxxxx); material: "saline water (ENVO:00002010), including plankton (ENVO:xxxxxxxx)" | depth 17 m
TGCCGATGCTCTGCAGAGTGCATTTAGCAAAGCAGTGGGTCGTGATCTACTTGATGAAGATGATCTGTTGGATTTGGAGGAGGCTCTTTACCAAAGTGATTTTGGGGTAGAAACAACCGAAGAAATAATTTCAAGTATTCGGGAGGCCCATCGTCACGAAAAGCACTTTCGTGGTGAGGATGCTAATAATATTGCACGCGAAATTTTAAGGAGAATTCTGGACGGTTCTGAAGGAACTCTGCCTGGTTGTTCTGAAGCAGTACCCGAAGTAATCTGTCTTGTAGGAGTAAATGGGTCTGGTAAGACCACAACGAGTGCCAAGCTTGGGTATAGGTTTAAGCAAAATAATTCTTCTGCTATCCTCGCTGCTTGTGATACTTTTCGTGCGGCTGCTACCGAGCAATTGGTATCATGGGCAGAGCAATTGGACTTGCAGATTGTTTCCGGTCATCACGGTGCAGATTCTGCCGCGGTTGCTTTCGATGCCTACTCTGCCTGTGAATCAAGGAATTGCGATCACCTCATCATCGATACGGCAGGGAGGTTGCATGTTAAAGAAAACCTCATGGAGGAACTTTTCAAGCTCAAGCGTGTCCTGCAAAAAAGGAACCCTTCCGCTCCTCACCATTCGTGGTTAGTTATTGATGGCTCAACAGGAACCAATGTTATTGAGCAAGCAAAAGTTTTTCATGAAAAGTTTGGACTCACCGGTCTTGTAGTAACAAAATTGGACGGTTCTTCAAAAGGCGGGGCACTAGTATCGATATTTCGCAATATGAAATTACCTATCTATTTTGTAGGTCTTGGTGAAAAGCCTGATGATCTCCAACCATTTTCTATTGATCATTATCTAGATTCTATTCTACCAGAAGAAAAGATAGTCAACCTAGCTTAATACTATCCAGTTTTTGAAATCAATGAGTGAACATCAACAACTCGAAGTTGAATTGGGAGATCGATCCTACCCAATCACAATCGGAAGAAATCTCAGAATGTCGCTCTGTGAGAGTAGAGATCGATTCATTACTGAAGGACGGAAAGTAGTAGCCCTGGTTGATCAAGGTCTAGCTGAGACGAATACTTCCCAGATTAATGAATTTTTGTCGGAGATCCCTTACCTAGAAATTCCTTCAGGAGAGCGGTCAAAGTCAGTTGAATGGTTAAGTAACGGATGGGATTTTTTGGCATCCCATAAAATTGATCGTACTGGAGTGTTATTTGTTTTGGGCGGAGGGGTGAGTGGAGATTTGGCAGGTTTTTTGGCCGCAAGTTATTTAAGGGGTATTGAATTTGTTCAAGTCCCGACCACATTGCTTGCAATGGTGGATAGCTCGGTCGGAGGGAAAACTGGAATCAACCTATCGGCAGGTAAAAATTTGGTCGGTGCGTTTCATCAACCAAGCAAAGTCTTTATTGATTTAGATTTGCTGGCGACTCTGCCGGATAGAGAGTTTTCCGCTGGAATGGCCGAGGTTATTAAATATGGAATGCTTGGGAATATATTGCTCTACAAAAAGTTATCCGAATTACCAGAAAATCTTTCTTATCAAAATCAGGAATTATCAAGTATCATCTATCATTGCTGTTTGGATAAAGCTTCCATCGTACGGGATGATGAGCGAGAGTCCGATTCAACAGGGGGCAGAGCACTGCTTAATCTCGGCCATACCTTTGCTCATGCAATTGAAGCAGTCGCGGGGTACGGTCAATACCTCCATGGGGAAGCAGTTGCTATTGGTCTAGTTTGTGCTTTTCGATTATCTCAAAAATTAGGATTTTGTGGAAATGATTCTGAGTCCCAATTACTTACGCTTCTTAAAGAATATAATCTGCCTACGGATTTGAAAAACCCACTGCCAGTGGAAGATCTGTTAGACTCTATGAGGAGTGATAAAAAAGTGCATAAAGGATGTCTTCGATTTATCATTATGAAAGAAATTGGACGATCATTCATCGAGGAATCAGTGGATCTAAAATATATAAAGGAAGTTCTTAAATCTATAGGGGCTCGATAGGAGGAACTTTGTGAATGTGGAACATGATTTGGTTCGTGCTTATTTCGAAGCTAATGGGTTTTGGGTAAGATCCAGTAAAAAAACCCTAGCTAATTATAAAAAATCCGTATTGCCACTGTTCGAAATTTTTAACTCTTCAAATACCGGGACCAATTCAGAGATCAGTTTTCGTTTATTTACCGGAGATTTAACAAGAATTAGAACGGCCTGTATTTGTTTATTGGGTTGGGAAGATTCTGCTTTTTCAAATGAGCTCCTTTCCAGTGACGCAAAACTTATTAAATTTTTTCGAAAAGAAGTGGATCCTCAAAGAATTGAGGCAAGTTGTTCGCAAATGTTAAATCCTAAAAAAGAAAATTTTCTTATCTTGGTGGTTCCAGCCCTTCCAAAAGCGGAGAGTAAGTCCATTGAATTATTTGATTCTCTTAAAGAAAGCGGTGTTTGTGGTGTTATTACTTTAAGTTCAATCCTAGAAAATCTCTTGAGGAATACATCAGCGAATATCGAAACAAATGATAATTCTGCTTACCATTTACTGAGACTGCTGAAGGCATATGGGCTGGCAACGGAACCGCAATTAGATATTTTTGTAAAATAACATAATGAGTTTAGCTATTCATAGTACGGCTGTTGTTAGTGCTGGTTCCATCTTGGGTGAAAATGTAAAGGTTGAGCCTTTTGCAATAGTTGAAGAAGGAGCACACGTTGGCGATAATTGCCTTATCGAGTCTCACGCTGTCATCAAAAAATGGGCAAGAGTAGCCAATAATGTTAGGGTAGGGCATTTCAGCGTTGTTGGGGGAGACCCTCAGCATCTTACCTTTGATTGTGTTACTCCATCTTTTGTCACAATAGGAAATAGCACGCGACTTGGTGAAAGTGTTACCATACACCGATCCATTTATGAAAATAAAGAAACGAAAGTGGGAGATGAGGTATTCTTGATGGGGAATTCTCATGTTGCTCATGATTCAATTTTGGGAGATAGAACCATCCTTGCAAATGGAGTACTATTGGGTGGACATGTCGAAATTGGTGACGACGTCTTTATTGGTGGAGGTTCCGCGATTCACCAGTTTGTTAGGATTGGTTCGGGGGCGATGATCGGGGGTCTTGCTGAAATATCACAAGATGTTGGACCTAATCTTTTGGTGAGTGGTCGTAATCATGCATGTGGATTAAACAATGTAGGGCTTAAAAGGCGAAAGATTGAAAAAGAGGATATTAAATGCTTAAAACAACTTTACAGAAAACTATTAATGTCTCCTGTTAATGTTAGAAAGTTGGCCAAGGAGCATCTTGAAAAGCAGACTAAATGGGATTCAAAGTTGGTTCGTGAGTTCCTAGAGTTTTTTACGACCGGGGAGCGTGGCTTTGCCCGTTTTCAAAAGTCTTAGGCACGATGAGAATTGGAAATGAAAAACTCATTTTGGTAACTCCCGACGCAGGAGTAAAGATTAAGGAACTTATACAGCGGGAAGAAAAGGGTGATTACTTGCGAATTAAAATTACCGGTGGTGGGTGTAACGGACTTTCATACAAAATGAAATTTGTGGATCAAGGAAAGGACAAAGATATTTTGGTCGAGAGTGCAGGTCAGTCTGTATTGGTTGATTCAAAGACTGCTCTTTATCTGCGAGGTACCACCTTGGATTATTCGAATAAGTTGGTTGGTGGAGGTTTCAAATTTACTAACCCAAATGCAAAGGCAAGTTGCAGTTGTGGAGAAAGCTTTAATCTTTGAAATCATGACTAGAAAAAGTGCTTGCAACGGAGCATAATATATCACAAAAAAGCAAATAACATTTTGATTTCCCCTACTACACATACAACCACATGGTAAAGAAACCAGGTGGAAATAAACGGTACCAGCAAAACCGTAATTATATACGCAAAAACGATAAGATTAGAGCTAGAGAAGTTCGTGTTATCGGCTCAGATGGCGAGATGCTGGGAGTGATGCCTCCTGAAGAAGCTCTTAAGGTAGCCAAGTCGGAGGGCTTGGACTTAGTTGAAGTAGCTGCATCCGCTAGACCTCCTGTCTGTAGAATTCTTGAATTTGGTAAATACAAATACGAGCTAAGTAAAAATAAGCGGAACAAGGAAAAGACTTCCAAGCGAATTAAGGAGGCTAAGTTCAGACCGCGGATTGAAGAACATGACTACATGACTAAAGTCCGTCGTAGTGAAAAATTCTTACATCAGGGAAACAAGCTCAAGATTACACTCATGTTCCGGGGAAGAGAAATGGAGCACATTAACCTAGGAATGGACTTGGTCAAACAAGCGATCAAGGATTTATCAGGGGTAGGGAAGGCAGATGACCAACCTAAGTTAAATGGTAGGTTTATCATAGTTACACTCTCTCCTTTACCTAAAAATCAAAGATCCCTTCGTTTCAATTCATTAGAGGACCTTGAAACTGAAGAGCCAGACGACGCTTCTGAAGAACTTGATGATTCCTCGGAAAAAGAGGAAGAGGATCAGGAAGAAGAAAAATAATTCGTTCATTTCGGTGCATGAGCATCAATTTATTTTTGCTGGTTGGTTTAGGTGGAGGTTTGGGTTCTCTAACAAGATATTTCCTATCAACCTTTTTTGTATCCTTTAGTCCCTGGGTAACTGCCCTGACTAATATAGCAGGAGGTTTTCTTATTGGTTTTTTCTATCGCTATACAGAAGATCTATCTTCTGCTGAAAGTATACGGGCCTTTTGGATGTTTGGGTTTTGTGGTGGATTTACCACCTTCTCGGCTTTCGGTTTAGATTTTTTTCATCTTCTTAAGGAAGAGCAACTTTTTTTGGTTTTAACTTATCTGGTAGTGAGCTTAGTTGGAACTATTATTGCCGTCTTTTTGGGCATGCGTTCGTTTTCTTATTTCGGATAGTACCGTTAATCTGTTGTCAACTTGCCTTAGGGGCTTGGATGTGAGATTATTGATTTAAATGAAACATTTGGTCTGCCAACTAATTATTTTATTGAAAGGATGTATTGTTCTCTCATTAGAAGCATCTGTTTCTCCAAATCCTTTTCTGCGCCCTGGTCCACAGCAAAAACCTCCTGCATCTGCCGTTAAGAAATTCACCCCCAAGCCAATTCCACAAAAGGACATGTCTAAGGAAATTGAGTTTCGCGGGTACTTTATTCTTAAAGGGAAACCTTACTTTTGTCTTTTCAATAAAAAATCAAATCATGCCGAGTGGATCTCTCTGTCTGAAAACACTTACGAGGAATTTCAGGCCAGTGAGTTTAATATTGAGAGTGAAGTTCTTACCGTCATTTATGAGGGTTCCTCTTATGACATTAGTTTATTACAGGGGGGAAGTTCAATCGGTCCATCCAAAACAAACTCAATTCCAGTTATTCCATCAAGTTCAAACAAATTAAATTCCTCAACTTCTAGAACGCCAAGATATATGCCTCCAAGACCGAAGACTGCCCCTCAACTCCCAGACTGGCTGGTTAACAAGAAAACCCCTTCTTTCCCGTTACCTCGAAATTCTTCAAATACTAGGACAAGTGGACTTTCGAGTCGTGTGCCATCTCGTAGTTTTCAAGGAGGAGGTTTCTCCGGTACAAATCGTTTAAATGCTATTCAACCAAAGGTTGGAACTCCCATCCAAGATTTTCCTAACTCGGTTGAAAATAAAAATAATTTTCAATCTAATGCACCAGCTTTAACAGTTAGTGATGCACCATCAAATAACATGCCAGCACAGGAAGTGTCAGCACCTGCTTCACAAGGCAACGAACTTGATTTAGATAGTCTTCCTCCACCCCCTCCACCCCCAAATATAGTACCTCCCTCTCCACCACCGGATATTATTCCAAGCCGTGAGAATTAGTTTTTCTGCTCTATTCTTAATTCTAGTCTTTGATACTTTAAGCTCTGGCCTTCAAGGAGGCGAAAGAAGGCTTGGCAAACTTGAAACGCAATCGTGGGATACTCACTATGCCCTTGGACAGAATCTTTCTCCATATGAAGAATCAGCCCTTATACCAAGTTTTTCCTCAGTAGGAGCCTTACTTTCGAAAGATGGTGTTCTGGGAACTGCTTCCCTTATTGCCCCGGATACGATTATAACTGCCGCTCATGTAGTAAAAAATCGTACATCCGATCCTTCCCCGAATCCCTCCCAGTGGAAATTTATTTTATTTCATGATTTTGAGTTAGCACCCACTAACCTCGAGTATAAAATTAAGTCTTTTTCCGTCCACCCGACTTGGATTGAGCGTCAGCAGTTGAAACCTCCGTTTGGAGATGGCGATCGATTGGGATGTGATTTAGCTACAGCTAAGCTGGAAAGTTCAGTTATAGGTTTCCAACCCTTACGATTACCAGGTATGGATGGGTTTTCAATTGGAGAAAAAGTTTATTTAGCTGGGTTTGGTAATCTCGTAGATGGAAAGGGAGGTTCAGGTAATTCAGACAATTCCAGAAGAATGGCTGGAGAAAATATTCTTGATCGTATTGTAACCGAAGTCTCAATCACAGATTCGGGTAAAGGTGGAGGATTATTAGCTTTTGATTTCGATTCACCATCAAGAAATAATAATTCCTTAGGTATAAACTCTTCTCAGACTGCATTCGACAACTTGCCCTCGGGGGATAGCAGTGAATCTCCACTAACCTTGGAGGTAAGTACTGCGGAGGGGGACAGTGGTGGCCCTTTGATTGCTAAGCAAAGTAAAACATGGAGACTTTTGGGTACAGTCTCCTATGGTTCATCCAATTCTACTTATGGTGACATTTCTGTCTTTACCAGACTTAGTAATCATACGGATTGGATTCAAGACCAGTTACCCTATTGGCCAGAGGCGATGCTCCTCAATGATCAAGGCTGGGTGGAGTCTGATTGGCTTGGGTTAATGATGCCCTTTTCTTCTGGCTGGAATTATACTATAAATCTTGGATGGGTGTGGTCTAAGCCTAAATCCGATGATTCTGTATGGTTATACAAGAACCCTCTAGGATGGTTGTGGACAAATTTGTCTATCTATCCATTTTTCCATTCAAATGAAATGAAAGATTGGCTTTATCTAGATCTAGAATCTTCGAATGATATCTCATGGTATCTCTATAATTTTTCCTCTAAGAAATGGAAACATTTTAGCCTGTAATCTGTTTCGTTTCTTAAGTAAGTTTTCTCGCAATGTTTGAGCCAATTTTAAGTCTGTTTTCACGCCGTGAATTGCTTTGGCAATTTTTAGTTCGAAATATTAAATCAAGGCATAGAGGCAGTCTGCTTGGCGCATTATGGTTGGTTTTGAACCCGTTACTAATGTTAAGTCTGTATGTCTTTGCATTTGGAGTGGTTTTTGGTGGTAGGTTTACCGATTCTCCTGATGAATCAACTTTAGATTACGCACTAGGTGTCTTCCTTGGCTTGAGCGTCCTTGGGCTTATTTCAGCTATTATCGGAGCATCTCCAGGTATTATTGTAGGGCAGCCAAACTTTGTAAAAAAAGTAGTTTTTCCGTTGGAAATTTTACCAGCCGCCATGATGGGGGCTTTGTCCTACGATTTACTGATAGGGTTTGTCCTCTGTCTCCTTGGAGTAGTTTTTCTAGGTACAGGGATTGGACTATCTATCTTATATGTACCTATTATCCTAGGACCTGTATTTCTAATTGCTCTTGGTCTTGCGTGGTTTTTTTCTGCCCTTGGAGTTTTTATTCGAGATGTCGGGCGAATGGCTTCTTTTCTGGGGCTAGCCTTACTCTATTCCAGTGGTGTTTTCTATTCTGCAGAAAAAGCTAAACAGACTGCTCCCGTAATTTGGACTTACCTTCAGTGGAATCCATTTCTTCAAATTATTGATTCCCTTCGACAGGTTATTTTGTGGGGAGGGCAACCCAATTGGTTTTCCTTAGGTTATGCATGGTTTTTTGGTGTTTTCATATTACTTTTTGGAGCTTGGTTTTTTCACAGACTAAGGCCAGCATTTGCAGATGTTATTTAGTCCAAGTTGTATAGCTCTTGGGCTACCTTTTCCCAGGTAAAATTCTTTGCCCAAAATTTTCCTTTTCTCCCAATTTTTTCTCTAAGTTTCTCATCATTTACTAGATCATTTAGTAACTGCGAAAGCTCCTTAAGGTTTCCTGGTTGTGCAAGTAGGCCAGTTTTTCCATCAATGACAGCATCTTCTACGCCTCCAGTTCGGTTGGCGATGATGGGCAATCCATACGAGGAAGCTTCTATATAAACGAACCCAAATCCTTCAAGGCTGTTGTCAAGTGGCATCGAAGTTAGGACAAAGATATCGGAAGAAGAATATAATTCAGAAAGTTTTTCATCTGTACAATCTCCTTCAAAAATCACTTCCCCGGCAAAAATCTCGCTAATATTAACAAGCTTATCAAAAAACTTTGGTTTGGTTTTTGGCCCAGCAAAGCGGACCACGATTTTATCTTGCTCCTCTTTTGGCAAAGATTTTAAAGCTAGAAGTAGTTGATCTTGGCCCTTCCGGGGATGAATTCTTCCAACACATAGTATCTGAATTTTGTTTTTCCCTGCGAATTCATTGGAGGAAGAACAGTTCTCTATTAAACTACTCGATGAAGCACCCGGTATTAGGTAAATACTATGTTCTACGGATGGACAAAATTCTGTAAGCTTTTGCTTGTTAAATTTCGATAAAACATGAATTCTTTCGCATCTTAAGAGAAATTTTCTAAACAACCACTTTTCAATTGGATTTCTTGTAAATTTAAGAATTTCAGACCCATGGATGGTAAGAATAAGTTTTGTTTTTTTCTGTATCATCCATCCAAATCTCAAAAATGCGCGAGAACTGCCCAATTCTGCCAAATGAAAGATATCCTCGGTATCATTAGAAGATATAAAATTTTTAATTTTTTTTACGAGCCTCCACGAAGTAACAATTCCCTGAGAACCTTTCCAAGGTAATTCTGTAATTTTAAAAAAGCTGTTTTTTTCAGAACCATGAGGTGCCCAAACTTTTATATTTTCTCCTAGTTTAGAGCCACTTAGAGCCATTTCATAACAATATGTGCCTGCTCCGCCCCTGTATGGTGGATATTCATGAGTTAATATATGAATAATTCTTGGCATTGTTTGATAGTTAATTTCGAATCTTTAGTTTCGCGTGCATCCAAAATTATTCTAATGTTAAACACGAATGAAATTTCAAAAAATACTCATTACAGGAGGATCGCGTGGTATCGGAAGGTCATTTGTTGATCTATTTTTGAAAGATAACTGCGAAGTACATGTAGTTTCTAGAAATTTCAAAAATAAACCAGAAAACTCCAATCTGCTATTCCATTCCTTCGACTTATCAAAAACTAAGGACATCTGCCAATTTTGTGAAGATTTTATCTTAAATCATGGTGTTCCCGACTTGTTAATTAATAACGCTGGTTCAGGAGCATTTTATGAATGGAATCAATTTCCAGAAAATGAAATTCATAACCAGATAAATTTACTCTTCTTTAGCCCTGTTTTGATATGCAGAACGTTCGCTCCGGCAATGGCTGAAGCAGGGAAGGGAAAAATCATTAACATCTCTTCACTAGCCACACTCTATTCTCTGCCATACATGCCTCTTTACAATGCAGGGAAATCTGCCCTCTCTTCATTTACCAGATCTATGATTTTAGAATACGAAAATTATCCTAAATTTATGGATCTGCTTGTTGGAGATGTTAATACTGAGTTTAACAGCAGAGTTTCAAAAAGAGATACAGCAGTTAGAAGATCCCGAAAAATGGAGAGTTCTTGGATCCAAATTGAAAAGCAACTTTTTGATTCGCCTAATCCTAAGGTAGTTGCCAGTCGAATATTAAAAAAGATCGAAAAACCATCCTCATCTGTAAATTATGAGGGAAGTTTTTCACACAGAATTTTATTTCCTCTTTTCTGTCGATTTCTCCCAGAATTCTTAAAAAATAAAATCTTGCAAAGAAGGTATTTTCGCTGAATCATTAAAAAAGTCGGCTGACTAATATTTTGTTCACCCCTTAAAAATTTTTTTATGAAAAAATTTATCCTCGTCTTCTTATTTCTGTTTTTCACGAGTTCATTCTCATTTGCTGAAACCTTTTTCGCCCCGAGGGATTTGGATGGATTCAAAATTAAGTTTTCCTACGGAAA